>Ga0210003_1000735_pt1 | contig 29768 bp, 26 predicted proteins | sample LantaG_FD_182804 | JGI IMG/M metagenome (GOLD analysis project Ga0210003, IMG submission 182804) | Deep subsurface microbial communities from Baltic Sea to uncover new lineages of life (NeLLi) - Landsort_02402 metaG (SPAdes) (version 2) | ecosystem: Environmental > Aquatic > Marine > Oceanic >... | reverse complement strand
TCACAGCCAAAATATAACATCGCGTACCTCCTTTGTTAAATTTCTTAAAGAGGACTATAGCACATTCATAGCTCCTCTTCAAGGGGGTACGCATGCCTTTCATCACTTCAGGCTGAAAAATAGAAATAGTTTCTTTACGAGTTGGTTTCCCCATAACCAGATTCTTCCGGGGCTAACCCCGTTAGATAGCAAGCATCTAACGGGACAGGGACATCTAACGGGGTTAATATGGAAAAGACTACTCAAAATGACAGAGGAAGACGTAAGACATGAGACATCAGACTTAAGACCAAGAAAATAGAAAAGTGAAGAGAGAAGGGAGAAAAGCGAAGAGCGAAAACACTTGGATTGGTTTCATTGGTTTAAACCTTGAAACAAATGTTTTTCCTTCCACGGAGTTTACCCTCGAGTCCTTCGTTCCACTCAAGGATAAATTCCACGAGGGCTCCCTTCGGGTCTGAGCCTCAGGGTCGAAGACAGGACAGGCTCTGTGTCTCTGTGGTAGAATTTATTTGGGAATTACGAAAATCGGGAATGACGGAGCAAAGGTTATCCGCGTAATTCTTCTAATATTTTAGTTTTTGAACTGTCTTTTATGTCGCTTACTTTTTTTATTACCCTCGCTGGAACACCTGCAACTACAACACCTGCAGGAACATTCTTGATGACAACCGCACCCGCTGCTACAACACTGCCGTTCCCTATCCTAACACCTTCCAATATAACAGCATTTGCACCAATAAGAACATTATCTCCAATGGTTACACCCTTCTCTGAGGGTGGCTCAAGCACCCCGGCAATCACTGAGCCCGCGCCTATGTGACACCTCTTTCCAATTTTTGCTCTTGCACCAACAACAACATTCATATCTATCATTGTTCGCTCGCCAATCACGGCTCCAATGTTTATTACTGCTCCCATCATTATAACACAGACTTTTCCAATTTTAACACCTGTTCTTACTATCGCACCAGGCTCTATTCTTGCATCAAACCTCGTCAAATCAGCAAGCGGTAGTGCGCTGTTTCTCGCAGTAATCTCCCAGTGAAACGCATTGACCTTTTTTCTGTTTTTCTTAAACCACTTATCTATAATTCCAAAATCACCTATCAAGATCCATAGCTTCCCTTCACCAAAATATTCAAAATTCCGACCGAAAAAATCCTTGTCTTTCAGTTCCCCTCTTAAAAAAAGTTTTGATGGTGTTTTCTTCTTACTACTTCCTATTAAATGGGCAATCTGCCTATAGTTCAAACTTTCCTCCCTATTATTTGGTAATTTGTTAATTGAGCAATTAGTGATACGGTTCAAGCAGGCGAAAAACCTACGGTTACTAAAACAAGTCTTTCATTGAATAAAGACCTGGCTTTTCCCTGACAATCCACTTAGCGGCTATCAGGGCTCCATATGCAAAAATGCTTCTTGAATTGGCTCTATGAGTAATCTCGATAGACTCATCATTCCCCAGAAAATAGGTTGTGTGGGTTCCTACAATGGTTCCACCTCGAAGTGAGTGTAAGCCAATATCACCCTTTCCACGTTTTAGTTCCTTCCCTTTTCTTCCGTAGAGAAATCTCTTCTTACCTACTTTTTCAGCTATTAACTGTGCAATTGTTTTTGCCGTTCCGCTTGGACTATCCTTTTTTCGGCTGTGGTGTGTTTCTACTATTTCAACATCAAAGTCCTTATAAACTATATCAGGGAGATTCTTAAGAACTTCCATAACAACATTAATACCCATCGACATATTGGATGCTTTAAAAATAGGTATTTTTTTTGATAACTTCAATATCTCTTTGTTTTGGCGGTTATCAAACGCTGTAGTCCCAATGACTATGGGTTTTGAATTTTTTACAGCGAAAGTCAATACTTTCATTGTTTCCTCGGGTGAGGAAAAGTCAATAATAACATCGAATTTATTTTGCAGTTTTTCTACATCGCTTACAACAGGAACAAAAATATCTCCTCTTACCTTATCATAACCAGCGACAATCTTGACATCGTTAAACCCTTTTGCAAGCGAAATTATCTCTTTCCCCATTCTTCCATGAATCCCTGAAACTATTATCCTTATCATCTTAAATCGCTCCTATTGCCTTGAGCTCGGACTTTATTATCTCGAGCGAATCTTTACTTGGCTCAACAAGCGGCAGTCTTAAGGAGCCCACTTCAAAACCCATAAGCCCGACAGCAGTCTTCACCGGTATTGGGTTTGTCTCAATAAACATTGAATCCGTCAAAGACAAAAGCTTGTAATGCAACTCCTTTGCTTCGGTTAAGTTACCTTTAAGATAAGTATCAACCATTTCCTTTACCATTTTAGGAACAATGTTGGCAGTTACTGAGATAACACCTTTTCCTCCACAGGACATAATGGGCAAAGTTAATGCGTCATCACCGGAAAGAAGAATAAAATCGCTATGTGTATTTTTGATTATTTCGAAACACTGTTTGAGAGAACCACTTGCTTCCTTGATTCCAACAATATTGGAAATCTCAGACAATTTGGCAACCACTTCTGGAGAGATTGAAACTCCTGTTCTACCAGGCACATTATAGATAATAATAGGCAAATCAGTGCTGCGAGCAACCTTCTTGAAATGTGCATACATTCCATTTTGAGTTGGTTTATTATAATAAGGTGTGATAACAAGTGCTGCATCAACTCCGATTTCCTCAGCCTCTTTTGTTAACTCAATAGTCTCGGAAGTATTACAGTTCCCTGTTCCTGCGATTATCGGAATATCCGTATTCTTCTTCCCAAACCTGAATAGCTCAATCTTTTCGGAATGACTTAGAGTTGGCGATTCTCCTGTTGTCCCGGCAAGTAGTATAGCATCCGTACCGCCATTCTTGTGGTGCTCGAACAATCTTTTCAATGTCTTAAAATTGATTCCTTTATCATCAAACGGTGTAACAAGTGCAACAATTGAACCCGTAAACATAGATACCTCCTGTTACAAATATTGTACCTGATTACACAGATTAAAAAGTCAGATTACACCGATTCTAATATTCAAATTTAATCTGTATAATCGTCTGTAACTCTGTGCAATCATGTTATTTTTTTACCTTTCTTCTCTTGAGCGCATCCATCGCTCTATTTCTGTCTTCCCATTTAACAAAGACAAGAATTTCTCTACCGATAGTAATCGTCTCCACAATATTTATACCTTTCTTGCTCAAGGGAGTCAGAAGATAGTTTATCATTCCTGGAAGATTAACAGCTGATTCTCTTTTCATAATAAGCAAAGCAATATCATTTCGCTGGATGAGACTGAAACCCTTTTTGTTAGAAATTTCTCCAAGTTTTTCTAAGACTTCCGGCGACTTTGATGAGGGTACATAAAAACCAAGATAATCAATACCCAGGGTAATACCAAAGATTTTCGTCACATCAAGAACCTTATTTGTGACAGCCTTTATGAGTTTACGTTCACCTGTTATTTCATCTTTGTATATCGAAATCAAACAGAGTTTCTCTTCAAGAATAAACAACTTCCTTTTTACTTTTCCATCCACAACGGTTCCTTCATAGGCAAGATTTCCGAATGAGAAATGAACAATTTTTGCTTTCTGGTTTTTTGCCTTAAAAGACAGCGCATCCGAATGTATAACTTTTGCCCCAAAAGAAGACATACTCGATAACTCATCGGCGCTAATATATTTTAGTTTCCTTGCACCAGTAAATACACGGGGGTCTGCATTAAATATACCATCCACATCTTTCACAATTATAATCTCTCCCGCGGCGAGAAATTTCCCAAGTATAAACGCAGTCAGGTCACTTCCCCCTCTTCCCAGGGAACCCCAGCTTCCATCCTTCTTCAAACCAACAAATCCAGGAACAACCACACAATCGAATTTCCCGAGCAAACCGGGAAGGTATTTATTGACTTTTCGAGAGCAAACTCTCCTGTCAAGTGTTCCATCTTTTTTTAAGAATATAGGCCACTCTGCCGAGGAAGGTTCCATTGTGGTTGATTTCACACCTTCCCTCTTCAAGAGATAATCAAACAACCTTGCAGTTATAATCTCACCCAAACCTATAATGCTTATTGAATCATCTATCGTTGCCAGAGGGTTGGTTTCTTGGACAAAGTTGAACAATTCGTCCGTTGTTTTCCCCATTGCAGATACAACACACAGAACCTTTGCTCCTTTCCTGATATCAGCTGCACAGCTGGCAACGGCATTCTTCAATCTCTCTTTTCCTTCAAGACTTGTGCCTCCAAATTTGTAGACTTTAATTTCCACTATATATTGAATTCCTTTATTCTCTCAAGAAGTGTCTTATAACTTATGCCGAGTATCTTTGCCGCACGTGATTTATTCCCACTGGTCCTCAATAGAGCCGAACGAATTAGTTTCTTTTCTGCAATCTCCTGTCCGACTTTTCTTGCTTCCTTCAAACTCATATCTTCCGTTATTTCTATCTCCTTGTTGAAACCCTTCATAGATTCCTTAATTCCAATATCTTCGGGATTTATTACATTTCCCTCCGTTAATATAACTGCTCTTTCAATAATATTTTGCAGTTCCCTGATATTTCCTGGCCACGGATAACTCTCCAAAAGCTTCTTCGTCTTTGAAGCAAGTTCCATCTTCCCCTTTCTTAACTCATTAACGAAGTTGTTTATGAAATGTTCTGCAAGAAGTAAAATGTCTTCCTTCCTTTTTCTCAGTGGAGGAATCTCAATAGGAAAAACACTCAACCTGTAGTAAAGGTCCTCTCTGAATTCCCTCCTCCTGACTTCAGACTTAAGGTCTTTGTTAGTAGCTGCTATAATTCTTACATCCACCTTAGTTGTCTCCTCACCACCTAATCTTGTAAATGTTTTTTCCTGAATAAATCTCAGGAATTTCGGCTGTAAATGGAGAGGTATGCTTCCCACTTCATCAAAAAAAAGTGTGCCTGAGTCTGCGAGTTCAACCTTTCCGATTTTCCGCTTAAATGCGCCTGTAAATGCTCCCTTTTCGGAACCAAAGAGTTCATTCTCAAGAAGTTCACCAGGAATTGCTGCACAGTTAATTGCTACAAACGGATTTTTCTTTCTTGGACTCATATTATGAATTGCATGTGCGAATAGTTCTTTCCCTGTTCCACTCTCTCCTGTGAGGAGCACCGCTGTATCACTTTTTGCCACCTTCTGCACAAGTTTTGCCACTTCCTTTATTTCTTTACTCCTTCCAATAATATTCGAGAATCCATAGTTCTTGCTTAATTCCTCTTTTAGAATAATATTCTCCCGCAAGATCCTTTGCTCCTTCCATGCCCGATTTACCAAATGCACAAGTCTATCAGGGTCTACAGGCTTTTCTATGAAATCATAAACTCCAAGTTTCATTGCTTTTACAGCATTCTCAACCGTTCCGTAGGCAGTAATGATAATAATTGGAATCGTATTATCAATCTTCTTTATCTCTTTTGCAATCAAAATGCCATCCTTACCCGGCAACCTTAAGTCAAGAAGCACAATATCTATGCTCTTCTCATTAAATGTCTCGATTGCTCCCTTTGCTTCTCCTGCCTCGAAAACCTGGAAACCTACAACTTTCAATGTTTCCTTGATATATTCTCTGAAACTTTCCTTGTCTTCGACAACGAGTATATTAATCATTATCTTTGCAGTATCTACTTATTATTTTCTCGATTATGTTACTCGAGCTTTTTCCCACAACATATGGTATTGTAATTACCTTTCCACCATTTTCTTTAACGATCTTTGAGCCTACAATGTCATCTTCAGCGTAATCACCACCCTTTACCAGGATGTCTGGAATAATTCGCTTTATCAAGTTCAGTGGAGTTTCCTCTTCAAAGGCAATGAGATAATCCACAAATACGAAATTCGAAAGGATAAAAAGACGATTCTCAAGCAATACTATGGGTCTTTTTTTTCCTTTTATCTTACAAGCTGAAGAATCAGAATTGACAGCAACGATAAGGATATTACCAAGTGATTTCGCTTCCTTCAGATATTCTATATGCCCTCTGTGAATTATATCAAAACAACCATTGGTAAAAACAAGCGTCTTGTTCTCTTTTTTGAGCCTTTTGTGTATTCTTATTGCTTCATCGATATCAACAATTTTAGCCATACAATAAAATCAATTAACACAAAAAGGGAGGGGTGTCAAGAGGTTTTCTGTATTAGTAAAATATTGTTATGGAACAAATGGCTCAACGAATAAAGTCTTTTCTCTGCTCATCAGAACCTCTCCTAAAGCAAGCTTTTTTGACTTTCTCACATACCTTTTTTCTGTGTAACTTACGGGGACGATTTTCGAGTGTTTTGCCTTGCTGAAATTCGCAGCAATTCTCGCTGCTTCTATAATATCTTCTTTTGTGAGTTTCCCATCATTCACAAGGATTGTATGACTGCCCGGAGCTTCTCTTACATGAAAAAATATATCCTTCCCTTTTGCAACCTTAAAAGTCAGTCTTTCGTTTTCTGCTTTGTTACGTCCAACAAGGACGGTTTTTCCGTTTTTCGTAAGAAGTATTCTGAATTCCTTTTTTTCCTGAATTTGCTTTTGTTTCTTCGATTTGCCAACAACAAACTCCTTTTCGAGCCTGCTCAGTTCTTCAAGACTTAAATCCTGTATTGTCATTGCCAATCTTTCAAGCCTTTCAATCTCCTTCTTGATTATTGTTTTTCTTTTTTCAATAACCTTGAGACTTCTCTCCGCTTTTCTGCATTTCTTGAAATAGTCATCTGCATTTTTGGCAGCGGATTTTGATGCATCCATCTTAATCTCAATGGTCTTGTTACTGTCGTATGGATCCTTCACTTTCAGTAGGTTTTCGCCTTTTCTTATTCCTCCAAGATAAACAAGAATAAGTTCTCCCTTCTTCCTGAACTCCTTACTTGAAATAGCTATTTCAAGTTGTTCTTTGAGTTTTCGAACTGTTTTTTCCATACTCGATATTCTCTTGGAGATTACCTTCTTAATTCTTTTCTTTCTTTCTTCCCTTATTTCATACTCGTATAACTCGAGCACTGCTGCACTGAACGAAGCTTTTTTATTTCCAGCCTTTACTGCCACAGGAGAGATGAACAAGGGAACATTATTCTTGAGCGAAATATAAGGTTCTGGTTCATTGACTATCTTTAATAGAGATTTCTTGATTTTACCTTTATCTCCCGTCTCTTCCATTTGCTTTATCCACTCAGGTAATTTCTTGAAGCGCTTTTCTAATACCTTGATCGGTGATTCGTCATTTACTATGTCTCTAAGAGTTTTTTTGGCTGATAGACTTTCGAATTTATCAAAACAATATTCCTTCCCCATTCGTTTTCCTTTTGTTTTCTTATGCTGTAAGACTATTCTCCTCTCACTGTTGAGCAAGCAAATATTGGCTCTTGGACCCATAATCTCGAAAACCAGAAAGTAGTCTACCAAACCATTCTTTTCAGAAAAACTTATGTAGAAAATTCTATCCAGCCCCAGTTGCCTGATTTCCGCGACCTTGCAATGCCTTAAACGTTCGTCAAATGGGTGTTTTTGCAGATCTTTCATTCCCTCGTTGGGCAATAAAAGTGTTCTACAAAATGCGGGGTGAGAAGATGAAAAAAGAATTTGAGAGGAAAAAAGGATATACAGGTCACCCTTCTTATCTTTTCGTATCCACCTTACCTTCTGACCAACCAAAGACTGGAATTCTTGGAGCAAGCAATAAAGAATAATACTATCAAAATAAGGTCTTATCTTCTTCTCCTCTTCCTTCTAATTACCCACACTATTATTAACCATAGGACAATAACAACAATTATGAGCGGAATAAGAATGATGATAAACCATATAATTCCGAAGAAAAACTGTATGGCAAACTTGAATGATTTTACAAATTGCAGCCCCACACTATCAACCCTTCAGTGTGGGGTTTACTACTTCCTACAACCTGATATAGCGATATTACTCTCTTTTTCTAAAGACATCCTCCTCCACCACAACCACCACAACCACAACCTTCACCACCCATCTGCTTTCTATAAGTAACACCAAAGGAGATTCCTATGGAATGATGTGGACCGCCGAATTCCGGACCAACATTAGCCATATTCAGTGAATACTGAACATCAAGAAGAATCCTGAAATCGTATGTTCTGAAGCCTATAAGTCCTGCATTCAGATTTAATGCCATTCCAATTGACGATTCTATTGATCCACCACTCCAACCAGGAAAATCCTTCTCAATCATCAAGTTTCTCATTCCAATTCCACCGCCTGCGTATGGGCAAAAATCCTCTTTGGAAAAAAGATAAAACAGGGATAACTGGGCATAGGTAAATTCAAATGCATGAACTGTAGTATCCGTTTCAGCGATATTCAAGGTTATAGGAGTTCCATTCCCACCACAACTGGCTTCAACAATGAACTTCGAGGTTTCATACCAGTAAAGGGCACTACCTCCCATAAGCATCTTTGCCCCACCATAACTATCCGCAAAAGGCATACCCATTCCAAATTTTCCACCTACGGTATAAAAACTTTTCCTTCTTCTTGGCTCCTGCGTTTCCTCTTCTATAATTTTTCCTATCTCAGCAGTTTTTTCCACCTTTTTTCCTGTAGCGATGGACTTTGCAAGTCTCTTTGATGCGATATCAAGGTCTTCAGCACTTGTTGCTGTAACCCTATCAGAAAAGACAATATTATGAGAGGTCACCTCAACAACATTTGCTGAAATAATATACTTCTCACCAAGCTTCGACAGGGTTCCATAAACAACCTTCTCAACTTCTAACTTGAAACCTATCTCCGCAGCAGTTTCCTTATCTTCACATTTTACAACCTTACCCAGTATTTTCTCCATTTGTTCCTTCTCGATGACTTCGATATTTTTGTAAGAAGAGATATCACCCCTTAGGAGGGTTGTCGTTACCTCAACAATAGACGCTTCCACACCTATCGGTGTAAAATCAAGCACTGCAACCTTTGCCCCAAAAAGAGCAAGCGGTAAGAAAATGAGCATAAAGAGAACCGTCAGTATCTTAAAATTGGACATAAAACCTCCTTTTATGTTTTTTATCACATTTCAGTTTATTTGTCAATATTTTTTCTACCTTTTATATCAAAAACATACTTACCTAACAACTGCAATCTTGGCGGTGGAACTTGCATAACCAGTCCTTAGAAGAACAAGATAAATACCCGCATCAACCAGATTGCCATCGCTGTCCTTTCCATCCCAGGTTGCTGCTCCTTCGGCAGGTGTTTCATATCGTCCCGGGACCATAAAAGAACCAAGGTCGATTTCTCTAATCTTCTTGCTTGAAACAGTATAGATAAAAATCCTTCCACCAAGTCCTTGATTCATAATATTGTAAGGTAAAACCACATAGTTGTGTTTCTTTGGGTTGAAAGGATTTGGATATGGCGCTGACAATGCATCATCTTCGAATGGTGGAGGAATGGGTGGTTCGTCATTCATCGCACGCCATATATTGGCGATACCCCATCCAAGTACTGTATCTGGAGAATTAGACTGACTTGCAGTCTTAAGCAAAACATCCCTGACCTTCATTGCAGACCAATCAGGATGTGCCTGGAGTATAAGTGCACATCCACCAGCCGTGAGTGCAGTGGAAACGGATGTTCCAAAACCAGTATAGTAAGGTTGTTCTTCAGCAGTATCTGGCGCCTCGGGGTCGTAGTCAGGATTTAAATGGTATCCACCCCAGGATGCACAAACCTCAGGTTTCGTCCTGCCGTCAGCTGTTGGACCTATCGCAGCACCATAACCGTTACCGATACTATCGATTGTTACCCATGCCCATTCCCATTTACCTGTAGTATAGTTTGAATCGACAGCACCTACTGAGATAACGCTATCAGCATCTGCCGGGGCAACAATACAGGTGCCTGGTCTTGCCGTTTGAGTTCCGAATCCAGAGTTAACATTCCCCATTGCTGTAACAACAATGATACCTTTGCCTACTGCAAGGTCTGCAACACGTGTAATAACCACCGAATCACCACCATTCATATCTGCATATGAATACCCAATTGTATCATCAAAAAACTTGTAGCCCAGTGAACTTGATATAATATCTACCCCACCTCTGTCCACTCCGCACGTATCTGCCCATTCAGCAGCAGATACCCAGTTATCCTCTTCCTGTTTTATTTCGGTTCCTCTTTGCTCCGTTTTGGCAAGAGCAAACTCCGCATTGAATGCAGGACCTATGAGTTCATTATCGTCAAAACCTGCAATAATAGATAACATTGATGTCCCATGCTTGCACTGGTCCGGGTCTTCACCAAGTTGCCGTCCGACATAAGATGTATCGTTTATGAAATCCCAGGTGTCAAAAATATTTTTATTGACAACCTTTTGAGACCTGAATCTTAGACTGTCTATAATAAACCCGTCATCAAACATACCAATTCTCACTCCATCACCAAAATAACCGTGATTATGAGCTTCATCTATAGCAATAAGTGCATTCTGGCTTTTTGAACTTCCGTAGTGAAATTCGTATCCTTCTTCTTTCTGCATTGTCTTAATAACTTTTTTGGCTTCTTCTGGATTAGTATAGAAAGTTTCAACCCTCCTAATCTTCCTTGCAAAAGGCAGCTCACCAATATCGCGAATCTGAGCCTTCGTCGCTCTAAAACTTGCAGCATTCAACCAGTTTGAAATCACTCTTTTCTTTGCCCCTGTCTCCTCTATCCTACCAATATAATCTCTTACAACGGGCAAATCAGTAAAATCAGCAATGCTTTTGCCTACCATCTTTTCTCTTCTTTTCCTTCTGCGAGGACTAAGACGACTTTGAAATTCACTAACCCTCTTCTTGTACTCATTTTCAGTAAAGAAACCTTTATCCGTAAAAAAGACCCAAATATTGACTTCATCGCTATTGCTCATACGCTCCATATGAACACTAAGATTTTTCTCTATCTTTTCAGCCCCTGCAGGTCTGTATAAGTCGTATGCAAAAAGATATGGAACCAAGATAATTATGCTCAACAAAATAATAATCTTCCTCATTTCACCTCCAATTTTGAAAGATTTTAGCACACAATACCACAAAATTCAAGAGAAATTTTCTCTTTTTTCCTTGCAAAACTTTAAGACATCTGCTAATATGTTAAAAATTCAAAAGGAGGTATATGTGTTACGAGGAGAAAAATTAATGAGAAAAGCACTCTTTGTTCTTGCCGTCCTGCTTTCTTTTCAAAACCTAACCTCTTTACCTTTATGGGAAACAGAAGACTTCATTAAAGCGGAACTCGGACAGAAAAAAGAATCTATCTTCCCTGACCAGATACCCCAGCCAGGTCCTGAATGGAAAAAGTGGAGTTATATTCATCAGTTTTTCAAAACCTGTGTATTCATAGAAAGTTTGCAGGTTTCCGACTCTGCCTCGCCGGATTTTGGCGGAATGATAGAAGGTGAAAACGCAATAAACATTATCGAAACGGATAATACGCAAGAGGCAATATGGGTCTGGTCGAGATATCGAGAACTTGCTGGAGATACAACTTACGACAAAAATATAAGAAGAGCCTGGATTTACGTGCTTGCTCATCCAGCTTACAATGAGGAAGGAACAGAAAGTGATTATTACAGGGTATGGAACTCAGGACTTGCCCTTTTTGCCGAAAACAAATACAGAGAAGTTACAGGTGATTCAAGTTATGAGAGTTATGCTGATAGTTGTATCGGTTATATGTTTCGCCATTCATTACCCTTTACAGGTGTGAGTTCATACTATATGAGGCTGCATCCAAAGGTTACATCACTTGCAGCAGGAATGTTATACCAATACGGAAAGAAAAATAATATTCAGGAATACTTAGACACTGCACTTGTTTATGGAGAAAGAGTCATAACCTGGCTTTTAGAAAATCCTGTGCAAAATCTCAACGATGAAATCTGGGCAATGTCAGGAGGCACCGCTTTATGGGGCATCGAACGCTCTCTTTTTGATGAAGATTCAATGAGGGGTCGAGAATGGCTTTTTGCATACCTTCCATTGATGAAATATCTTGCTTCCACGGGGCAGTGGAACAATTCCTGGAATATCTGGTATGCAAATGCCTATAATTTCGCTGGACGCATAATGAAAAAACACCATTACAACGTTTTTCATCACTCTCTTACGGATAGCTTGCTTGTTCAGGATAGGGATAATGATGGAGGTGTTCCTCCTACAAAGGGTGATTCACAGAATGGCGACCACAGCTGGGTTTCTGCCTATATGGTTTTTATGGGCTTTCAGGGGCTAATGGACTCTATCAGAAATTATGATGCAGGTGTAATGAAAGTTATTTCACCAACAAAACAACAGGTTTTTCTTCCTTTTGACACAATCGATGTAAAACTGCTGTGCGCCAATTATGGATTTAATTTCCTAAGCAGTGTACCAATCTTCATATCTTCTCCATTTAGTTTTAATTCTTCTATTTCACTTGGAATGGGTGCGGTCGACACACTCACATTCCATACGCAGTGCATTCCTCCGGATACAGGTGAATTTTCTTTTTATGCATTCACGCAGCTTTCAAGAGATGGAAGAACATCAAACGATACTTCAAACGCCACTTTCAGAATAAACCCGCCTCGTATAGTAACCGGATTTGTTAAAGATAGAACAAGTGGCAATCCTATCAAAGCTAACCTCTTTTTCACAATCAGGGGTGATTCAGGTGAGAATTTTGTGGCAACCGCTTTGACCGACAGTCTCACTGGTGAATATACTGTCACTCTTTTTGATACGGTTTTTAGCATTGAGATTCAACCGAAAATTCCGTATCCTCTCACAATAAGAGATAGTGCTTTGGTCACCCCAGATACAGCAATTGGCTTTGACTTTCTCTTGGACCCTGCAACACTGCTCCTTGTAAACAGGGATAACAACGCAAACTACAGTATCTACTATACTGATAATCTTGATTCGCTCTCCGTATCCTATGTTCTATGGGAAGTCGCAAAACAAGGATTGCCGCCCTTCAACAAGATGGATAACTTCCGAACAAGAACAATCGTCTGGTTCAGCGGTGATAGCGATTCAAACACCGTCTCACCAGAAGAACAGGATAGCCTTATTTCTTTTCTCAGTGCCGGGGGTAACCTCTTTTTGACAGGACAGAATATTGCAGAGGAACTTACAGGTTCTGATTTGCTGACAAATTATGTTCACACAGATTTCCTATCAAATACAAATGCAAACATACTTTTAGGTGTCAACGGAGACCCAATTGGCAACGGATTGAACTTGTATATAGCAGGTGGTGTCCCCAATAATCAGTATTCACAGGAAATAATTACACCGCTTACCGCTATCGATTCTGCATTCTCTTATCTCGGAGGTGGTGGAGGAGCCACAAGATATGACGCTGGTTCCTATAAAACAGTTCTTTTTGGTTTTGGTTTTGAAGCAATAAACAGCACAGGCACATTCGCTTCAAGAAAAACTGTTTTAGAACGAGTCCTTAACTGGCTCGGCATTGAAACAGGGACTGAAGAAGAAAAGAAGGAAACCTTGCCCAGACTCTCTCTTAGGGTCTGGCCAAATCCATTCACCAAAACCACAGTTATTAGTTATTCGTCATCAGTCATTAATGACCAATCACCGATGACTAATGACTTACAATGCCCAACATTGCGAATCTACGATGTGAGCGGAAGGGTCATTCGTAATCTTGTGACTGGTGGCTTGTGCTCTGGTGCTCTTGTGTGGCATGGTAAGAATAACAATGGTAAAAGATTGGGAAGCGGAATATATTTTATTAGATATGAAGATACGAAGGTGAGAATAACAAAAAAACTAATAATGCTAAAAGGCAAGAAATAGAGAAAAGTGTTTTATTGGTTTAATTAGTTAAATTGGTTTTATTAGTTAAAACCTTAAAGATTATTGTTAACCGTGTAGTAACCGTGGCTGAGTTGTCTTGCAAGGGTGATAGGTGACAGGTGTTAGATGATAGAATTAGAGAATCTCTTTAAGTTCTCTTTCATTCCTTATATGTTCTCCATGGTTGGGTAGTTGGAAAATAGAAAAAATCTGTGTTAATCTGTGTAATCAGTGGTGAAGAAGCCTTGGCGGGGTGGCAGGGAAACCTTGGATTGATGTTTTATCCGTGTTAATCCGTGGCTGATAATGTTTTCGGGGTGGGGTTAGGGCTGGCTGTAAACACTTACCCTTTTCTTATCTTTTCCAAACGGTTCAAATTTCACAATACCCGTTATGAGAGCAAAAAGTGTATCATCTTTTCCCCTCCCCACATTTCTTCCGGCGTGAATTTTCGTTCCTCTCTGTCTTACGATAATCGTACCTGCATTTATAACTTCACCAGAAAATCTTTTGACACCCAGAAACTTGGGTTTGCTATCCCTTCCATTCCTTGAAGAACCTACACCTTTCTTATGTGCCATTATTTTCCTCCGCTTTGGTTTGCTTAGTTTCTTTAGTCACTTTTCGGGTTCCTGTAATTATCTTGTTTACAAGCACTTCAGTATAATGCTGGCGGTGTCCTTTTTTCCTTTTGTAATCTTTCCTTCTCTTAAACTTGAAAATGATAACCTTCCGGTATCTTCCCTGTGAAAGAATTTCGCCCTCAACAGAAAATCCCTTTAAATAAGGTTTGCCAAATTCAGATTTCTTTCCATCCACAATCGCAAGAACCTTATCGAACTTTATCTTATCACCCACATTAGCATCAACTTTCGGAATTTTGATCTTCTCTGCTTCCTCTACCGTATATTGAAAACCTCCTGTCTCTATTACTGCCCTCATCTGTACTCCTTATTTAACAAATTTCAAAATCTATTTTCCACCGGATGGTGTTAAAGGTATATCCGTTCCCTGTTCGGGTGTTTCTGGTGCTGGTTGTGTTGGAACAAGGCCTTTTTTTAACTCACCCTCGATTCCCCCTCTTCGAGTCCTGTATTTTGGTGACACGGCAAGCAGTATGGATGTAACCATAAAAAGAACAGCGAGTATTGTAGTCAACTTCGAAAGAAAGGGAGTGGCACCCTTTGCGCCGAAAACACTCTGTCCTGCTCCAAAAACTGGAGACAAGCCTGCACCTTTTGCCTGTTGCATAAGGACGACAAGAATTAAAAGAATCGAAATCAGTATATGTAAGGGTAAAAATATCGCAAACATTTCTCCTCCTAAAAGTTACTTGACGCAGTTCTAATTATTTCAGAAAAACTTTCAGCATCAAGGCTTGCTCCTCCAACAAGTGAACCGTCAATATCAGATTGTCTCATTAGCATTTCAGCATTTTCAGGTTTTACGCTCCCTCCATACAAAATTCTGATTTCATCTCCATTCATTCCGAAATCACCCACCAAGATACTCCTGATGAGTTTGTGTATTTGATTTGCCTCTTCGGGTTGTGCAGTTTTTCCTGTGCCAATTGCCCAGATGGGTTCGTATGCAAAGACAATCTTTTCTTTCCCATTCTGATTCTCCATTGCACCGGTTATTTCTCTTCGGACTACTTTTTCCGTAAATCCACTTTCTCTCTCTTCAAGTGTCTCACCAACACATAGTATAGGTGCAAGTCCAAACTCAACTGCTTTCTTTATTTTCTTGTTTGTATCCAAATCACTTTCATTAAAATATTTTCTCCTCTCGGAATGTCCAATTATTACATATTCACATCCACATGAGAGAAGAAAACTTCCTGACACCTCACCTGTATAGGCACCTGCATCTTCATAGAACATATTCTGTGCACCGAGCCCTATCATCGAGTCCTTTACAATCTCGCCGACAGGTGCAAGTGCAGTAAAGGGAGGACATATTACAATATCGACTCCTTCTATATCTTGAACATACTGAACAAGGTTCTTTGCAAGGTCAACGGCTTCATCATTTGCCTTATTCATCTTCCAATTGCCAGCTATCAACTGTTTTCTCATCCTGCCTCCGTCTCGGAAAGACAAGCAATACCGGGTAATTCTTTGCCCGCCATAAATTCAAGAGAAGCGCCCCCTCCGGTGGAAATATGGGTAAACGATTTCTCAAGACCAGCCATCTTTACGGCAGCAACACTATCACCACCACCCACAACCGTAATTGCCCCTTTGCTGGTTGCCTTCGCTACTGCATCTGCCACATCCATTGTACCTTTCCTGAATTTTTCCATCTCAAAAACACCCAGTGGTCCATTCCAAAAAATGGTCTTTGCACCTAATATTGCTTGCGTGAAAATCTTTACAGTCAGAGGACCTATATCAAGCCCCCTCCATCCGTTCTCTATCTCGTTGTTCTGAACAATGGAAGTTGCAGTATCATTAGAAAATTCTTTACCTGTGACAAAATCTCTTGGCAGGACAAAATTGGTTTTCTTTTCAATGGCATATTTCAATATTGCATTCGCTTCAGGTAATTTTTCAAGGTCAACAAGGGATTCCCCAACCGATACCCCCTGAGCCACCAGAAAAATGAATGCCATTGCTCCACCTACAAGAATAGTATCCACTTTCGGAATAAGGTTCATTATCACATCGATTTTTCCCTTGATTTTTGCTCCACCGAGAACAGCTATGAAAGGGTTTTTGGGATTCAGAGAAGCGTATCCAAGCCATTTTAACTCTTTCTCCATCAGAAAACCCATTGCTCTCTTCTTGTAGAATTTTGTGATACCGACAACAGAAGAGTGTGCTCTGTGAGCAGTTCCAAAAGCATCGTTAACATACATATCTCCCAACAGAGATAATTCCTTACTGAACTCAGGTGCATTGTTTTTCTCTCCAGGTTTAAATCTTACATTCTCGAGAAGTAGAATCTGACCGTCTTTCAAACCCTTACTCATCTCCACAACATCATCTCCAATAATATTCTCCGCAAAAAAAACTTCCACTGAAAGAAGTTCTTCTAACCTTTTCCGAATCGGTCTCAAGGAAAGTTCGGAAACAACCTTGCCCTTTGGTCTTCCAAGATGAGAAGCAACTACAGGTCTTCCTCCTTTTTCAAGGATATATTTTATCGTCGGAAGGGCAGATATGATTCTGTAATCATCCTTAATATTGCAGTCATCATCAAGAGGCACATTCAGATCTAATCTTGTAAAAACCCTTTTATCTTTTAACTCAATGTCAGTTATTTTTAGTTTGTTAAGGTGCACTACAGTTTTTCTCCTATATACTTAATGAGGTCAACAACCCTTGTTGCATATCCCCATTCGTTGTCATACCATCCAATTACCTTGATAAAGTCACCGTCTATCATCTTTGTTTCCAGGGAATCGAATATCAGTGAATGTGGATTTCCAATAATATCAACAGAGACAAGCGGAGCCTCCGAATATTCAATAAGCCCCTTAAACACACCTTCGGATGCATCCTTGAATGCTTTATTAATCTCAGCAACAGTTGTGTTTTTCTCCACTTTACAGACAAAATCAGTTATAGAACCATCTATGACGGGAACCCTCATAGATATGGCATCAATCTTCCCTGCAAGTTCGGGGATCACAAGTGCTGTCGCTTTAGCTGCACCTGTGGTTGTTGGAATGATTGAATGTGCGGCAGCTCGCCCCCTCCTCATTGCCTTGTGAGGAGTATCTATCAATCTCTGATCATTAGTGTAAGCATGGACAGTTGTCATAAAACCTTTTTCAAGGCCGAAATTATCGTTCAGAATTTTTACCATTGGTGCAAAGCAATTAGTTGTGCAGGAAGCATTTGATATGACATGATGATTCGCAGCATCATAATCTTTCTCATTAATGCCAAGAACACAGGTAAAATCTGGCGGTTCCCCTTTTCCTGGAGCAGTAAGTATAACCTTTTTTGCTCCTGCCGCGAGATGCAAGGCTGCTTTTTCTCTGCTTCTGAAAATTCCAACTGACTCAACCACAATATCAACACCAAGTTCTTTCCATGGAATATCTTTGGGGTCCTTGAAGGAGAGCACCTTGAACCTGTCTCCTGTTACAACAAGATCATCGCCATCTATTTTAATGTTCTCCTCAAAAACACCATGCGTTGAGTCATACTTGAGAAGATATGCAAGTCTTTCTGCATCTGTAATATCATTAACTGCAACAAAATCGAAATCAGGATTCTTTCTTCCAATCCTGAAAACTAATCTCCCTATACGTCCAAATCCATTGATTCCTACTCTTATTGCCATTATACCTCCCATGCTGTTTAATGAAAGCATTTAGTTATTAAATCCAGCAAGGTAATCAGTTGACTCTTACTGGATTCCAATCTATATAGCAGAGAAACAAGAAAAAGTCAAGCGAAAAATCTTGACAAATCTTTATTTTATGATTATAATGAATGAGAAAATGCCTTAAGCGGAGGAAACGAACGTGGAAAAAGAGAAAACAATGCTGGACCAGAAGAAGATAAGAATGGAGAAACTTGAAAAACTCAAAACGCTTGGAGTAAATCCATATCCATATAGGTTTGTTCGCACCCACACAATAGCCGAGATTCGAAACCAATCCGAGGAGATGCTCGGCACCGATGCAGTTGCGATTTCAGGTCGAGTGATGGCAAAGAGGGGCCATGGGAAAACGGTATTTGCGGATATTGAGGACGTAACAGGAAAAATGCAAATTTACTTCAGAAAAGACGAACTTACCGAAACAAAGTTCGAAGTGGTGAACCTTATTGATATAGCTGATTTTCTGGGTGTTAGCGGAGAGATTTTCAAAACAGGTACAGGAGAAATTACGATTCTTGTCAAGAATTTTGAATTTCTTTCCAAGTCACTCCTACCATTGCCGGAAAAATGGCATGGATTACAGGATAAGGAAATCCGATACAGAAAAAAGTACTTAGACATCGCAATGAACAAAGATGCAAAAAGAATAATTATCACAAGAGCAAAGATTGTGAGAAAAATGCGTGAGATTCTGGATAACAGAGGATTTATCGAGGTTGAAACACCTGTTCTGCAAGCCCTATATGGAGGAGCCTTTGCAAAACCGTTCAAGACATACTACAATGCACTTGACAAGGATTATTTCCTCCGTATCTCTGACGAACTATATCTTAAGAGACTTATCATAGGGGGTATCGAAAAAGTCTATGAAATATGCAAAGACTTCAGGAATGAAGGTATTGACAGACAACATAATCCAGAGTTTACAATGATGGAAGCATATCAAGCATACGCAGATTATACAGATATGATGGAACTCACAGAGCATATTGTTACTGAAATATGCAATTCCATTCAAGGAAAATGTAGACTCAAGTTCGGAGAAAACGAAATTGACCTGTCAATTCCCTGGAAGCGTCTTGGCTTCTATGAGGTTATAGAATCCTTTACTCACCAAGATTTATCTTCTTTCTCTCGGGATGAAGCATACGCATTTGCAAAAGAACAGGGAATCGATATAGACGACATAGCATCGAAAGGAAAAATTCTCGATGAGATATTCAGTGACCTGGTACAACCAAATCTCATCCAGCCTACATTTGTTATCGATTACCCTCTTGACATTTCACCACTTGCAAAGAAACACAGAAAGGACCCGGAACTGGTGGAAAGATTCGAGCCCTTTATTGCTGGAATGGAAATTGGAAATGCTTTCAGCGAACTTAACGACCCGTTTGACCAGAGGCAGAGATTTGAAAATCAACAGAAAATGAAAGAATCAGGAGATGGAGAAATCCAGGAGTTGGATGAAGATTTTCTGGAAGCTATGGAACACGGTATGCCTCCCACAGGTGGTTTAGGGCTTGGAATAGACAGGCTCGTTATGCTTCTTACAGACAGTTCATCCATAAGAGAAGTAATTATATTTCCCCAACTTAAAATAACATAATGAGATTCGAATACTTTGTTGCAAGAAGATACCTTAAAGCAAAAAGAGCTTCCATATTCCAGACAATTATTACATTTATCTCTATAGGGGGTGTATTCATCGGCGTTGCAACAATCATAATAGTTCTTTCGGTAATGAATGGATTCCAAAAAGACTTAAGAGACAAAATACTCGGTACAAATGCGCACATTGCAATCCTAAAATATTTCAATGAACCTGTGACAGATTTCGATACAGTTCTCGATGTTATCAAAAACTCGCCTCATGTAATTGGTGCTTCCCCTTTCATCTATACAAAAGTAATGATAAACAATGATACTTATGTGGACGGAATTGTATTGCGCGGTATCGACGAGAACACTCTTTCAAGTGTAAGTAACATAGAATCCAGAATCGTTTATGGAGATTTCAAGCTTGAAGCAGGAGATCTTCCGGGAATCGTTATCGGAACGATACTGGCAGATAATCTCAGGGTTCATACGGGTGACGAATTGACAATCTTTTCTACTGCAAATTTCACGCCAACACCTATGGGTTATGTGCCGAAGTTTACGAAATTCAGAGTAGAAGGTATCTTTGATGCGGGTATGTATGAATACGATGCCTCTCTTGCTTATGTCTCACTCCAGAGTGCCCAGAAACTCGTTGGAATGCAAAATGCCGTGACTGGTATCGAAGTAAAAATAGACAACATATATAAAGCACCTCAAATAGGGACACAGATCGAAAAGAAATTAGGTTTTCCATTCAGAGCCAACAATTGGATGAGGATGAATCGGAGTCTCTTTGCCGCTTTAAAACTTGAGAAAACAACGATGTTTATTATCCTTATACTTATAATAATAGTCGCTGCATTCAACATTATAGGAAGTCTTATAATGATAGTAATCCAGAAAACCAAAGATATTGGAATTCTTAAGTCGATGGGAGCATCAAGCAAACAAATTATGAGAATATTCATATATGAAGGGCTTATCATTGGAGCAATCGGGACGTTTCTTGGACTTATCATAGGATATGGAGCTTCGTTTCTTCTTGGAAAATATCATTTCATTTCACTTCCAAGCGATGTGTACTTCATTGATACATTACCTGTTCATATGCAATTTCTTGATTTTGTAATCGTAGTCATCTCTTCAATGTTGATCTCATTCGTTGCCACTCTCTATCCGGCAATGAAGGCTGCAAAATTGGACCCGGTTAAAGCAATAAGGTATGAGTAAAAAAAGGGGAAATAAGTGATAAATACCAATGAAGTCCTTCTAAAATGCAAAGGAATAAAGAAAGTGTTTAGAACCGGGAGAAAGGACCTTGAGGTCCTTAGGGGTATCGACCTCACAATCGCAAAAGGCTCAATTCATACGATTATTGGGCCATCAGGTGCAGGGAAAAGCACACTCCTCCATATTCTTGGGGGACTTGATAAACCCACGGAGGGAGAAGTTACACTCGATAATAACAATCTCTACAAATCCTCGGATACCCAACTCGCAAGAATAAGGAATCAAGAAATAGGTTTCATTTTTCAATTTCATCATCTTCTCCCTGAATTTTCCGCTCTGGAAAATGTGATGATGCCATCCATTATAGATGGAACAACTTTAAAGAGAGCAAACGAATTTGCCGCTGACCTTCTTGGAAAAGTGGGGCTTCGGAATCGGCTTGACCACAAACCCAATGAACTGTCGGGTGGAGAAAAACAAAGAGTCGCAGTTGCAAGAGCGCTTGTAAATAAACCGTCAATCATCTTTGCTGATGAGCCTACAGGAAATCTTGACCGTCAAAACAGTGAGATGCTTCTTTCCCTTTTATTTTCTCTATATGAAAAAGAGAATATTACTCTGATTGTCGTTACTCACAATGAAAGAATCGCAGGGCAATTTAAAAACAAGGTCAGAATTGAAGACGGAAAAATTATAGGATAAGAAAAAATGAAATGTGAAATATGTGGAAATGAAGAAGGACGAATTAAGTATACAAAAGTAATCAACGGCGAAAAGGTAGAATTTTACATTTGTGAGAGTTGCGCCAAGAAAAAAGGACTAACCAATCTCATTAATCCTCTCAAGAAAGGAGAGGAAAAAAAGATAACTGGCGAAATTCCACTGACTGCAGAATGCCCGTTTTGCGGCTGGAAATTATACGATGTTGAAAACAAGAGCAAACTTGGCTGTCCGAAATGCTATAATGCTTTTCGTTCTTACATTAGAAGAATTGCAAAGGAAATTCATGGAATGGATAAGCACATAGGGAAAGTTCCCATACAGGATAAGAGAATACTGTTTTTGAAAAAGAAGATACGGGAAGTCAAAAGCGAACTTGATGTTGCGATAAAAAAAGAAGAGTATGAGCTTGCAGCAGAGTTGAGAGATAGGATAAAAACACTTTCGTTGAAAATAGAGCAAAAATGACAAAAAATCAACAGATTGAAAGGATGTTAAAAAAACCAAGTCAGTGGGTTGATGCAAATGGTCCCTATGCTGAAATTGTTTTCTCTTCACGAGTAAGGCTTGCAAGAAACTTACGAAACCATAGGTTCACAATCAGTGCAACAGATGACGAGAAAGAACAAATCCTTAAAGAGTTAAAAGATGGTTTTGCAGAAATTGACTTTTTCAACAACGGATATGTGTTCGATATGAAAGACCTTTCTGCACTTGAAAAAGAATTTCTCGCAGAAAGACATCTTATAAGTTACGACCTCCGTTTTGAAAATCGTCCAGCGGGAGTAATAATTGACAAAGACGAAAAAGTGTCAGTAATGCTCAACGAAGAAGACCATTTGCGGATTCAAGGTTTTGCTGGAGGATTGCAGCTCTTCGAAATATACGACCATATAAATCTTCTTGACGATGATCTGGGTTTGAGGTTAGAGTATGCTTTTGACAACGAATTTGGTTACCTAACATCCTGCCCAACAAATATGGGCACGGGTTTAAGAGCATCAGCTCTCGTTCACCTACCTGCGCTCGTTCTAACAAGGGAAATAGATAAGATTATTAAGAAACTTCATAAAACAAAAATTCTTGTAAGAGGTCTTTTTGGTGAAGGAAGTCAAGTAAAGGGCAATTTTTTTCAACTCTCGAGCAGTTCCTCACTGGGCAGAAAAGAGGAGAACATCATATCGCTTGTGACGGAAATTCTAAAAGAGATGGTTGAAAAAGAGCGAAGTGTGCGCGAAGTTCTTATGAAGAATGCTAAATCTCAAGTTGAAGACAAAATATGGAGAGCTTACGGAGTTCTCAAGTATGCACATTTGCTATCCAGTGATGAAGTAATAAATCTCTCTTCCGCAATTCGCCTTGGTGTTGGCTTGGGAATAATCAGAGATATTACATTAAAACAAATAAATAAACTACTTATGTATCTTCAACCTGCTCATTTGAAGCTCTTATATAATAGAGAAATGAATGATTATGAGAGAGATACAAGAAGGTCTTTACTCGTAAAAGAAATTCTGAATTTTGATAAAAAGGGGCAAAATAATGGATGAAAGATTTACAGAAAGAGTAAGAAGACTGCTGTACATAGCAAGACAAGAAGCGGCAACCAACGGAAATGATAGTGTAAGCACCGACCACATTCTTCTTGCATTGATAAAAGAGGGCGAAGGTATGGCAGTTATGGTGCTTACAAGTCTTGGTGTTAACTTGGAAAAGGTTTCAAGTTCTCTACAAAAACTAATCAGTGAAGGTGAAGTTGGCGGTCTTGCTTCCGGTGAAATACCATTGGGGCAGAATGCAAGACATGTTGTCAGTTTGGCAATAGATGAAGCAAAAAAATTTGAGCACAAGCATGTCGGCACGGAACACATCCTGCTGGCGTTGTTGAGAAAAAAAGACACATCTTCTGCAAGAATTCTTTCCGAATATGGCGTTTCCTATGATACGGCAAAATCTGAAATTCAAAAATTGCTCGGCGGATATCCACCCACCGTCTATGATCCAAAAGATAAAAAATCAAAAACACCTGCGCTTGATTATTTTTGTCGAAACTTGACGAATCTGGCAAAAGAAAACAAACTCGATCCAATCATAGGAAGAGAAAAAGAAATAGAGCGCGTTATACAGGTGCTTTCAAGAAGGAAAAAAAACAATCCTGTTCTGATAGGGGAACCAGGCGTGGGCAAAACAGCTATAGCCGAAGGACTTGCTCAGAAAATTATAAAAAGAAGTGTGCCTGAAATTCTATGGGAGAAAGAGGTATTAAGTCTTGACCTTGCCTCTGTGGTGGCTGGAACGAAATACAGAGGTCAATTCGAAGAGAGATTGAAAGCAATCCTCAACGAGATAATAAGTTCAAGCAACATAATGCTCTTTATAGATGAACTACACACGATTGTTGGTGCAGGAGCTGCCGAAGGTGCAATAGATGCTTCAAATATGTTAAAACCAGCACTGGCAAGAGGCGAACTGCAGTGTATAGGTGCAACAACTATGGAAGAATACAGGAAATACATTGAAAAAGAAGGAGCACTAGAAAGAAGATTTCAGCCAATAATGATAAATCCCCCTTCTGTTGAGGATACGATTGAAATATTAGAAGGACTAAAACACCGCTACGAGGAACATCATGGAATAAAATATACAGACGAATCAATCGTCGCTGCCGCAACCTTCTCGGAAAGATACATTACCGACCGTTTTCTGCCAGATAAGGCAATAGATGTTATTGACGAAGCTGGTGCAAAGGTAAAACTCGCAAATTTCCCCTCTGCACCGGATATCAACAAGCTCGAGACAAAGATAGAAAAACTCGAACAGAACAAACGAGATGCGGTAAAGGAGCAGGATTACGAAAAAGCGGCTATGCTCAGAGATAAACAGGATAAACTTGAGGAACAAATAGGTGATGTGAGGAAAAGATGGGAGAAAGAAGTGAATTCGCAGGAGATTATGGTAACTCCCGAAGATATACGAGAAGTCATATCTATGTGGACAGGTATTCCTCTTTTCAAACTTGAGGAAAAGGAACAGATAAAACTTCTCAGAATGGAGGATGAACTGAGAAAAAGGATTGTGGGGCAAGATGAAGCATTAGCAGTTATTTCAAAAGCAATCAGAAGAGGTAGAACAGGACTCAAAGACCCCAAGCGACCCATAGGTTCATTCATTTTTCTCGGGCCTACGGGTGTTGGAAAAACAGAATTGGCAAAAACCCTTGCAGAATTCTTGTTTGACAGTGAAGATGCTCTCATAAGGGTAGATATGAGTGAATATATGGAAAAATTCTCTGTCTCAAGACTTGTGGGAGCACCTCCTGGTTATGTCGGCTATAACGAGGGAGGACAGTTGACCGAAAAAGTGCGAAGACGTCCTTACTCAGTTGTGCTACTCGATGAAATCGAAAAAGCCCATCCTGACATTTTCAATATCCTCCTTCAGATTCTCGAAGACGGGCAACTTACCGATAGTTTTGGAAGGAAAGTGAACTTCAAGAATGCAGTTGTCATAATAACCTCTAACATCGGTTCAAAGGAGATAAAACAGGGCACAAGTCTCGGATTTCACAAAACTGAACAGGGCAGAGACTACGAACATATGAAAACGAGATTACTTGATGAAGTGAACCGAACATTTAATCCGGAGTTTCTAAATAGAGTCGATGAAATTGTTGTGTTCCATGCACTTGATAAGAAGGAAATGCTTTCAATCGTCAACATAATGTTTGAAAAAGTCAAGGAAAGAGTCAAGGAAAGAGGGTTTGACATTGAACTCAGAGATAAGGCGAAAGAACTCCTCGTAGAGGAAGGTTTTGATCCCGATTTTGGCGCAAGACCACTCCGACGAGCAATTCAAAGACTGCTTGAAGACCCACTTGCCGAGGAAATCCTCACTGAGAAATACAAAAGAGGTGACACAATACTCGTCGGTCGAGAAGATAATAAGATTATATTCGAAAAGACAAAGAAGGAATTTTCAACAGAGAAAGTGTAGGGAAATGAAAAGAGTAAACTGTGTCTAAACTGTCTGTTGGAGTTATCGGTGTTGGCTATCTCGGACAGCACCATGCAAGAATATACAAAAATCTTCCTGATGTAAAATTGGTTGGAGTATGTGACACTTCCGTCACCCAGGGTGAAGAGATAGCGAAAAAATATGAAACGAACTACTACAAAGATAAAATAAAACTACTCAAGGCAGTTGATGCAGTGAGTGTTGCAGTTCCTACACCATTTCATTATGATGTGGCAAAAGATGTCCTTCTCAATAAAAAACACTTGCTTTTGGAAAAACCCATTGCAGAGAAAATCTCGCAAGCAGAAAAGCTCATCAACATCGCAGAGAAGGAAAATTTGGTATTCCAGATTGGTCACATTGAAAGATTCAATCCTGCAATAATCGCTTCCCTGCCGTTCATAAAAACACCACTTTTTATCGAATCACACAGACTTGCACCATTCAAGAATAGAGGTGTCGACGTCCCGGTTATTTACGACCTTATGGTTCACGATATTGACATAGTCCTCTCATCCGTTAACAGTGAGATTAAGAAAATTGATGCTGTGGGAGTTCCAGTCCTCAGCAGAGAATTTGATATTGCAAATGCAAGAATAGAATTTGAGAATGGAACTATTGCAAATTTTACTACTTCGAGAGTATCCAAGGAAAAGATGCGTAAGATCCGATTTTTCCAGGCAGACTCCTATATATCTATTGACTATCTTAACCATTCGGTGGAATACTACAAAAGAGAATTCAAGGATGAAACTCCATTTATCTCAAGAGAAGAAATTAAAGTTACCGATGCAGAACCTTTGAAGTTGGAATTGAAATCATTTATTGAATGTATCAAAAACGGAACGACTCCGAAGGTAACTGCGGTTGAAGCCAAGAATGCTCTTTCAGTCGCATACAAAATAGTTCGAAGAATAATTGACAGGAAAGATGTAATAGAGCAAAGGCTGAATGAGCATAAATAACCAAATATCAAAAAATCTCCCACTCAAAATTATAAAGTGAAAATCGGCAAATTTCTCTACCGATACAGAAGTCTAACACCCGTCCCAATAATCATCATCCTGCTCTTCTTTTCGCAGCCGACTTTACTATCCGTAATCTATGGTTTCATTCTCACTTTTTTTGGCGAAATAATTAGACTCATAAGTATTGGATACACGGGGTTAACTACACGCTCCAAAAATGTGCAGTCAAAGATACTCGTAACTAATGGTCCATATAGTTATGTTAGAAACCCTATATATGTTGGAAACTTTTTTATCTCCTTAGGAGTTGTCATTTCAGCAAATTCTCTTTTCCCCTGGTATATTATCGCCTACATACTTCTCTTTGCTCTTCAGTATTCTTTTATAATAAAATTTGAAGAGCAATTTCTCAGCAAAGCTTTTGGTAAGGAACACAGGAACTATATGGAAAATGTTCCGTCTTTTTCCATTAACTTTCGGGGCTATAAAAACAAGAGCAAAGTAAAACCGAATTTCAGGAAAGCTTTTAAGAGTGAAAAAACTACCTTGATTATCATAACTCTTTTATTTTCGATTTTCTTGACTTTTCTCTTGACAAAATTTAGTCCTTTGCATATACTGCATCACCTTAATTCTTGGCAATTCGGGACGATTGGAAATGAATAAACAAATTTTATTGGATAGATTAACCAGCCTTTCTGAAAAATTATCCGAGCTAAAGGAAGCATCAAAAAGAGCTCTGGAAAATCTCAGTGATAATTACTTAAATCGAGTGAAATATTTGATTTCTGGAATATCTTTCGTAACAACGGATATTGGCAAAGATATTATTTCTATGAATGAGGGTAAAGTTCTTAATGATATTCTGCTAGAAGCACCTGTTAATGCAAGGGATGTTTTTGTGAAACTCGGAGAAACAAAAATAATTCCCAGCAATACAGTCCCTTATCTAAAACAGATGCTCACAATGTCCAGGGCTCAGAAAATTGATACAAATGCCGTCATCAAGGCACTCCCTTCCATCGAGGAGTTTATATTCTATACGAAATCGTTCCTGGAAGGTGCTGAACTTTACAAAGAAGATGCTGATGAAAGGGTAATATAGTTCCGCACTACCCCCACCAAAACATTTTCACCACAGAGGGCACAGAGACACAGAGCCTGTCCTTTCGTGTCATTCTGAGTAAGCTGTTCCATATTAACACCCCGGAAGAATCTCAAAAGTTGTCATTGCGAGTTGTCTTACCTAATTTCTGCCGAAGCAATCTCAGCCTATACCTATACCTGCCTTTCATCGTCTGATGTCTGTGGTCTGTCTTTTTTCAGATTTAACTTTTCACTTTTAACTTTTAACTTGTCTTTGCTGGTCTCATGTCTTATGTCTGTGGTCTATTTGCTATTTGCTGCCTTACTTGGCGCGCCTGGCGCGATTCGAACGCGCAACCTGCGGATTCGAAGTCCGACGCTCTATCCGTTGAGCTACAGGCGCTTTCTTCTCCTATACCACCCCCACAAATGAAAGTCAAGAGGAAATGGTGCTAAGTATTGAGAAGCATATTCTATTCCTATCATTTTTTTCTCCACCTGTGAACTGCTTATTTAGTATCTTGAAGCCTGACCCCATTTTGTTCTAGATATTACCATCATTACCTACTGCAAGCGTGGGAGTATATGCATTCGGAAATCCATCATTTACTTGCACATTTGGTAAAAATGTCTGACCATCATCTATTGACTTCGCAAACCAGACACCATAATTAAATGTTCTACCATCAGCCCAAGCACAGTAAACAGTATGTCCTCTTACTGCAACTCCTCTCATCCCTGCATTAGGAGTCCGTGCATACACTGAACCTGGAGGATAATCACTTACTCTCACATTCGGTCCAAATACATAACCCTGTGCATATACACCCACAGTTAGTAACAATCCCATCACAATTATCAAACCAATAATTATTTCCTTTCTCATCTTCTACCTCTCCTTTTTAGATTCACTGAATTATAACACTTAATTCTTATTATGTCAAATATTTTTCATTCCCTTATTGTGACAACCTCAAACCCCCCTGTTTCCCCCTTTGGAAAAGGGGGACTAAGGGGGATTTGATAGATGAGATTTCGGGAAATTCTTTCCCGAAATACAAAAAGAATATGGATTCTTTTCTGAAAAAGGAAGACAAAATCATGCAAAATTATACCAGGTCAAACACTATTTGAAAGGTAAATTTGCACAATAAATGGGACAGCTGTAAAACTAATTTATTATCAATAACTTACATGTTTTTCTTGCCCAATAGATGGGACAGTCTCTCTTTTTTTACTTGACAAGATTATCATTTTACTTTATACTATTTTTAGATACGATAACAGTGTTTTCCGATTATTTACGGAACGACGATGGTGTATGTCTTTCAAGAAGTGAATCTCGCAATATTTACGGCAGAGTAGGATGAAAGATGAAAAGTATTCTATTAGTGATTTTATTAAGCTTATGTGTAACTGGTTTCTTATACGGTGATTGGGAAAGGGTTATTGGTTTGTCTGATTCACCTGTGCCACCGGAAAAGAGTGTAATCAAATCAAACACCTTAGGTCTTTTCATAAGGACTATGTTTTTTGGTTTCACCAAAGAAGACACCACGGTTGAGGGGAAAAACTTTCAGCATATTGAGATTCCTGAAGAGTATTTGGATAGAGATACAACAAGGGCTGGTAAACCACAAATGCCCTACATCAGATTATTAATTGCAGTGCCAGATTCCTGTGAATTTAATATTACCGCTTATGAATCAGATTATGCACTATTTGAAGATTATTTGCTCTATCCTATTCCTCGAATTGTTTTTAGAGATACTGCTGGATGCACCTATTTTGAGGAAGTCTTTACTTACGATAGTTCATTTTACCAGAAGGATACGCTCTATCCGGGAAAATTCTATGAGATTAACAGTGATGCTCACTGGCGTGACCAGAGGATACTTGAGGTTTTTCTGTATCCCATTCAATTCAACCCTAAGCAGAACCTGCTCTATTTTTATGGAGGGATTGAATTAAGGATTGAATATTCTGGCATTGTTGTTGAGAA
>Ga0210003_1000733_pt1 | contig 29782 bp, 46 predicted proteins | sample LantaG_FD_182804 | JGI IMG/M metagenome (GOLD analysis project Ga0210003, IMG submission 182804) | Deep subsurface microbial communities from Baltic Sea to uncover new lineages of life (NeLLi) - Landsort_02402 metaG (SPAdes) (version 2) | ecosystem: Environmental > Aquatic > Marine > Oceanic >... | reverse complement strand
GTTGTTATATCATTAGATATTAGTAAAGCATTTATATAACCATTTAACCACCAATAGTCTGCCAATAAGTTCGCTGAACCTTCTTTTGCATATAAAAGTGTGAAACGAACATGCAATTCAAAAAAATGGGGTTTTATCATTTTTTTATCCACAAAACTTCTGTTACCATCCCTCTCTGTCCTTTGAGGTCTTTTCTTGGGTTCGGATTTTTGCCATCAGTTTCACCCATCCCTCTGATGGATTGCATGACTTGAACTTCAAATCGTTCATCCCAGTTTTGTTCCTCGTAAAGGGGGTTTGAATAGCCGGACACACAAGCTGTTCCTTTAAGTCCAAACACGAATTCCAACATCTGACGGTGGTCATCTTGAGAGAGTTCATGTTTGTACGTACCAACAAAAGCGTCAACATATGGAGGGTCAAGGTAGTATATCGTATCCTCAGAGTCATAGTCTGCAATACATTCTCTCCAGTCTCGGTTATCGATTTGAACATTTCGCAGTCTTTCATGCAAGGAAAAGAACTCTGGAAGTTTGGCATGTATTCTACCTGCAAGTCCTGCAGTAGCTTTAGTTGCTCTTCCCCAAGATCTGCCAATGCTGCCGAAGGAGTAGATGACAGAGTAGTACCATCTTGCTGCTCGTTCAACTTCATCTTCAACTGCTTGCCAAGTTTTCCAAGACCAGATAAACTCTTCTCTTGCATGAATTGTAAATTCGAGTCTTTCAATAAGACTCTCAAGCTTCTTTCTGTCTCTGATGCAACGGTAGAAGCATACCACTCCCCCAAACCTGTCATTGTAGACCTCAAGTTTTGACTTCTTTCTGGCAAGGAGAAGTGCAGCTGATCCTCCAAAAGGTTCGACATAGACTTTTCCATAGGGAACATGCTCCAACAAAAATTGTACAGATCGTCCTTTACTTCCAGGATATGCGAATGGTGCCCTTACAATAGTTTCAGGCTTTTCTTCGCGCTCAAGATCATTGATTGCGTCTAAAAGGTCACTCATCTTCTTTCCCCTTTATCTGACCTACTGCCCAAACTCCGGTCGCTAACTCTACATTAAGATGCTTGAGATGCCCAATATTTACACCAATGAACTTGCTATCAGGCAACTCAATGTATTGAGAAACTTCTGACTCAAAAGCATAGTAAAGTTGACGTTTTTGACTATCAGAAAGATTGTCTAAAACCTCTTTAATGGTCATCAAAGTTCCTCCGGCAACGCTAAAAAGTCATTAGACCCTCTCCGAAGTAGGATAAATGGTTTTCTATCTTCTACTTTAGTCCCAAGCCAAGCAATATTACCAATATAATACTGTGAGTCCTTTGAACTTCTTGCTTTCAAAAATTGAGGTGGAATTCCTTTCCCAATAGCAATCTTTGTCCAGGTTGCTGCTTCGGCAGGATCAACACCCTCCCTGAATTTATCATAAAATTCTGAAAATTTAATCATATATCCTGAAGCTGGTACACAATTTTCTTCTATAAAAGTTTCTAAAGCTGTTTGATTCATTCTCTGAATAACTATTTTATCCTCAGTTTCTACAACCGGCACACTAAGTCTATCATTAGATTCTGGTATATCAAGATTTAGAAGTTCTGCTAGAAAGTCTGGAGCCTCATTCATGAGCAAAGGGAGAAATTTTCTTCTTGGAATCTTCTTATCAAAATCTAAGTTCTTGACATAGCTGGCAACGATCCTAGTATCACCTGGGAAGACGGGACAAAAGTTGTGATCATTGGCACAATTATGTAACATTAAACCATTACACGAGAAAGCGTGGGCGTCAGGAACAGTTATATCATAAACTTCTTGCACACCTTCTTCCTCAATTTTAACCACTCTTGTTAAAAACTTGTCTTCAACAGCTTTTCGTGTCCAAGAATTAACTATTGCTTTTAATTTTTCTTGTTTTTCGTAGTGTTGAAGATCAATTCTACTTCTAAAAATTTCAAGATTTTCTTTATTCCTTATAATTAATTCATATGCATCTTTTACTTTAGATGGTTTGTTATCGAGAATTTGCCTAATACCACCTTTTCGTTGAAGTCTTATATGTGAATTGATACCAAAGTAAAGAAGTAAACGTTGCAAAATCTGTAAAGTTTCTTTATTTGATTGAGTAATAGATATATAACAACCTCTTTTTCTGAATACACATGTGCCATCAGTATCAAAGAAAGCAGAAATAAATCCGACCAAAAATTCACTTGAAGCCTGTTGTATTGTTTTTGTTATTACTTTCTTACCTTCAACACCAAAATCTTTACAAAGTTGATTCAAATGTTTAGAAGTTAACACAAGATGATTAGCTTGTTTATTTCTATTAATATTCGGTTTTACAGTAAAACAATTAATTAAAGTTTCTAAAACTGACTCATCACCTGGAAAAACTAATAACCTATTTTCAACCTTACCAATTGATTTACCAGACTTACGAATAAAAGTTGTACCGTCACCAAATAACCAACCTAAAATATAACCATCTTCCCAAGTTCCAGTACCATCCCAACTAATATTTCTGTGCTTATTTAAACAAAGTTTATCACCAGATTTTAATTTTCCAGCTTCTTGCCAAAGTTCAATGCCATCATAATTAACTTTAACTAAATGGTCATTTGTGCATTTAAATTCAAAACCATCAAAAGTTTCTATTTTCAATACTTGTTTTTCTGCTGTCTTAAAGAAACCTTTTGTTTTGTACTCTTGACTATCGGTTACAATTACTGTTTCTGTATCAGTAATATCTTCTACTTGTCTTGGGCCTTGGTTCGTTAAAACCCATTGATCTTTTGTTATACAATGCACGAAGTGCGCAGTATTTGGTATATGGTAAGGTGTCATACCTTTTTCATGTATAACCATTTCTCTACCAGTTGTCCAGTCCTTAATGCGATTATATGCAACTTTATTTTTTCTTAAATCAACTTCATCAAGAACACAAAGTATTGCACCTTCAAGTTCTTTGTTAAAGCCCTGTTGACTTAGAAGTGCAACATCAGCTCTCTTAACACCTACAGTCAAAAGTTCTGATATTGATTCCCAAAATATTGATTTGCCAGAGTCTTGAGGCCCATAGAAAAATAAGTACGGAAGCGGTTCAGTAGGTCTTTGAAATAATGATGCCAACCAAATTTTAAGATAATCACAGCCATTGAGTATATTGTTAACCTTACACCAAGGATTTCTTTTAATTGTCTGATCAAGTCCTGAGCCACAATGTTCAAGCACAGATAACCAATAAGGATAATTAAGGTTTGATGTATCTACCGTTGGGTTAAATTTTAATTGAGCAGCACCCCTATTCCATTCTCTATCACCAGGAAACTCTGGCTCAAATGGCTTATTGACAAGTCTCCAAGCTTTGAAGACAGCACTTCCAATAATTGTATTTATCTCTTTAAACTTAAAGCCCAAAGCACCTAAAGCTTTTTGAACATGCGCTAACGGTTCAAGCCTCCACATGTTTTCAGCCTTTATTGCCCAACCATAGTTTTCATTACCTGTGGTTATAATATGTCTTACAACATCATCACAGTCATAAGTATCTACTTCATCTGGGCCATCATCAGGTAGCGAAAATATTCTAGTCCAAGGCTTGTCCTTAAGCGCAAGCCAATTTTGCATTTCATCTGACTTATCCATCGGATCACGTTCTACTGTAGCCACTAATCTACCATCTTTATGCTTCTTCAAAATTGTTTGCCGACCAAGCATAGGTGTACCAATGTTTATAGTAAGACCCATTGCTTCAGCAGCTTTCATAGCATTCTCAGCTTCCCGAAATACAAAGCCACCTTGTGGACTTTCTATACCACCAAAAGTACTTGCAGCTGCTAATAGGTCTGGTTTTCTATTTAAGTAGCAACGCGTCCAACCTTGTCCATCTTGTGTCCAACTTAGATGCTCTTGTACGCCAGGAGTGAAGCGTCTAACTGACCAAGCACCGTGCCTCAAAGGGACTAAGTAGGTGTTATGGTCTGCACCTTTCTCTTTACCTGTTGATACTGTCTCAAAAATTCCTTTAAGAGAAAGTTCTCTATGTGCATCTTTAAGATGGGTGGTGTGGGTTACTAATAACCAAAGATCATTATCCCACCACCAAAGAGCACCAGAGTTTTCAAGGTAAGTTATTAAGCTTTTATGTTCACTGTCAAGTGGAATTTTTACTCGTTGATTTATCAAATCCTCAAATTTGTCAGCTTCAGGCAAATCAGCAATAGACTTTGGTAGATTTCTTTTTCTTCTATTATTAATAACATCAATATGGTCTCGCCAATTCGGTGGAATATCTTTAAGTACAGTACCAGACTTTATTAAAATTAAGCCATCCGTACTACTCATCTTACGATGCCAAACCCACATATTCCCACCACAGCAGTCAACCTTTGATCTAAAGTCATAACCAGTTAAAGCTGCCATCTTACCTAAGACAGCTCTAGCAAGGGCAGCATGTTCTGTATGAGTTTTGGTCTCAACCTCATCCACAAAAACATAGATATGAAGTCCACGACCAGAAGTTGATTTTCTTATTGTAACCCAAGGTATGCTCGAAGCTGTCTCTTTTATTGTTTCAAGTTCTTCGATCGTAAGTGTGGAAGGGTTTTTCTCAGAATGCCCAACAATCGCATCAAAGTCAAAGGCAATCCACCGGCTACACTTATTAGCCCAATCCCAACCAGTCATCCCAATAGCTTCAGCATGTTGAGCTAAGTCCCAAGTCATGTTTGAATCTGTGAAATAAGGGTCGGTAGCAGCTTTCCAAGGTATTCTGATAGGTTTCCAAGTAGTTAAATGGTCAGTATAACCGTGCCAAGCCCTGCCTTTGAAGTCGCCATCAACGCGCTCACCACCATCTTGAGCTACGTTAATTTGAACTTCCATATTATAATCATAAAGTTCTGCTAAATCTTCACGAGTCGAGCCTGACAAAAAATTACGGATCGCTTCGGTTTTTGTGACCATTGTGCCTTCCTAGTTAGTTAACAACCTTCTAAATAAATTAGTGGGCTCTACAGACTATAGATTGGAGCCCGGACAACCTTGACTCTACTGGCAAATAATTAACCACGGTTGCAACCTCTACGTGGGGGAGGGGAAGTTCACCAACGTCGAATTTTAACCAACCGTGGAATATTGGTGGAGGCGGCGGGAATCAAACCCGCGTCCGAACATTCTTCAACCTGAGCTTCTACATGCTTAGTACCCTTTTGCTCCTTTGGCGAGGTAGATACAAACCTATTAAGCACCAGTCATACGCTGGCTGGATGCGCCCTTCTTTCAGAGTGTCAGCTTGTTGACCTTCCCTAAATACAAGCATCTTTAGGGCACCTTTGTCCGTTGTTGGTTAAGCAACAGAGGCAAGTTCGCGCTTGGCGAAGTTGCCATCAAGAACAGTGTTCTTGGCATTTAAAGGTTTGCCAATCTTTTTAACGTGGTTGATTGACATCCACGACATGCAACTCAAGCTTCCGAAATGCCGTCGAAATCAGTTCGCCCCCAATTGTTAAAGATCAAGATGCAGTAACCTCTCCTTGCCTAGCACCTAGTTGAGGTTGGTGGTACTCGCTTGCGCTGTATCCCTCTTTTCAAAGAGGGTGTCTGGCTCCTCGCCCCTGTTTCCAGGACTGCATCTACTATTAAAGATCAAACCTTGCTGTAATTTATTCCACATTAGTAAAATTGACTTTATACCTTCTAAGCTTTCATTGGTTTTGCCAAAACTATACCATGTCATTATGACACGGTGTTACCATATGGTAACAGTGTTACCGAATGGTAACAGTAGGGCATTTAAAATGCCCTGACGCCTCGCTATTTATCAACGCTATCTTTTTCCGTTGTAACATTTTAAACATTGTCACAGCATTTTAAATGCTATTAGCGGCAATGTCCCGCCCGCTATAATATATAACGTTACTAATACGTACTTCGGAAAAGAAAAATATTTAATTACTAGAATAGGGGTATTATATTCTTTATACTGACTACTTCTTCTTCTTCTTCTTCTTCATACAAAGGTATAAAGAGGGGTATACTAGTAATTGGTAAACTATAGTTTACAAATAATATAAATTTTTGAAATTTTCTTTTCCGAAGTTAAAATAAGTAGCGTTATATCCATTAGCACGCCGGTATTTTCTCATAGTGAGGAAGCTGGCGTTACCGTTTGGTAACAGTGTTACCGTTTGGTAACAGTGTTACCGTTTGGTAACACTAAGTTTTTAGGAGGTTTTTAGCAATGAGTGGAAAGTCTAAAAGTATCAAAGTGGCGGAAATTCGGGACAATCCTGTTGCGCTTCGCGCAGTCAACAAACAATCGGAGGAGTATTTGGGCTTGGTTGACAGTATAAAACAGAAAGGATTTACGCTGTCAACGATTACGGTTCGTGTAAAGGATGATCCTGAAACACAGACGAAGTTTTATGAAATTATTGATGGTTTGCATCGTGTGAATGCAGCGAAAGACTTGGGCTTGGATGAGATTCCAGCTCTTGTTTTGAATATTGATGACGCGGAAACTTTGGAAGCACAGGTGCTTGCTAATATCCACCATATTGAAACGAAACCTGCTGAGTATGCTGCGCAGCTTCGGCGTATTTTCGCTGCTAATCCAGCTATGACTCTGCAAGAGATGGCGACCAAGATTGGTAAATCTTACCAGTGGGTTAATGATCGCCTGTCTTTGACCAAGATTTCTAACCCCGAAATCGTTAAGCTGATTAACGAAGGTAAAATTGTGTTGAGCAATGCTTACGCAATTGCGAAGCTGCCTGAAGAAGAAAGGCAGAATTGGGTTGACCGCGCAATGACAGCCACGCCTGACGTATTCATCCCTGCTGTTACAGCTCGTGTTAAGGAGATTAAGGAAAATAAGAGACAGGGCAAAGCAGCGGAAGTTGAAAAGTTTGCTCCTATTGCTTTCATGCAGAAGGCCGCCGAAGTCAAAGCTGAGTTGGAGAAAGGTGAAATTGGTAAGCGTTTGTGTATAGCCGCTGGCTTGAAGCAGGAAGGTGTTCTAGGTTTCGGTCTTGCGATTAAGTGGCTTCTGCATGTGGATGACGAAAGCATCGCCAAGCAGAAGGCTGACTTTGAAGCCAGAGTTCAGAAGAATGCTGAATCGAAGACACGTAAGACTGCTGAACGCGCCGAAGCGAAGTTGGAGAAGAAGCAGAAGGAAGCTGAAGAAGCTGCTGCGCTCGCCAAGAAAGCTCATGAAGAAATGGCAAAAGCCGCGAAAGCTAATAAGTAGTTGGAGATGTTCTCCATCTAAGGTATAGGATTTTCGCAGGAGAGTCCTATACACCTTTTAATCTTTGGTTGGTGTAGAAGTTAGATTCAAGACTTACGAGTGGCGAATCAGACGACTTTGTAGATCACCAACCATTATTACACATCCTGCAAATTAAACACTTAAAAGGAATTGTAAACATGAGTGACGAAGAAACTAATCAACTTGCAGAGTTAGAGAAAAATGTTAAATTGGATAAGTACGATGACACAAACTTTGAGATGGTTGCGTCATCGTCTAAGTTTCTTCCAAGACTTCAACTTTGTACAAGTCGTACTGAAGCAGTTGAAGATGGGTTGATTTCTGCAAACCACTATGGTATTGTGAAAGGTAAGAAAAACATAGTGGATGCTGGTGAAGAAGTTGATTGTCTTGTAGTTTCTTGGAGGCCCAAGGCACTGGAACTTGGAGCGGAGACTGTTTCTTGCTACGATCCTGCTCACCCTGAATTTCAAAGGATTCAGGAAAGGGCAGACAATGAAAAGGAATCTGGTTGTATGTATGGGCCAGAGTTCTTACTTTGGTTGCCTGAATGTTCAGAGTTTGTAACCTTCTTTATGGGGAGTATATCTTCACGCAATGAAGCGAAGAGTTTGAAGGCATTGATGAGGAATTCAGCTACTTTGAAGTCTCAGAAAATTGAGACTAAAAAGTATAAGTGGTTTGCACCGCTTTGTGTTCCACACAATTTGCCAATCAGTCCTATGCCTGGGGCTGGACAGTTTGAAAAAGTAGTCAACACTTTTCTCAATCCTACCGTATCAGTTGAGAAAGCGTCTGATGAAGATGAGAGCGATGAGGCTGGTCGGGATCGCTAATTGATGGGCAATAGGTGGGATTAGGTTCTCGCGGCTCCTAATCCCACCTTTATTAAAGATTTATATTATGAATGGTATCATTGTAAAACCAGCAAGTTTTCTCCAGATTAATTTTCAGTCTTATGTAGAGCTTTGGAAATCAACTTTAAACGAAAATCCACAACTTCCGCTTGATTTAAACAAACCTTCAGCTTTTCTTGAGTCTTTAAACGCTTTTGATTTAACAAATTCTCACCTTTGGGGGCATGTTTATTGTGGCTTTTTCATTAAAGCCTCGAAAAGTGTTTGTTCTGAGTTAATTAAGTACTGTACTTGCAAAAACTCACGTTGGGATGGTTTTGAAAATGATTTGGTTCTGGTAACCGGAGATTTATATACTTTTTGGCAAACTGTTATTATCCTTTGTAATGAAAACAAGCAGATTTCAATTAGATATATTGGAAACTGCTTGTTTTTGTTACTTCAAAAAAGCGGATTTAAGCCAATTTTTAGCTTATTTACTAAAGCTTCATTAAGTGATGGTACCTTTGTTTTAAAGAGGAAGTAAGATGTACAAAATTGAAGTTGATCCAGATGGTGATTATCACATCTACTTAAATGGTGTACAGATTTTGAATGAAATTGATATATATAAAGCTGTTGAGGACCTTAATGTGCAGCAACTTATGGAGGTTCTTTGTAACACTTTAAATGGAGAGAATAACAGACAACCTTTAACTTTATCAGGGTCTTTGGTAGCAAAAGAAAGCAGAAATATTAAATGGTTTGAGGCGGTAACAGCAAGAAAAGCTTATATAGTTACATCTAATGATCATCATCAATGGGATGATGATGACGATTACTTAAATATGCTTGATATTGTTGGCGGTTTTCCAGATAGCTTTCGATAATGTTAGGGAAGTAAGATGTACAAAATTAAACTCACAGATAACCCATTTAGAGCAGGTGACTATGAACTTTGGCTTAATGGTACTAAGCTTTTAACTGAGCATGATGTATATACACACGTTGGTGGGCGTAATGTTAAGTTTTTATTAAATTTACTTTGTGACTTTATGAATCAAGCTAATAAGACAAGAGCCATAACACTTTCAAGGTCTTTAGCAGCGAAAGAAAGTAGATATAATTGGTGGTTTGAAGAAGTAACCTCTGATGATTTTGGGTGATGCTGGATGGTAGATAACTTTTTAATTCCAGATTTTGGTCATGTTAAAGATGATTTCTTTGATAAGGTTGCAAAGAAGCGAGATATTGAAGAAGAAAAACCAATAGATAGAAAGCTTTCATTTGGATTCATAGCCGTAAATGATATGACTTATCTTGAGTTTGTAGAATGGATTGATAAGTATAGACCATTTTAAAGGGGAGTTTGATGTCAACTGTTAGCGAAATAAAAATCAAGATTGGTGGTTATTGGTATCCAGTAACTGTGAGCAAGCAGAAGGGCTTACTCTTCCTTAAATTTAATTATAATAAGAAATTGATAGCCGAAATTAAAGTGATGTCTGGTGCAAGGTGGCACCCAGACTCAAAAATATGGTCAATTCATGATAACTTTAGAAACTGGTTTCAACTAAATTTTTTAATGGGCAAGAATCCTTACGAGAATTATGATAAGCCATTGATTGAGTTTAAGCCAAAAAGAGATAACTTGTTTGCACATCAAGTTGAGATGGCACAACATATCCTTTCTAGGAATTATTGCATTATAGCTGGTGAAATGGGTACAGGCAAGACTTTAGCTGCACTCGAGGCAGCCGAAAGTTTAATGCTTGAAGATGGTGATGTTTGGTATATTGGGCCAAAGTCTGGTGTATTTGCTGTTGCAAGGGAGTTACTTAAGTGGAATTGCACTGTTAACCCGAAAATGTTGACTTATGAAAAATTAGTTAAAGTACTTAATACTTGGGAAGATGGTTGGCCAGCTCCAAAATTTCTAATATTTGATGAGTCCCCAAAAATCAAAAATCCAACAGCCAAAAGGAGTCAGTGTGCAATGGCAGTTGCTAATGCAGTGCGCGCTGAGCATAAGGAAAATGGTTACGTTGTTTTAATGACTGGTACACCTGCTCCACGCACACCTGAAGACTGGTGGCATCAATGCCTTACTTCTGATACTTGGGTGACTACTTCAACCGGCCCAAGACAGATTCAAGATTTGGTAAATATACCATTTTATGCTCGTGTGGATGGTAGAAATTATAAATCAAAAGGTTTCATAAAAACTGGAGAGAAGGTTGTCTATGAAATTCAAACTAAAGAAGGTTATAATTTTGAGGCCACATGTAATCATCCCTTAGAGGTTGACTTTGATGGTTTTAGAACATTTATACCTGTTCAAGAACTAAAATCTGGTTATAAATTAGTCTTAAATATCGAGAGTAGTTTTATAAAAGAGGGTGTTGGAACTTTTGAAGATGGTTACTTAGTTGGTTTATTAATTGGTGATGGTAATGTTTATAAAAATGGTAATAGACTGTATGGTAGATTATCTTTTTGGAAAGATGATTTTAGTTTATTGCAGAAAGTAATAGGCTATTTTCCTTCTGATTTAAATATCTGTTTTGAAGAAAAAGTAAAAAGATTTAATATTTTTCATAGTCATTTACAAAATTTAATTTATCAATATAGGTTAAGTACTGATAAACAAATAAATGGATATATTGAAAGTGAAACATCTTCTGAGTTTTTAAAAGGATTATTAAGTGGTCTTTTTGATACTGATGGTACAGTAAATAAGGATAAATTAAGGATTGGATTTAGTCAAACTGATAAAAATAGAATTAAAGCAGTTCAAAGAATTCTTTTGTATTTTGGTATAAAATCAAGTTGGTATACACGAAAAGCACAACAATCTAAAATTGAAGGTAGAATAATTTATAGTAAAGACGCAAGTGTTCTTTTAATAACTAGTCAAGATGCTGTTCACTTTTATGAAAGAATAGGTTTTCAAAGTGATAGAAAACAAAATTTACTGCAAGAAAGGATAAAAAATAAACATAATTGGCCCTCAAATAATCTTGTAACGTTTACTGGTACTGTTAATAAAGGTAAACAAAAAGTTTATAATTGTAGTGTAAATAAAATAAAAAAGTTTGCTGCTAATGGTATAGTGGTTCATAATTGTGAGGTGGCAATGCCAGGATTTATACGCGAGGGAAATATTTTTAAGTTCAAAGATAGACTTTGTATAACTGAGCAGAAAGAGTCGATGACCGGTGGTGTATATAAAGCCTTAGTTAGCTGGCTTGATAATGAATTAAAATGTAAAATCTGCGGTGAACTTGAGGAGCATGAGAATCATATTGAATATTTTGAAAGGGAGGAAGATGTTCCTCTCCAAGATGTTGAATTAATTGTGAAGGCTATTAGAGAGGGCAAACAAGTTCCAGAGCCAGAAAAAAGAGTTATAAAGGTTAAAAATCCAGAGTACCATCCTTACATAAAATCAATTAATGAAGTTCAAAGACTTTATAGAAGGCTTAATGGTTTGGTATTAGTTAAATTTAAAAAAGATTGTTTAGACTTACCAGAGAAACAGTATAAAATTATTAATATTAAGCCTACTCCAAGTATGTTAAGGGCTGCGAAAGCTATTGTAGCAAATTCAAGAAGATCAGTACAAGCTTTGAATTTGTTGCGAGAATTGTCTGATGGTTTTCAGTATGGGAAAGCACCATCCGGTGAAGTAACCTGCCCGGAATGCTTAGGTGAAGGTAGAGCCTTAATTTGGCAAGGTGAAGAACCGAATTTATTGGAACCAGTTGATGTTACAAAATATAAATATACAAAGTCTGAAGATGTATGCCCTAAATGTGGTGGAGAAGGCAAAGTTCTTAAATTTGAGAGGACAACTAATGAGGTAAAATCACCAAAAGATGATGTCTTACTTTCTTATCTTGATGAGTATGAAGATGTAGGGCGTTTTATAGTTTGGGGTGGTTTTACTGGAACAATTGAAAGACTTGGCGATTTAATCAGAAAGGCTGGTTGGGCAACTTTAAAGGTTGATGGTCGCGGCTATGTTGGTAAAAATCCTGACGGGTCAGTGATAAGTAGTGATATTTTACTAGATGCTATGGATAAGTCTCATTTTAAATTTGATGAGCTTCGAATTCAGTATCCTAAGGTTTGTTTTATAGGTCAACCAAAGGCTGGAGGTATGGCACTTACTTTAACTGGTTCGCCTATTGAAATGTTTTATTCAAATGATTTTGACGGTGGTGCGAGGATGCAAGCTGAAGATCGCTTTCATCGACCTGGGATGGATATTAATAGAGGTGCTCTAATAGTAGATTTAATTTGTTTAGAAAGCGATCAATTGGTTTTGGATAACCTACAATTGAAAAAAGACCTGCAAAATTTGAGTATGGGAGAGTTATCACAAGCATTAGACGGCGAAAAGGTAGAAAGAAATTATTGGAGTACGTAAAATAATTTTCCGAAGTTAAAAGAAGTGTCGTTATATATTATAGTGGCGTCTTTTAATTGAGAGGAGAAGTAATGTATCAAGTGGTTAGCTTAAAGCCTAATGATGTTTGGTTTGAACCATCTTTCGCTCGTTTTGATGCTCATAATGAGTGTGTTATTAAGGTTGCGCAGTCAGTTAAAGAAATTGGGCTTATCAGTTCAGTTATTGTTACTGATTTTACAGATGAACTTCGAGAAAAGTTTTATTCAACTGATAGTCCTGCAAAGTATTTTCTTGTAAATGGTTATTTAAGGTGGGTAGCAGTGTTTGCTATCAATAAAGCAAAGTCCATTTCTGCAATTATAATTCCTGATTTAAAGCTTTGTGAAATAAATAGCATAAAAATAGCTGAATCAAATAAGGTCACTTTGAAGGAGATTAAAAATGTCTGGTGATGTTATTCTGCACTTAAGGAAAGAACAGATTTTAGCTGATAACAACTTTAATAGTAGGGGTTGGATTACACCTTTAGAAGTTGTAGAGTTAGCTAAGGATATTCAAGAGCACGATCTTATCCAACCAGTTGTCGTCATCCCTTTATCAGGTAACATTAAAAATGCCTTGAAAGTGGATTCAACTTGTACAGCAGAATACTTATTAGTTGCTGGTTATCGTAGATATACTGCAGTTTTTAAAGTTAATCAAATGGAAACTATCAAGTCTATTGTTCAAGACACTATGACTATTGCTGAAGCAAGAATGATGAACCTTTCTGAGAATCTTAATAGACAAGATTTAAACATCCTTCAAGAAGCTAAAGCTCTTGAGAAAATTAAGAACGCTGGTATAAGTAGAGAGATACTTGAAAAAACACTTGGAAAGTCCTGGGGATATCTTCGAGTAAGATTTTATCTGCTTGATCTTCCAGAAGATGTACAACAGGAAGCTGCATTAGGAGTTTTAAGTCAAACTGATGTGGTTGATCTTTGGTCTATTCAGCGCAAAGGTGATAAAGATGATGTTTATCGGTATGTAAGAGAAGTTAAAGATGCTAAAGCAAAAGGTAAAAAGAGACCGAGAATACTTGAAAGGCATCGTGAGAAAAACATCACACAAAAAGTTAAAAGAACTCAAGGTGAAATGTGTAAGATGCTTGATCACATTATGGAGACAATTGGCCCTGGTTTGCACAGTAGGATTTTAGCTTGGTGTACTGCTAATATATCAAGTGAGGAGTTTTATAAAGACTGTGCGTTTTATGCTGAAGTCAATGATAAGATTTGGTATGTACCACCTGTTGTAGATGAAAGAGGGATAACTGAAGAAGAAGCTAAAGTAGAAGAGTCAAGGAAAAGTAGCTGATGCCTCCAATATTTTTTGATACTGAGACAGTTGGTTATTATGGAGTCATAGTCACAATTCAGTATGCTGAAGGTGATGGTGAAATTGTCATTCACAATGTTTGGACTTCTCCAGTTTCAGAGACAATTATTTTACTTGAAAAAATTATCAACAATAAAGATGGTATTGTCGGGTTCAATTTAGCCTTTGATGTATTCCATCTATACAAGCTTTACACTATATTAATTCAATTTCATGATCCAGATGCTTATCCAATAGACCATATAGATGAAATGGCAGCTTATGAATTTACTGGTCGTGATTGTAAATTAGTGCTAAAGCCATTTAAATGCTGTGATTTAATGTTGCATGCTAGAAAAACTGAATATCAAAGCTTAATGGATAGGGATGATATAAGAGTTAAAAAGGTTCCAACAGTTTTAGCAGAACCTCTCATCATAGAGTTAGAGAAAAGAATCAAGCTCAAAGAAATTTATTTTGAAAAAAGAAAGGGTAAAAGGTGGCAAATAGAAGATGTTAAAGATGAGCTAGGTTTTATAAGACCAGATGTTAAAAATCTAGTGTTAAAATTTGCACCTTCTACTGCTCTTAAAGCTTTAGCACATGATTGTTTAGATATTGACAAAGGTTCTATTATAAGACATTTTGAGATACCTGTTAAAGCTAAGCCAAAAGAGATTGGCTATGCTCCATTTGCTTATGCTGTTGGAACTCCTGATGATTGGAAAGGTGCTTGGCCAGAAAAAGTACAAACTTGGATCACCTTCTTTGGGTATAATGAACTCAATAGACAGTATGCAAGTGATGATGTTAAGTACACTCGACTTCTTTATAAGTACTTTGGCGAACCTGAAATGAATGATGTTGATTCGGTTTTAGCTTGTATGGTAGCTGTTAATAGGTGGAGAGGTTTTGCGGTAGACATTGAGAAATTGCAAGCTTTAAAGTCTGCTAAATTAAAAGAAATTGAAAATGCACCTATTCAAGCTAATTCACCAAAGAAAGTTTTAGAATGGCTTTGTGAAGTGATGGATGATCAGGAGCAACTTGCTCTTGTTAAGGATGAAAAACTGACAACTGATGGCAAACTTCTTGAGCCAATTTCAAATTGGAGATTAACAGAGATTTGCCACGTATGCGGTGGTGTTGGCTGTGAAAAATGTAGTGAAATTGGCTTTATAGAGACTGATGAGTTTCATCCCGCTGCCAAAAGAGCAAAAATAGTTTTAGACATACGTCATGCTGGTAAAGATATTAACTTGTTCAATAAATTGCTTTCTGCCGGTAGATTTCATGCTTCATTTAAAATTATTGGAGCCAAGTCTACTAGAATGTCAGGAGATGATGACCTTAATCCACAAGGTATTCAAAGAGCTAAAGAAATTAGGTCTTGTTTTACTTTAGCTTTAGAGGATATGGTGCTTAATGGTGGTGACTTTGACGCCTTTGAGGTTGGCCTAGCAGATGCAGTTTATGGTGACCCTAAACTTAGAGAGATATTAACCTCTAAAAGAATTTGCCATGTTTGTGGAGCTTTAGACTTAAACTGTGAAAAATGCAAGGGTAGAGGGTGGGTTAAAACAAGTATCCATGCTTTATTTGGAACTTATTTATTTCCTGGACATACTTATGAGCAAATACTTGCCACTAAGAAACTTCCAGGAGAGCAAGATTTATACTCAAGGGCTAAACAAGGCGTCTTTGCACTTTTGTATGGTGGTGACGCTAATACACTTGTGGTAAGGGTTGCAATATCAAAGACTGCTGCTGAAAATGCTTTAAAGATTTGGAATAGAGATTTTATAGTTTGGGGCCAAGAGCGCAAGAAAATATTTGATAAGTTTTGTTCGATGAGGCAGGATGGTGGGATAGGAACTATTGTAACTTGGGCAGATCCTTGTGAGTATGCAGAGTCAAAATTGGGATTTAAAAGGTACTTTACACTTGAGAATAAAATTTGTAAAGCATTGTTTGATCTTGCCGAAGACCCACCCGAAGAGTGGATGGGGATTGAGATTAAAATTAAAAGAAGAGATAGAGAGCAATTTGTTGGTGGGGCATTAAGATCAGCAGTATTTGCAGCAGCATTTGCGATTCAAGCTGCTGCAATGCGGGCTGCGGCAAATCATGAAATTCAGTCTTTCGGTGCACAAATATTAAAGGCTTTACAGGTTGAGATTTGGAATATTCAACCATCTGGTATACATGATTGGTTAGTTCAGCTTTTAAACATTCATGATGAACTTGAAACACCCTGTAAAAAAGAGGTTGTAAAACAGATTGTGGAAATTGTTAAAAACTTTGTAGAAAAGATGAGGGCTTTAGTGCCATTGATTGGTATAGATTGGCATGAGAATATGGAAAGTTGGTCAGAAAAATGAGTTTAGAATCAATTAGGAGACATTTTCATGAGAAGTTTTTAGACATGCGAGCTTTAGATAACATTCTGATGGGTAAAAGGTTTGAAAATATCTGGAATGATTCAACAATTGATGAGCAACAAGAAATTTGGATATTCTTATACACGAATGATAAAGGTGGATTACAAAAGTTAATAGACCAGATAAAGAAGAAAGAATTAGAAGGCCTCTCAACAAATAAACTTAAAGAAGTTGCACAAAAATTGAAAGTTCCTAAGTATTCAAGAAGCTCTAGGATTGAATTAATTAGAGGCATACAGAAAAAAGAGAAGGAGATTGAGAATGGAAAAACCGCAAATTCAAGTAGAGATGGAAAAAATTCTACCTGAAGTAAATGAAGTACTGAAAAAGATTAACTTAAGAGAGCTTATTATTCCAATTAATGATGACAAGAAAATGACTAAGCCAATTATGAAATCTGGACTTGTTTGGTTGTATCAAATTAAGATTCTATGCTCGGATTACTCTAAAATAAGGAAATTGAGGAGCGAAGAAATTTGGAAAAGGTACGAAGAGTGGGGAGATTATGGCCAACATCGTGAGTGTATGTTACTAAGTGCCTGCAAGAAGAAGATTAGAAATATGATGATGGTTAATAAGCACGTTTTCTTTAAAAAGGAGAAGATTAAGAATGCCTCAAAATAACAAGAGAAAAGATAATTCTAAGGCAAGTTTGCACCAAAGAACTTTAGCCATAGAGTCTGAATTAGGTAAAATTGAGGACGTTATTGTGCAAATATCCAAAGTAGTCAATGCACATGCAGCAATTTTAACTAACATACTTAAAAGGGAGCAAAAAGATGTTCAAAGCCAAGGAGATTCAGAAAGTACTGACAAGGTGCCGCTTCAACCCAAAGAATCCAGGAATCCTGAAGATATTGGCGGAAGTCCAGAATAAAGATTACTACCTGAATCAGGCGATAGTCCATCTCAAGACTGAAGATCATTCAATTAGAAGTCTTGAACAATCTATACAGATGATTACTATGGTAATTCTTATGCTTGAAGCCGAAAAGGAGGCTGAAAGTGGGAACTGATATAACATTACACATTGAGGTCAAAAGATTTGGGAAATGGCATCACTATAGCTGTCCGTACATTATAAGATGGTATGATCTTTTTGCAAAAATGGCAGGTGTACGGGCTGCTAATGGTGTTAAACCAATAAAATTACCAGTTGGTATTCCTGAAGACATAACAGTAATAACTCAAGTTGATTGGATGGAAGATAATGGTCAAGCTGCTTCGTGGCTTAATTGGCATGAGATATGTGAATTAAAAAAGTGGGTAGATAAGGATAATGGGGCTAACCGGTTTGAAGATATTTTTGGTCAAATTCTTTGGTGTGATTTTGATGATAGACCAGGTATAACTTATTATTTTGAAGATGTTAGATTTGTATTTTGGTTTGATGGGAGGTAACATGAGGAAATTTAAACCTAAAGAGACAAGAAAAGGAGGCCCTGAAGGCAAGATTCAGGAGGAAATTATCTGCATGTTGCGTACAAAAGAGTGGTTTGTTAAGCCTACTCATGGCAATATGTATCAGAGCGGTGTACCTGATCTCTTTGCTTGTCATCGCAGGTATGGACAAAGGTGGATAGAGGTGAAGAACCCTAAGAGTTACAGTTTTACTCCAGGGCAACTTGAAGACTTTCCACTTTTTAGTGCAAATGGGAGTGGTATTTGGATTTTAGTTGAAGCTTCAGAGCGTGAGTATGATAAGTTGTTTAAACCACCTAACTGGCATACTTATCTACCGATGATGACACGCATGAAGGGTGAAGGTGGAAAATAAGGAGTAATTACGATGCCTAAAAAAGTTGGTGTATTTTGTGATATCAGTAATTTGTATTACTGCATAGGTAAGAAATTTGACTTAAGGAAGTTGAACTATCAAGCATATATTGATTTTCTTGCAGACTTGGGCGATGTTGAAATATGCAACGCATATGGTGCTCAGATGGAGGGTGAAGCAACAAACTTTATACGTGCCCTAAAACAGATAGGGTTTAAATGCAAATTTAAAACACCTAAACAATGGATTAATAATGGGAAAGTAAAAAGAAAAGCTGATCATGATGTGAATATTGCAATTGATATTGTTGATTCTATTGACAACCTTGATATTATTGTACTTGGAACTGCTGATTCAGATCTTACTGCAGCGGTTCAATGGGCTATGAAAAGGGGTGTTAAAGTGGTCATTTTTGCTTGTGGCATATCAAAGGAGTTGAAAGAGTGTGCTACTCAATGCATAGAAGTTTTAGAATCTCAGCTTGAGGAGAAATCTAGATGACTATATACGTTGACATGGATGGGGTACTTGTTGACCTAGTTGGTAAGCTAGTTAAAGAGTTTAAACAAGTAATCCATTGGGAACCAGGGAAATACAGTTTAACTGATGTTTTTGCTATCACAGTGAGTCAATGGGAAAATCTTTCAATTGATTGGTGGGCAAGCTTGGATAAGACTATAGAAGCAGATCAAATAGTTAATATAGTCCAAAGTTATGGAAAACTTCGTATAGCTACTGCGCCAAGTTCTCAACTTTGCATTAAGGGGAAGTTTGACTGGTTAAGAAAACATTATCCATTTATAAAGGAAGAAAACATATTTTTTGTAGATTCAAAGTGGCAGCTTGCCGATCCAAATACAATCTTAATAGACGACCATACGGAAACCGTTGAAAGGTTTGAAAAAGCGGGCGGCAAAGCCTTTCTCTACCCAAGGCATTGGAATGCAAGCCATGCAGAAGCTGATAAAAATAATTTAAAAAATTTACAAAGTTTTCTTGCAAAGCACCATAAATGACTGTATAATATATTATAGAAATGGAGGTTTTCCATGGAGCTTATTATGGGTTCGAATTGCTTAATATCATCCTTGTCAATGGTGTCGGGCGTAAAGAACAATTTGCTTGAACAAACTTTTTCAGATTTTAACTTAAGGCTTTGGGATGTCCCGGAGCCTTTTTGCTTTAAAGGTGTTCATATAGCTGAACTTCAGGCTTTTATGTACTTTGAGTTTGGTAAGTTATTTGCAATTATTGAAAGATTTCCAACCATAGAATGTCATTATGCTGATCAAGAGTTATTTGATATTTGGAATAAGGCATCCAGAGAATTTATTTTTAATACAATTATTAGTGAGCATATTGGAATCCTTTTAGGCGGGAAAGATAATCTACCACATGCAGTAGCTTGGGATGGTAAAAAAATCTATGATCCTCAAGGTGAAATCTATAAACTTGAAGATAAAAAGTTTAGTGTAGAGGAGGCCTTAATACTATTATGATTATGTTTAAAAAATCAAAACTAGAATTAATTTGTGATGCAGTACTTGAAAGTTTTGGTGTTCAAATTAGAATGCAAGATAGAGGAGGGTTATATAAACTTATAGCAAAAAATTTAGAACCTATTAAAACAGTTTGGCAAACTTATCACAGTAGATTAGTAGTTGGAATACTTTTAGCAAAAATATTTAAGGTAGATGTTTGTACAGGTTGTTTGTTTTCAGAAATAGGAAGGAGGTTAGTTGGTGACGATAATGCAGAAGCATGAAATAGAAAGATTTTACAAGTATGCTAAGAATCTTGCTAATTTATTCTTGATGAAGCATCCAACGCATCGACATCTTAAGGATGATGTCGAAAGCGCAGCAAGTGTTGGCTTAGTTAGAGCATGGAAGCATTATTATAGTAGAGATGAGGCAGAATTTAAAAAGTTAGCTGCTAGAACAATTTGGAGAACATGTGAAGCAGCAGTTTTATTAGAAAATACAGTTATCATTAAGAAAAGGACATTATCAAATTTAAGAGAGAAAGGTATACCTTATCCTCAAACAGAACCTTTGAAAGATGATTTCAAAGAACCGGAAAAAGAGGAGCAATCAGACTTAACAGTTGAAGATATTATTAGAATACTTGGATGTACTGAAACTGAAAGACAAATATTAAGAATGACTTCAAAAGGAATCAGGAATAAGGAGATAGCAAAAGAATTAAATATGAGTGTTAGATTATTAGGTTATTATCTTAAGAAGATTAAGGAAAAAGCAGCATTTAAGCGGGAGGAATTACTGTAATGGCATTTGAGTTTAGTCAAAAATTTAAAGATTATGATGCTAAGAAGCATGATTTAAGTGGAAGATGGTTATCTGAGAAGTTAGATGGGCATTTTTGTCTTTGGGATGGCGGTATCTCAAGGGGCTTGTTAAAGTCAGAAGTTCCTTGGGCTAATACTTCTAAAGATGCTCGGTTTAAAAAAGTTCAACATGCTACGGGACTTTGGTCGAGTTATGCAAATGTTATACATGCTCCAGCTTGGTTCTTGGATACTTTACCTAAGATGCCCCTTTGTGGAGAACTTTATCAAGAAGGTCAAAGACAAGATTTAAGCAGTATTATAAAGAAACTTGAACCTATTGATCATGAGTGGAAAGGTGTTACGCATAATGTTTTTGATATTCCTTGCTACGCTCATTGGCTTCAGAACAGAGAAGTCAAGAACACTAATTATAAAAAGAAGCTTTTTGGGTGCTTTGAGTGGGCAGTGGATCATGGTGCTAATCAAGATTTTCTAAGACCATTACCCTTTAATAAGGTTTTGGAAATTTTTGTTAATGCGGGTTATTGGGGGCCTAGTATTAAAGTTGTTCCACAGTTTAGTTTGCAAAACACTTCTTTCGATCATTTCTTAAACTTAGTGGTTGAAAAAGGTGGAGAAGGTGTTGTTGTGCGTAACAATATGCCTTGGTATCCAACTCGTAATGATAATGCTTTGAAACATAAGCCTTTGAAAGATATGGAAGGAACCGTAATTGGTTATATTACTGGTCGTGAAACTGACAAAGGGTCAAAATTGTTAGGTATGATGGGTGCCATGATCCTTCATTTGGATAATGGAAAACAACTAGAACTTTCCGGTTTTACAGATGAAGAAAGAAAGCTTCAAGGCACTGGTGTTTTACACAATTTGAATACTTGTTATCAGTGGGCTTGTGAAAATCCTGAAACACTTTGTCCAGATTGGATTGAAGCTATTCATTTCCCTCGTGGCACAAGAGTTACATTCAAATATCGTTGCCTTACTCGTGACGGAGTACCTCAAGAGGCACGTTACCACCGTATTAGAGAGGGCGAATAATGAAGAGTACAGTTTACATAGTTACTTCTGGTGAGTATAGTGATTACAGTATTCGCGCAGTTTTTGATGATTCAGAGTGTGCGGAAGTTTTTGTTAAAAATTATAATAAAACTAATGAATGGTCTTCTGCACAGGTTGAAGAGTTTGATCTTAATCCTATTTCTTTGGAGGATTTAATAAGTAATAAGAAAACTTTTAGAATAGAGATGACTAAGTGTGGCGATGTATCTAAAACAATACTGATTAGTGACATACCTAAAGCTTTATGTTTAACCTTTAATTATTATGGTGGACATACAGTTTTAGTTGGGCATGTTGCAGCCAAAACTGAAAAGCAAGCTATAAAGATTTTAAATGAGTTAAGAATTCAATTTATAGCTTTATTTCAAAATGGCTGGGGTGATGGTGAAAAACTTGAACTTTTAAAGAAGCAGACATAATTTTTGAAGGTGTGAGCTGATGAATAATCCAATAATAAGAATTGATGGTAAAATGATCATAAGTCATTCTCCACATTTTGGTTATAGCTTTACTGAAGACATTGATAAAGCCACAAGATTCAGAAATATTAAAGAGGCAGAAAAGTTTATAGAAATATTTGATTTGAAAGACTTTGAGCTTATTGATTCTGTTGAAGAAAAGTTTAAGATTGCTAATAAGTTTAAATTAGAGGGTAAAGATTTTATTCAAACAAGAGAAGTTATAGTTTCAATAAGTTGTAAGGACTTCTATTGCTCAGAGTGTTACTTTCGGGATAAACATGTATGTACACTTTATGATGAAGACTTGAAATTCAACGCTGAGCTACAAGTTTTAGAGAGATGTAAATTATGCTTAGATAGTGAAGAAAATTATTATAGTGGTTATGGGGATTTAGATGAGTAAACAAAAGAGAGGAGAAGTTCATGAAGGTTAAAATTTGTTGGAACTGTTACACTAAACACACAAAAGTAGGTAACTTTTGTACACCAGAATGTAAAAAGGATTATCTGGGAAATATTTATAGAAAAGCTTTAAAAGCACAAAAGGAATTGAAGAATGAATCCTGAAATTTTTGACCGTGCAATGGATATTTTGGAAGAAGGTTTAAGCAATATAGGAATCTGCATTGCTTGTGGTGTTGAGCCAGATGCAAGAGAATACAGGTGTGAAGTTTGTAATAAGATGAAGGTGTATGGTTGTGAAGAAATCCTTTTCATGGGAGCTTAAGATGACAAAATTAGTAATCGTAGCAATTCACCAGCAAGAAGAGGTTTTATTAAAGGTAATATATAAGGATATTTTATTAGGTAAGTTCTTTAAGTCAGATAAATGGGAAACAGATAGAAATGATTGCGTAATATGCTTTAGAAAACTGCTTAGAGGTGTTTTTCCCACAAGTATTTTTAATCTTGTCATTAAGGAGATGCAAGATGCTTGAAGATTTTGATAATGAAGCTGAAGTTAAGACACTTTTGGATAGTCTTGATAAAGAATGCCTTAAACTTGCGGAAGGAGACAAAGAAACCTTAAAGAAATTAAGGGTATTGGTTATGCATTTCTGTGCTTTAATTGATGGCATTTATATTACGCCAGAGGATGGTGGTTATGTTTTAATACCTAATAAACTTGATCCAAATGCTGTACTTGAAGCCTGTGCTATGGCTGCTTTGCATGAATATTGGAGAGATTACTTAACAAAGTAGGAAGAATTTAAACTGTGTTAGGAGTTCATGATGAAGTTTAGATCTGAAATTAGGTTAGATGAAGATTTCTTTAGAAACCTTTTTGAAGAAAATCAGTATAATGCAGCCGCATGTCTAGCTGATGCTTTACTTGCTTTCTTTGATTGTCGACCAGAAAGACGATCAATAAGAATGGCTGACTTAAAGAAATATATCCAAAAATATGATTTATATGATGATTTAAAGGAGACCTTAGACGGTACAGTTAAATAAAGATTAATGGCACTGTTTGTTTGATATAAAGGAGATTAAAGATGAGTCTAGTATCAACTTGGGTTGAAGCTGTAAATGGACTAATGTATAAGAATCCAATCTTAGAAGATGACGACTTCTTCATCTGCTTTGATGATGACGATCCACCTGAAATCGTTATCAGGAAATCATCTAACAGAGCACCACAGCAGATTTTTGAAAGTATAGGAGTATATGCTGATAAAATAAGGAATCTAGGAACTTCTGGGAGATGCTTTGGTAACAAAATAGTAACAGCCCAATCTTATTTCTTCGAGCTTTTGAGACCTATCCCTATTCCCCAAAAGTTTGATGATTGCCGTACTTGGGCAGGATTTGAAGAAAGGAAGTTTCAATGTTGCTATATTGCTTTTAAGGGGAGGAATTAAGATGGGAATAGTTAGGATAGTAATTAAACCTGAGCACGTTGAAAAAGTCAAAGAGACACTTGGCAAATACGTAAAAGTACAGTGGGATGTTAATGAGTTCGAACTTGAATTAAATGACTTAGAAGGTTTTGAGTTTGGTTATTTCAGCGGATTCTTAAAATGTTATGACTTGTTTGTGAAAGAGGCAATTGGTCACTGTTTGTTTGCTATAAAGGAGATTAAAGATGGCGTTTGAAAGAGTCCCAACGTACCTCTCACCAACCTCAGTAGATCAATATTTTAAAAGTAAAAGAGAGTTCGTTATGCATCGACTCTGCAAAAATCGACCACCTCGGTGGAGTCAAACAGCTCCGATGGCTGCAGGTTCTGCTTTCGATGCTTATGTTAAGAATTATATTGTAGAGAATTTATATGGGAAGAATCATCCTTATGCTGAAAAGTTTAACCTAGAAAAAGTCTTGAGGTCTCAAGTTGAGCCACAAAATCTTGATTGGGCAACAGAACACGGTCTTTGGATACTTTCTGAATATAAAAGAATTGGTGCTTTAGCTAATTTGATGAAGGAATTAGCTGAAGCTCAAGATGATCCTAAATTTGAGCTTGAAGTTCAGGGAGACATAACTTTCCACGGACAACTTGGTGCAATTCCTCTATTAGGTAAGCCTGACTGCTGTTTCAAGCACAAGTCTGGTCGTTATATTATTGATGACTGGAAGGTTAATGGCTATTGTGCCTCGAAAATGGCTTCACCAAAAGGTGGGTGGATAAGGATGATGGATGTATTAGGTAAACAGATACCTCCAAGAAAGAAAGTTATTATGCAGACTCATGAAGGAATCCTCTATAACGCCGGTGCAAGGATTAGTTCTGCCTGGGAACTTCAAGTAACTATATACGGTTGGCTTCTTGGTGTTCCATACGGCGAACCTTTCTTCGTCGGTATTGAACAACTTCTTGGGCAAGGTGTGAAGAAGCCCCTTAGATGTGCAAGCCATAGAAATCTAGTTATGCGTGACAGTCAAAAGGACATTGCTGATAAGATTATGGAAGTTTGGGCAATGGTAACCAACCCTGAAGGAGAGAAGATTATCTTCGCAGATGAAGAAGCCCAAAATAATCTTGAGCCTGGAACCATCTATGAAAAGCTTCGAATAGAGGGTAATGCTTATCTTGATGAGGATCAAGCAAAAGAGGCCTTAGAAGATGGTACTTCACAAGGCCCTAATGCTGAGGATTGGTTTCAGCGGATTAGATAGGCTCAAGAGTAAAGGCTTTAACCTTCTTCCAAAATATTTCAACAGTAAAGCCCTCTTTTAAGAGGGTTTTGCACTTCTCAGGGGAATAGAGTAGCGCTGTACCTTGACCAGTATCATGCTTTGTTTTGAATACTGCATTTTGAGTGACTTCCAAATCAAGCCTTTCTTTGAATGTTATTAAAAACTCTTTAAAACTTTTAAATTGCTCATTTCCATACATGTCTGTAACTTTAAGTCGTATTTTAACCTCCTTTATGTTTAAAGTAGGGGAGTTATATTCTAAAATACTGCCATCAATTAGGTTTATTAAAATTTCCCTCGCTACAAAGTAATCCAAAGAAAACTTTTTTATCAAAGCTTTAATGACAGTAACAGGCTCTGCTGGTAACATTTCTAATATAAAGTCTAGTTGATTTGTATCCATTAATAAGTTCCTTCCTTAAATTTCGAGTTCTCTTTTCTCAAAACAATCTTCACAAAGTGTGCAAGAATCTTCAATCCCTTCTATGGCAAATAAATAAGGATCAATACGTTCTTGTACTGTAGCATTCTTACGATTGCATCTTTCACACTCTAAAAACTTTGAACTTTCTTTATTAAGCCAATTTTTAACTTTCTCCTCTGACCCCCAACAATTAGCAGGTAGGTGATTATAAACATACCTGACAATTTCATGTAACCTGGTTTGATTAATATAATCAGCTCGGCTGAAGGCCTCAGATAAATTATTCTCTAAAACAGCTCTTAAAAAACTCCCTGTTTCAATACCATGATCAACATATCGCTTCAATGATTCTTTAATTTCTTGCATTTTAACCTCCCTAAAGTAAAACTTTCAAACCTTTGCAAATTCTATTGAAAGATTGCTCACACATAAACTTACGTGTATGTAACTTGGATCATTGAGTTTTTGCTCAACTTCTTCGATAGACTTGGGATGATGTTGTTTTACACTGTCCTTGGTTATCAATTCTAGCCAAATATCCTCATTAGATAATTGGTTAAACATTGACAACATCAGGTTCCTAGCAACATTTTTGTTCATCAAGGTTTCCTCTAACCAGTTTTCTAATTCCTCTTCCTTACCAACTGTCCCAATAATTTGCTCACGGGGATAGCTTGTTCTGGTTACGCCATCTGGCTTACACCATTCAACATAGTAACCATCTTTTATACGAATGGTGCCTTCTTCCAACCTTTTATTCAGCATCTTAATCTCCCACTGTAAAAGCATTAAGAACATCTGCAAAGACAAAGGCTGAGCCATCTTTAATAAAGCCCTCTACCAATAATCCCTTTAACTTGTACTTTTTACAGAAGGCTTGAACAGCTATTCGATGCTTCCGGGCACTAGGGCAGTTATGGGGATAAGGTATTGTGATGCTATTCTTACCTGCATCATATGCTTTTATTCTCGCTCCTCGATGCTTGGTTGCAGGTAGATACTTTGTCATAATTGTTTTCATGTTAAAATCTCCTCAAGTTGAACTTAAAGAACATTACACCACCATCAATAATTTAAGTCTTGCACAACGACACTTGCCATCACTATTAACTGGTACAACTACTCTTGGTAAATCTTCCCACATTAAAAGACATTTCCACAAAGTACTTTCAACACAATGCTTTTTGCAATATTCAAGTGTGCCGAAATTAACACCTGAACCACAAGTAGTCCAAGGATCAGGATTTGGAACTTCTTCAATTATTGAATTTGGCTCTATTACCCAATGATCAGGTGTTTTAAATATTTTGGAACTAATTCTTTTATACACGAGATAACCAGCAGCTGTTTTTTCAAAATTTTCTTTTAACCAGTGACTTGGGTTAAATAATCCTTTTACTCCACTGAGATTGGCTCCCCAGAGATTAGCTCCCCAGAGATTAGCTTCTTCGAGATTAGCTCCCCAGAGATTAGCTCCACCAAGATTAGCTTCTTCGAGATTAGCTCCCCAGAGATTAGCTCCACCAAGATTAGCTCCCGATAGATTAGCTCCCGATAGATTGGCTCCCCAGAGATTAGCTCCCCAGAGATTAGCTTCTTCGAGATTAGCTCCCCAGAGATTAGCTCCACCAAGATTAGCTCCCGATAGATTAGCTCCCGATAGATTAGCTTCCAATAGATTAGCTCGCCTAAGATTAGCTCCCAATAGATTAGCTTCCAATAGATTAGCTCCCAATAGATTGGCTCTAATAAGATTGGCTCTAATAAGATAAGCTTCCGATAGATTAACTTCTATGCCACACTTTTGACATAATTGAATCCACTTAATTAACTCTTTATTTTTTACTGCTTTCATGTTTCAATCCTTTCCTTTTGATTACCATGTCTTCGAGGGCTTCCAAACAAATTTCAGCAGTATATGCAGAAGTAACAACCATATCATCGGCATAAACTGTGTAGATAAAGTAATCCTTGGTAAATAATATTCGATTGTAATCTAACCAAAAGTCTAGTAAGATTGCGTTCAATTGTAGATTCTCCTTATTAAAGATCTGGTTCCATCTGGATACCTTACCCAAAGGCTGCCTCGCCAAACATTTATGGCAGAAGCTTGACGGAAACTGTAAAAAGTTCTCTTAAACCTTTTACCGTCACAATCAACTCCAGTTACAACATATTTATTGTTCATCTTTCAATCCTTTCTAAGGACAGCTTGGCTGTTCCTAAAGCGTCCTTCTTATCATTGGTGTAATAAGTCTTATCTTCATCATGCTCACCATCATCGTACCACTTTACACTGTATTCATCCCACTCCCTGTCATAAAGCACCCTTAATGTGATTTTACCCTTTTTGAAAACTTCAATTAATCGCATAAGTAGTTCCTTAATGTTTTGATGACCCAAGGTGCAGATTTATTGATGCCATTTTTACTTAGCACCTCTTCAATTTCTTCTTGGTTTTGTAAAAAGATGTTATCAATTTGACTTGAGCATGTTGAAAATGTTTCAAGTCCAACATAATCTAGATTATAATTTCTCGATAAGACGTATAAAATTTTATCTTCCTCATAGAAGTCTAAGTCATCACTGGTTCCAGCACCGATGGTGGTATGCATACCTTTCCATTTGATTATGAGCGGCATACAATACATACGATTGGTTTTTTTGATGATTGAAGCCAAAGCTTCATCCTTAATATCCCTCAACTTAACAAAGGTTACATTTGCTTTTTTCATACTTTTATTTTCCTCCAATCAGCTTTCCAATTTTCTGGTAAGCAGTCAATTATCATCTGCTCAGTAAGATCAAACTTGTTTTTTCGATTAAAATTAACCTTGAGGATAGTTAATGCAGCCTCGAATGTGCAACCACTTGACATAAATGCAGAAACCATTCCAACCAGGACTCCTTGAGCATATCTACCACCTTCATAGCAATTATAAAGTGAATCTGATATGAAGTTATGTTTCAAGCTTGCAAACAAAGCCCAAACATTATCCTTCTTCCAGTTAGATGGATAAGTTTCCTGAAATTCCCAATAATCCAAATCTTTGTGCTCAAGTTGCCAAAGATGACCATACACCTTAGTAATTTCACTCTCTTTAAAATCCTTCCAACCACCAGTGTTGGTAGCAGATTGTACAAGTATGATGTCACTAACACTGATTCCTTTAGATTCCAAGATAGCTTTAATCATTATATTAATCCAAACAAGAGGTTTTCGTAAGCAGTTATCATGCCTTTTAAGTGATTAACTCGAGATTGTTTTGGTTGTGCTCTAGCTAGCTCCCAGGTAATCTCACCCTTTTGCAAGGTTATTTGAGCATTGAGGTGCTCCCTAAGCTTTTCTTTAAATTCTTCTACATCCATGATTTACTCCTTAAATCTTTCTGATTACAAGTTTGTGCCTACAAACTTTTTTACTGCAGAGAAAGCCTCGAACTGGCTTAACAAAAGTAAATCGATAACTTGACCAGTAAAAATCATTCGGTCTTAAAAATCCTCTTGTTACAATTCTATAACCTTTCTTGATCCTGATGATCTTCTTCAATGCTCTTTTACTTGTTGGATAGAAGGCGGCATAGACCCACACAAGCCAGTCAGAATTCTTCTCCTCAATAAGTTTTTTAAGCAAAACTTCTAGATCAACTTCATCACCAAAGGTTTCGGTGAACCAGTTGATACCAGAATCACAAGCTCGTAAATTCCTAAGCTTTTTTATTGTTACTTTCATCATTCTCCTCCTGGCCAGCAAGGTTCACCAAACCCTTTTCTTTGAGTAATTTTTTATAGCCTTTTAACATTTTATGAAGATGGCTAGCTGTCCTAGCAAGATCATGAAAACTTTCTTGTGTCAAGGCGTTCATGCCTTCTTCCAGCAATCGGTCTATATTTGCTTCATTAATCATAGCTCTACTCCTGTTCCTTTACAGTAGCTGCATTCTTCAGATTCGCTATCGTCAGCTGTACTGCTGCAATAGCACTTATCTTCAGTCCAGACTAGGAAACCAGTTCCTTGGCACATGGAGCACTCACGGGAATTTTCAAGGATTGTCTCAACAACCGTCAGCACCCTTATCAATTGTTTTACTGTTGCTTTAATGTCAGTCATATTATTTTCCTTAATGTGAAGACTTCTAAGTCTTCGTAATAAACTTTAAGTGTACGACCATCATCAAGTAATGCTTGAAAATGTTCTAAGTGCTTAGTCAACTCGTAATTTTCTACTGTTAATTTACTCCAAAAATTTATCACTGATTTGCTTTGCAGAAAGTTGATGAACAT
>Ga0210003_1000732_pt1 | contig 29792 bp, 28 predicted proteins | sample LantaG_FD_182804 | JGI IMG/M metagenome (GOLD analysis project Ga0210003, IMG submission 182804) | Deep subsurface microbial communities from Baltic Sea to uncover new lineages of life (NeLLi) - Landsort_02402 metaG (SPAdes) (version 2) | ecosystem: Environmental > Aquatic > Marine > Oceanic >... | reverse complement strand
CAGGCGGTCGGCGACTGCCAGACCGAACGGTAGTAAGCACCGCGGTAGTAATAACAGGTGAGCCGGAACATCAGCAGGAAAGGCAGGGACAGCGCCGCGTACGGAAGCCACCACACGTCGGGAAGGACCTGGGGCCAGAAACCACTGGCCTTGCCGCATCCCGTGCTGACACACGGCGAGTAGAACGGGGTCAGGTAGTGGTACTTCTCCACGAAGAAGTGGTTCTGCTGGAATGCCCGAACCGTCGCGTAGATCACGAACGCGGCGAATCCGAGGTTGGTGAGGATGGGCGACTTCAACCAGTTGTCGGTGCGCAGCGTCTTCTGCGGGATCTCGGCCCGGCCGGGCGAGAAAACGCCGGTTCCACGCCGATCGGCCGTGGGTGCGCTCATCTGCAGTGTTTCCCTTCGGATGTTGGGGGCAGGCTACACCGGCTTGATCGCACCCGTTTAGCGGCGGGTTAGCGCCTGTTGTGCCCGCCCACACCCTCGTCGTCGACATCGCGCCAGAACTCCCGATCGTAGGGGGTGTCGGGGACCTGGATCTTCTCCCCGGACGCCTCCGCGGTATGCGAGATCAGTTCGAGTTCACCGGCGTCGACCTCGAGAAGCTCCAGGTCATTGAGGATTCGTTCAGCGTCGAGGACAACCCGGCGCATCCCCGGGGCGTCACCGAAGCGGTTCTGCAGGGTCCGAACGCATCGGCGCAGATTTGAGACGTGCTGTTGCAGTTCGGCGAGTTCGGCGGCCTTGGACATTGGGACTCCTCGAGAGTGTCTAGAATCACACTATTACCATTCATGGTAGTCAGGCAGAAAATCCGACGTGAGACCCGTCACTTTCGGATGCCCTTTCCCGCCCGGCTCCAGTGCAGACGGACCGACTGGCCGGGCCGAACCTGCGCGAGTCTGTCGGTGTCGGTGTCGGTGACCACCCCGATCACGGGGTAGCCCCCGGTAACGGGATGGTCCGGACCGAGGATCACCGGCCGGCCGCTCGGGGGGACCTGGATTGCGCCGCGGGTGGTGCCTTCGCTGGGCAGTTGGCGATCCGGCCACTGCCATTCCAGAGCCGGGCCCTCCAGGCGCACCCCCACCCGGTCGCTTCGGTCGGACGTGATCCACCCGGTTCGCACCAGTGCGTCGGGATCGACGAACCAGTCGTTCCGTGGCCCCGGGGTCACGGTCAGATGCAGCGTTCCGGCGGGGAACGCAGCGACCGGTGCCTGTTCCACCGCCGAGAAAGCCGCGGCGGGACTTCCTACCGGGAGCAGGTCCCCCGGCCGCAGCGGGAGTGGCCCGATTCCCGACATCGTGTCGTAACTGCGCGAGTCAAGGACGGGTGCCACGTCGATGCCGCCCCGAACGGCGAGATAGCTGCGCAATCCCGAACGTGGCGCGCCGAGCGCGATCACCTGACCCGCCAGTAGGTGGCGAACGCTATTGATGCCGATGGGAATACCGTCGGCGGCCGGGTCTGCGTCGGCCCCGGTGACTGCGACATCGACCGCACCGCCGTGCACCCGTGCAGCGAATCCGCCCGCGGTGATCTCGATCGTCGCTGCTGCGTCCGGATTGGCCAGTAGCCGGTTGGCCAACCCATGGGAGCGCCGGTCGGCCGCTCCGGACCGGCATACTCCCACCGCTGCCAGCCCGGGTCGGCCGAGGTCCTCGATCAGAGCCTGCGGCCCAGTGCGCAGCACCTCCAGCGTGATCACGGCAGTCCCTCGTCGCGGAATCGGACAACCGTTCCCGGCGACAGCAGGGCCGGCTGCGGACGACCGATGTCCCACAGCACCGCCGCGGTCCGGCCGATGAGGTGCCACCCCCCCGGTGACTCGCGCGGGTAGATCCCGCTGAACTCACCGCCCAACGCGACTGAACCGGCCGGAACCCGGGTTCGTGGCTCGATCCGGCGGGGGACTATGAGGCGGGGGTCGCCCCCCACCAGGTAGGCGAAACCCGGTGCGAATCCGCCGAATGCGACCCGCCACGGTGTCGCGGTGTGTGCTCGGACCACCTCGTCGGCAGCCATCCGAAGCTGTTCAGCCACCTCGGCGAGATCGACACCGTCGTACACCGTGTCGATCACCACCTCGACCTGGGTAAGACCGGGTGTCTTTAGTGCGAGCACCGGGATGGTGGCGAGTCGGTCGCGGACAGCCGCTTGGCTTCCACCGTCGGCGAGGGTCACCAGTACAGTGCGCGCGCCCGGAACGACGTCGATGATCTCGGGCAGGTCGGCCTGCCGCAGCGACCCACAGAGCGTGAGAACCTCGTCGGTGGAGCCGCATTCGAGCAACAGCGCCCGATCGCCGTAGTCGCGGATCGTCGGCGACGGCATCACATCAGGGCGGAGTAGGTGGGTTCGCGACGTTTGATGTAGGCGATCACCGCGTAGGTCAGTGGCAGCAGCGCAATCTCGACCACGGTCTTGTAGGCCCAGCCGAGCGCGGCGTAGGTGAGAAAGTCGGAGACGGTTGTGATCCCGATCGCGGGCGCTGCGATGGCGCAAAAGACCAGTGTGTCACCGAGTTGACCGGCGAAAGTAGAACCGATCAGGCGGGCCCAGAGGTGTTTCTCTCGGGTGCGTTCCTTGATTTTGACAACGGCCCAGGCGTTGATCGTCTGTCCGACGAGGAACCCGGCGAGGCCCGCGATGATCAGCTGGGTGTAGGCACCGACAACGTTTGCGAGGTGTTCCTGATTAGGGTAGAAGTCTGCAGCCGGAAGGTAGACGGTCACCCAGAAGACAGCAGCCGCAAGCGCATTCAGGGCGAAGCCGAGGATTATGGCCCGCCGAGCCGCCTTGAAACCGTAGATCTCCGCGAGGATGTCGCCGATGATGTAGGTGAGCGGGAAGACGATGAAGCCGCCGTCGGTGATGATCGGGCCGAAGGCCACGCCTTTTGTGGCGGCCACGTTGGAGATGATGACCAGTGTGGTGAACGCGGCGACCAACATCGGGTAGTACGTGCTACCGGTACGGGCTAGCCCGGGTGACTCCGTTGCGGTGTCGACGGCACTGGTCATGCGGTTCATCCAAGCACGGGACCGAGCGTTGGCGACGGGCCGTCCGGGGTGATCTCCACGGGGTCGCCGACCCGGATCGTGCCCGAACTCAGGACCAGCAGCGCCGAACCCGCACGGCCCCGCAGCGCGGCCATCGCGCCCGGGCCGATCCAGTCGTCCAGCAGGCGACAGGGTGCCGCGACCCTCACCACCTCGAAGTCCACCGCGCCGATCCGCAGGCGGGTACCCGGTGCGGATGGGATCTCGCCGCTGTCAACGGTGATGTTGCGACGGGTTGCGCTGCAGTCGAAACCGTGTCCGAGGTCGGCCGCGGCCAGGTCCAGGGCTTCCTGGGATTGCAGGGTCACCTGGCGGCGCCGGCTGCCGTGATAGCGATCCCCGATGAGGCCTTTGCCTGCCTCGGCGTCCACGGAACCAACCGGACGCGTGGGCAGCCGACTGCCCGGCGCGATGTGGATCGCGGCGACGTTCACCCGGTGAAGTCTAAGGTGACTTCGGGATCATCGGCACTGCGGCGGTAGGGGTTGGGTTGGTGGTCTGGGTCATCGCGCCCCGCATCTCGCGCCTGATGGAGGGTGAGCACTGATCCGGGCACTGATCTCTGGTGACCGGAGATCTCAGAGCCCCGGAGTACCGCCGCGCAGATAGACGGTGGTGGTGTGGGTGAAGAACTCCCGCGCCGCACCGCCCTGCTCCTTGGGGCCCAGTCCGCTGCGTTTGGCGCCCCCGAACGGTACGTGCGGGTCCGCGCCCGCGGATTCGGAGTTGACATGCAGCACCCCGACGTCGACCCGGTCGATGGCCTGCAACGCCCGGGTCAGGTCCTGGGTGAAAACCGCTGCGGAGAGGCCGAACTCGCTGTCGTTGGCTAGGTCGAAGGCCTCACCGGCGTCCGCGGCGCGCCGCACCGCCAGCACCGGTCCAAACAGCTCCTCGGTCCAAATGTCGGCGGTTGTGGTCAGTTCCACGATCGTCGGGGCGACGAAGTGGCCGAGGGCGAGTCCACCGTCGCTGTAACCCCCGCCGCCGGCGAGCACGGTAGCGCCCTGTTCACGGGCGGTGTCGACACCCGCGATGATGCTCGACTGGGCTGATGAACTGATGACCGGACCCATCTGGGTTGCCTCGATGCTGGGATCGCCCACGGTAAGGGAATCGGCTCGTGCGATCAGCGCCGCCAGGAAATCATCAGCGATCCCCTCGGTGAGCACCAATCGTGAAGTTGCCGTGCACTTCTGGCCGGAGGATCGAAACGCGCCCAGCATGACCTGCTCGAGCGCAAGATCGAAGTCGGCGTCGTCGAGAACAACAGCGGCGTTCTTGCCGCCCATCTCCGCCTGGACCGGCACCCCGCGAGCCGCCGCTGCCGCCGCGATCCGTCGGCCCACGCCGGTTGAGCCGGTGAACGTGATGGCATCGACGCCCGCGTGGTTGACCAAGTGATCCCCCGCGGTCGAGTCGCCGATCATCAGGTTCAGCACGCCGGGCGGCAGACCGGCGTCGCTGAGTGCCTCGGCGAGGCGAACTGCGAGCAGGGGCACCGAACTCGCCGGTTTCCACACCACCGTGTTGCCGTACACCAGTGCCGGGGCGATCTTCCAGGCCGGAATGGCGATCGGGAAGTTGAACGGGGTGATCGCCGCGACCACGCCGATCGGCTTGCGGGTCACCAGAATCCGCTCGCCCACGCGCGGCGAAGCGAAGATCTCCCCGGCTTGCCGATCACCCTCGGCCGCGTAGTAGCGCAGGATCTGTGCCGCGCGGCGTACTTCGGCGATACCTTCGGCCCTCGTCTTACCCTCCTCGAGAGTCAACTCCAGGCCCCATTCGTCGGCGTTGCGCTCGACGATTACCGCGGCAGCGGCCAACACTGCGCCGCGCTGGTGGATAGGGACGGCCGCCCACCCGGATAATGCACATCGAGCGGCACCGATGGCGTCGTCGACATCGGCGACGTCGGCCATGGCACCCTCGGCGACGACGACATGGGGCGACGTCGGGCTGGAGCTCTCAAACCTCGCGCCGCCACCGGGCTGCCACGCCCCGGCGATAAGTTGGCGCAGCGCAACCGCCGAGTTCATCTCGGCGGGCGTTCCCTCTGGGCCGGGGCAACCGTGGCTGTCATTACTATCCGATCCGGATGAGTTTCTTGTTGACGAATTCGTCGATGCCGAACCGGCCCAACTCGCGGCCGAACCCGGATCTCTTCACGCCGCCGAAAGGCAACTCCACGCCGTCGGCGCCGACGAGGTTGACGTAGACCATCCCGGCCTCGATCTTGTCAGCCACCCTGGTGGCTTGCTCGGCGTCGGTGGTGAATACGTATGACCCGAGTCCGAACGGGGTGTCGTTGGCCAGTTCTACCGCTTCGTCCTCGCCAGCCGCCTTGTAGACACAGGCCACCGGGCCGAACAATTCCTCCCGGTAGGACGCCGAATCAGACGAGACTCCGGTCAGCACCCCGGGCGGAAAGTGGGCCCCCTTGCGCTCACCCGACGACACCAACGTGGCGCCGTCGGCCACCGCACGGTCGACCTGCTCGCCGAGGCGTTTCGCGGCCGCAACCGAGGACAGCGGTGCGAGTTCACCGGCGGTCTCCAACACCCTCGCGGTGAACTTGGTGAGGAACTCGTCGTAGATGTCGGCGGCGACGATGAAGCGCTTGGCCGCGTTGCAGGCCTGGCCGGTGTTCTCGAAACGCCCCGCGATGGCGGCGTCGACGGTGGCGTCGAGGTCGTCGGTGCTCAGCACGATGAACGGATCGCAGCCGCCGAGTTCGAGTACGACCTTCTTGAGGTTGCGCCCGGCGATCTCGGCGACCGCCGCGCCGGCACGTTCGGATCCGGTTAGCGACACCCCCTGTACTCGTGGGTCGGCGATCGCGGTGGCGACCTGATCGTTGGTGGCGTAGACGTTGACGTAGGCGCCTGTCGGGAAGCCGGCATCGTCGTAGATCTTCTGAATCGCCGCAGCCGACTCGGGGCACTGGGGCGCATGCTTGAGCACGATCGTGTTGCCCAGCACCAGATTCGGACCGGCGAATCGGGCGACCTGGTAGTACGGATAGTTCCACGGCATGATGCCCAGCAGTACGCCCACCGGGCCGCGGCGGATGATCGCGCTGCCCTCGCCGTCGAGCAGGTCGATCGGCTCGTCGGCGAGGAACTTCTCGGCGTTGTCGGCGTAGTACTCGTAGATCGCTGCACTGAAGTCGATCTCGCCGAGTGCCCCCTCGACCGTCTTGCCCATCTCGCGGTTGATGATCTCGGCGAGTGCCTCCCGGCGTTCGGAGTGCAGGGCGGCCACCTTACGGATGAGTGCGGCCCGCTGCGCCACCGTGGAGGTCTTCGACCATCCCCGGTAAGCCTGCTGCGCCGATGCCAGCGCCTCGGCGATCTGTTTGTCGGTCGCGGTCGGGTACTCCCGGACCACGTCGCCGGTTGCCGGGTTGACCACTGCGTATAAAGACATTCTCAGTCCCCTCTCATTGTGCCTACGGCGAGCCTACGACCGACGGGATGCGTATGGCCACGGGTTGTTGCGCTCGGGTACCGAACTGGCCCGAGAATCCTTGAGGCGCATCCGCAGAACCGCCCGCAGCTCGTTTAGAGGCTCCTCAGTCCAGCGGTTCCGTGCCTCGGTGGGGTCGCTCGTCAGGTCATAGAGTTCCCATTGATCATCGAGCGGGTTGGTCCGGTAGGCCTCACCGCCGAGACCATTGGATGCCAATTGCCGTACTCCTGGTTCGGTCCACGTCGACGGGTCGTCGAAGGTGCGGACCAATTTCCACAGGTGCCCCGCACCGCCCGGTGCTTCGCTCTCGTCAACGCGGACCACCAAGCCCTCGAAGTTTGCCGCGGTGTGGGCGGGAATCCGGATACGCAGGGGCGCAGGTGGATTGGTTGTCTGCTTGAGCATTCGGCCCACTCCGGAGGCGCCGCTGTCACCTTCGAGCATGTTGTCGCGGGTCATCAGGTAGACGGCCCGGTACTCATCAGCGGGGGCGCCATCGACGACCGGCATCAAGTTGCGGCCCGGCAGCGGGTGTACCTCGGAGAACTCCCCGCGCAGTGTGTTCGCGACGGCCTCGACGTCGATGCCGGCCGCGCTGAGCAGGGTCGGCACGATGTCGACGTGGGAGGTGGGAGCGGTCACCACCCTCGGCGCGGTCGCGCCGACGCCGACCCGGGCGATCACGAACGGCACCCTGGTGGCCTCGTCGTAGAGATTGAACCACTTCTGGTGCAGCCCGCCATGGGCCCCGAGCAGGTCACCGTGATCGGAGGTGCGAACCAGTACGGCCTGCTCCGATCCTGCGGTAACGGCACGCCTGACCCGGTCGATCGGGGTGTCCACCTCCGCATGCAGTCGGTAGTAGAGGTCTCGATAGCGCTGGCCGTTGCGATCGTAGACGGCCCGGATCGCCGGGGCCGGGCCGTAGCCGGAGTAGTAGGCCTCGCGGAAAGCGATCTGAGCGGCCGGCTTGGTACGCAGGTCCTCGTCGGCTGTGGGAGCCGGGGCGACCGGCGGGGGATCCAGGTGTGAGGACTTCAGTGGGCTGCGCAGCACCCAGGTCGGGAACAGAACGATGTCGTGTGGGTTGACGAAGCTTGCCACCAGCAAGAATGGCCGTAGCGCTGCGGTATCACCGGCGGCCCGGCGCGCATAACGGTCCTCCAGCCAGGCCACCACCCGCTCGGCGATCAGCGGATCGCGGCGGACACCGCTGTTGGCGAGCCCGGCACCGTGCGGCTCCGGACCGACCCATCCGGAGAAGCCGTAGTCCGCGAGCGGGTTGGCGTCGAGGTAGCGGCGCACCGCACCCTGATCGACGACCCCGTGGTCGTCGTTGGTCGCCAGCACACCGCCGGTCGCCGGATCGTCCAGGTCGGCGTGGGAGATGTGCCACTTGCCGTCGTAGTGGGTGTCGTAGCCGGCCGCGACGAACCAGTTGCCCAGCGTCGGGACCTCACCGCGGCGCAGCCAACGCATTCTGGAGTCGTCGTAAATCTTGCCGATGCCGTCCGTCTGGGTTACCCCGTGCAGGTCGGGATACTGCCCGGTGAAGATGGTCGGACGGCTCGGTACGCAGGCGAGTGAACCGGTGTAGTGCCGGGTGAAGCTGACCCCATTCTCGTCGAACCAGCGTTGGCCGGTCAGCGTCCGCTGACGCCAGGTGCGCACCTCATCGGTCTCATACGGCGGGATCGCGCGTTCCTCGTCGGTCATCACGATGATCACGTCGGGGCGTGCGGTCCTCTGATGTTCGGTCATCTCCCACCCTCCACTCGGCGCGCCAACCCGGCGAGCATCTCGTCAGACTGCTTGGTCATCAGCCGACACATCGCCCGTTCGGCGATGTTCGCGGCCGGGTTGGTGCCGATCTTCACCGTGCTGGTGACGGTGACGGCGGTGAAACCGGGTGCGGCGGCCTCCAGTGTCCAGTAGTTGGCCGCTCGGCGCACCAGGAGGGGCAGGCCCTCGATGTCGTAGCCCAGAGTTTTTTCCGGCTCGAAGTCGGTGATCCGTTCGACGAGGGTGTTGTGTCCCACCTGCACCCGCCGGGAAGTGCCGACACCGACGCCGCCATCGCCTTCGCCGTGCTCGAGCAGGCAGGAATGGTCGACGTTGCGGGCCCAGGCACTCAGCAAGCCGAAGTCGGCCAGTATTTTCCACACGGCCCGGGGTTCGCCCGCCAATGTCCGCATGCGGCTCATCGTTGCCACGGATTTCAGCCTAGTCTTGGAGTATGTCCATCATCACGGGTGCCGCCGCCAGCGCGCTGAACACGGCGCGTCGATATGCCGAACGAGGGTCGGCGGAGTTGCACTACCTGCAGAAGATGATCACCGCCGGGGCCCTTGGAATCGAACCTCCGGCGAACCTGGCCGCCATGGTCGCCGATATCCGGCGATGGGGCGAGGTAGGCATGATCCCGGCGCTCAACGCCCGGCGCACCCCGCATCGGCTGGCGATCATCGACGACGAGGGGTCGATCACCTATGCAGATCTCAATGACGCGGTCAACGCGGTCGCCAACGGCCTGCTGGCGATGGGGGTTCGCGGCGGTGACGGAGTGGGCATCCTGGCCCGCAATCATCGCTGGTTCTCGATCGCCAACTATGCCTGCGCCCGAGTGGGCGCGCGCACCATCATGCTCAATACCGAGTTCTCCGGCCCGCAGATTCGCGACGTTGCCCATCGTGAGGGCGCCAAGTTGATCATCTACGACGACGAGTACACCGAGGCCGTCCGGCTGGCCGACACCCCACTGGGCAAATTGCGGGCGCTGGGTCCCGATCCGGCGGCGTCCACACCGTCGACGAGCATCGATGAGACGCTCGCTGAGCTGATCTCCCGCAGCAGCATCGCCCCGGCACCGAAGGCCACCAAGCGCTCCTCGATGATCATCCTCACCAGTGGTACGACCGGAACGCCCAAGGGTGCCAACCGGCACGCGCCACCGACGTTGGCCCCGATCGGCGGCGTGCTCTCGCGCGTTCCATTCAAGTCCGGCGAGGTAACCGCGCTGCCCTCACCGATGTTCCACGCCATCGGGTACCTGCACGCCACCATCGCGGCGACTCTGGGTTCCACACTTGTGCTGCACCGCCGGTTCAATGCCGGCGCCGTCCTTGACGACATTGCCAAGCACAAGGCGTCTGCCGTCGTAGTGGTGCCGGTGATGTTGTCACGGATACTTGACGCGCTGGAGGTGATGAACCCCAAACCGGACCTGTCGTCATTGCGGATCGTGTTCGTCTCCGGTTCGCAACTGGGTGCCGAACTGGCCACCCGGGCGATCAAAATGCTGGGTCCGGTGGTCTACAACCTTTACGGGTCAACCGAAGTCGCGTTCGCCACCATCGCCAGGCCGCAGGATCTGATGAAGAACCCGGCCACGGTGGGTCCGGTGGTCAAAGGCGCGACGGTCAAGATCCTCGATGAACACGGTGGGGAGGTAGCGCAGGGCGAGGTCGGCAGGATCTTCGTCGGCACCCCGATGCCCTTCGAGGGCTATACCGGCGGTGGAAATAAGGAAATGATCGACAATCTGATGTCCTCCGGCGACGTTGGCTACTTCGATGCCGACGGACTGCTCTACGTCAGCGGTCGCGACGACGAGATGATCGTCTCGGGCGGGGAGAACGTGTTCCCGGCCGAGGTGGAGGATCTGATCAGCGGACACCCCGAGGTGGTCGAGGCCACCGCACTCGGTGTGGAGGATAAGGAATTCGGCGCCCGGTTGCGTGCGTTCGTGGTCCTGCGTGAGGGGGCAACGCTGAGCGAGGATGCGATCAAGGACTATGTGCGTGAACGCCTCGCGCGGTACAAGGTCCCCCGGGAGGTGGTGTTCCTCGCCGAATTGCCGCGCAACCCGACCGGCAAGATCCTCAAGCGGGAATTACGTCAGATCGAGTTGCACTAGCCGTCCCTGGCGCGCGGCTAGGGATCGCGGGGCAACCCCAGTAGGCGTTCGGCGATGATGTTGAGTTGGACCTCCGAGGTGCCACCGTAGATCGTCGTCGCCCGGCTTGCCAGCAGGAAGTCCGCCCATCGGCCTTGCGCGGAACCTGGATCCCCCAGTGCTCCCTGCACCCCGAACGACGCGACCGCGAATTCCGCGTAGCCCTGGCCGGTCCGCATTGACAGCAGTTTGGAGATCGCCGCCGACGGCATCGCGTCGCCGCCGGCCAGCGTCAACTGGGTCGACCGCATGTTCATCAATTTGGCGGCGTGGCCCTCGGCGATGAGTTCACCCCCCCGGTGGCGGCCGACCTGATCGAAGTCTCCGTCTCTGATGAACTCCACGAAGCGATCCAGATTCGGCAGGAATCCCGGCTCACTGCTGCCGATCGAGACACGTTCGGCGGTCAGGGTGTTGCGGCTCACCTCCCAGCCTCGGTTCACCTCGCCGAGCACCCGATCATCGGGCACGAAAACGTCGTCGATGAACACGGTGTTGAACAGTGCGTTACCGGTCAGCTCGCGCAGTGGCTTGACCTCGACGCCCTCGCTGGCCATGTCCAGGAGGAAGTAGCTGATGCCGTTGTGCTTGGCCGCGCTGGAATCGGTCCGGGCCAGTAGCGCGCCCCACTGCGAGAACTGGGCGGCCGTCGTCCAGATCTTCTGCCCGGTGATGCGCCAGCCACCGTCGACCTTGGTGGCCTTGGTGCTCAGGCTTGCCAGGTCCGAACCCGCACCCGGTTCGGAGAACAACTGGCACCAGATCATCTCACCGCGGAAGGTCGGAGGTAGGAACCGTTGCTTCTGATCCTCGGTGCCGTACGCCACGATCGACGGGATCAGCCAGGCCGCGATGCCCATCTGCGGCCGCTTGACCAATCCTGCCGAGAACTCCTGGGCGATGATGATCTGCTCCACCGGATCTGATGCCCGGCCCCACGGCTTGGGCAGATGGGGCTGAACCCAGCCGCCTTCGGCGATAGCCGCGTTGCGCTCCGCCCGTGGAATCGCCTTTAGCCCGGCCACTTCCGCGTGGATCTCCGCGCGCAGTTGCTCGGTCTCGGGGTCCAGATCGATATCGAGGGTCCGCATCCCGGTGGTGGTGGCGGTGGCGAAAACCCGCTCCGGGTAGGCAGCGGTGTTGCCGAAGGCGGCCACCAGACCGAGGGTGTGGCGGTAGTAGACGTTGGTGTCGTGCTCCCAGGTGAAGCCGATTCCGCCGTGCACCTGGATGCAGTCCTGGGCGCAGTGCTGAGCCGCGGCGGGCGCCAGGGTTGCGGCCACCGCAGCGGCGAACTCATAGGCGTTGTCGGCTGTCTCCCAGCCCTTCCCGGGACCGACTTCCAGAGCCTCATCCAGTGCCCGGGCGGCGTCCCACACCGCGGCGGTGGCGCGTTCGGTGGTGGCGATCATTTCCGCGCACTTGTGCTTGATCGCCTGGAACTGGCCGATCGGCCGGCCGAACTGCTCGCGGATCTTGGCGTACTCCGAAGCGGTGTCAGTGGCCCAGCGGGCGATACCGACGGCCTCGGCGGACAGCAGCGTCGTGACGATCGCGTGTCCGGCGGCATGCGAGACGCCCGACAGCAGGCGGTCGGCACCGATCTCGGTGGCCTCGGCCCGCACCGTGGCGACCGGTCGCAGCGGGTCCACCGATGGGGATGCCTCGATCGCCAGTTGGGCGGCATCGAAAACCACCCATTCGATCCGATCCTCGACCGTCACCGGGAGTACCAGCACCGAGGCCTGGGCGGCGGCGGGCACACAGCGCGCCTCACCCTGAATGACCAGTGTGTCGCCGCGGCGCGTGGCAGTGAGCTCGGATTCGAGTGCGATGGCGGCGATCGATTCCCCGGTGGCCAACTCGGACAGTAGCTTGGCCTTGGGGTCGTGTGCCGAGATGACCGCCGCGGCGATTGCCGACGGGACGTAGGGGCCCGGAACAGCCCCGTAACCGAACTCGGCGATCGCGACCGCTAACTCCAGCAACCCGTAGCCCTGCCCATCGACGGCCTCTGCGAGGTGCAGACCATGCAGGCCCTGCTCGGCTGCCGCCCGCCAGAACGGTGGCGGGTTGCTGATCGGGGTTTCCAGCGCCTCGTGCAGAACCTCCGGCGGTGCGACGCGTTTCACGAGTGCCCGAACCGATTCGGCGAGATCCTGGTGTTCGGGTTTGATCGCAATGGGCATGTACTCGATGCCTTTCTCTCCAACCTGACTGCCGTCTGGTTGGGTCCAAGGTTACTCCCGAGCCGAAATTCTGAATCATCGCGACGGGGCGCTTCGCGGCAACGGCGATGATGCGGAGCGTCACCGGGCCTACAATTCGGCAGAGGCGAGGAGGAAACGGCATGGGAACGCACGGCATGGGAACACCGTCGCGAACAGGCCTGGTCGAACGTCCCGTCAGTGAATCGGCTGCACCGTTCGGCGGCCGGCACCCGCGACGTTTCGGCCGACGCGCGGGCGCCGACGACTCAATGATGGGTGTGGCACTGCTGGCCGGGCCGGCGAACGTGATCATGCAACTGGCCCGCCCCGGGGTCGGCTACGGCGTACTGGAGAGCAGGGTCGAGAGCGGGCGCGTTGACCGCCATCCGATCAAACGCGCGCGGACCACTTTCACCTACCTTGCCGTCGCCAGTCGCGGCACCGAGATCCAGAGGCAGGCCTACCGCCGGGCGGTGAATCGCGCTCATGCACAGGTGTTCTCGACTGAGGATAGCCCGGTTTCCTACAACGCTTTCGACCGCGATCTTCAGTTGTGGGTGGGCGCCTGTCTGTACAAGGGAGGCGTCGACGTCTACCGGATGTTTGTCTCAGAGATGGATGAGGAGACAGCGGATCGGCACTATCGCGATGGTCGGGCGCTGGCCACGATGCTTCAGGTGCCGGAGCAGATGTGGCCTGAGAACCGCGCCGCGTTCGACCGGTACTGGCAGCGGTCCCTGGACGAGATTCATATCGACGACACCGTCCGCGAATATCTCTACCCCATCGCGGTGTCGCGGATGAAGGGGTTTCGTTTGCCCGGTCTGATGCAGCACTTCAACGAGAGTGTGGCGCTACTGATCACGACGGGCTTTCTGCCGCAGCGCTTCCGCGATGAGATGAAGCTGGAGTGGAATCCGGTCAAGCAACGCGAGTTCGACCGGCTCATGGCGGCCATTCGGATGACCAACAATCTGGCGCCCCGATTTGTGCGGGCCTTCCCGTTCAACGTGCTCCTGCACGACGTCGATCGCCGTATCCGGACCGGGCGCCCACTGGTCTGAGGGCGCCGATCCCTCAGCGACGGTCCGGGCCGCCGCTGTGCGGTTCGGCACCGGGCGCGCTGATTCGTCTGGTGGCGACCGGCTTGTCCGTGACCTTGACCACCGGCGCGGCCGGGGGTGCGATGAGTCGGCCCTGGACCGGTGCCCCGTTGCGGACGGGAGGCACCGCGACGCGCTTGGTGTCGGTCTTGGCGTCCCTGTCTCCCGCCGCGCCGGTCTGCATGGCGCCGGGGGGGATCATTGGCATCCCCGCCATACCTCCGGCCATGAGCGGACCAGTCGGACCGGGGCCCGGCGGCGGTATCCGGGACGCCGGGGCCGATGCCGGCGACGTGCCGGCCGACGGAACCGGAGGCGGTCCGAGCAGGCCGGTCGTCGCGGTACCGAGGGGGCCGGAACCGCCGACGGGTCCGGCCCCCGAACCGGAGCCGCCGATGATGTCGGGCCCAGTGCCGCCACCGAAGCCGGTATCGCTGATCGCACCCGAATCGATGCCGGTGTCAAATGCGTCTAAGGCACCTGGATCGTCGAGGTCGACGGCCCCTTCGATGCCCTCCGGGAAGCTCCCCATCCCGGTCTGCGCCGTGAGCGCAGCGACTTGTTGGGGGATCTGCCCCAGTGACTGCAGCGCCCCGCTCAGTGCCCCACCCACAGCCCCGGCAACCGCGCCGACGATACCGGCGATCGTCTGCGGAATCTGCTGGGCGAACTGGGCTGTTTGGTCTGGTCCCGAAACGTTTGCAACCTCGCTGGCAGCAAGTTCCTCCTGAGCGACGAACGCCTCGGCGGCCTGAAGCGTTCCGGCGTCGCGCGCGGCCTGCTCATCGATACTTCCACTGCTGTCCGCGGGATCGTCGGCATTGGCTGCCAGGCCGAGCACGCGCAGGAGTTGCTCGGCCGGGGTCAGGCCGGCAACCAGGGGATCGGAGGCGATGGCAGGTGGTGGCGCATTCATACCGACGGCCTGCAGGTACCGGTCGACCTCGGCGTTGAAGATCGCCTCCGTCATCGGAAGTCCGGTGCCGTATCCATTGCCGCGCGGGCGTGAAACCAGGCGAAATGGTAGTCAGCCAGGGTCGGTGACTCATCGACGAGTGCCTCGACGGTGGCGAGCAATTGCCAGTTCGCAACATCGGCAGTGATGACGGCGTCCGGGTAGCTGTCCACGACGGTGCGGGCCAGGGTGCCGAGATGGTCACGCAGCAGGGCGATTTCGGACTCGAGGCAGCCGGTCCGTGCCCAGGCCGCCCTGGCGAGGGTGTGGGCCAGCCGTGGCAGGCCGTCGCGCCACCGGGTGGCCCGTGCGAGTTCCCAGGCGAGGTCGTCCACCGCCGGGGTGCGCCGGGCGGTGATCGACATCGCCACCGGTTCGCCCTCGTCGTCCGGCGCGCTGCGGCGATTCGGGTCGTAGATCGCCGTCCGAACAGCGTCGCCGAGCAGTGCCGCCAGGGTTGATCCCGGACGTGACGCGGGTCCCGGCAACGCCACTCCGGCGGGAATCGTGATGTGCGGAGGAACCCATCCGCTGGCCAGGTCGGTCACCAGAACGGTGCGGCCGTCGCCGTATTCTCCGATCGCCCAACGCAAGCCGGGTTCCTGTCGCACCACCGCATGGAGAAGTCTGCGCACGCGGTTCTCAGCCGCTGTTCGCGCGACTTCGGTGCCCGCGACCGCACCGGAGGTGAAGGCGCCGAGGGCGTTGGCGATCGCGACTGCGGGGACCGGAGTTGGTCGCACCGTCGTTGCATGGGCGAGGGCGGTCGCGGCGGCGCTGGTGCCGCCCGACGCCGCCGCCGGCGCTGCGGGTATCAGTGGCGGTATCAGCGGTGCGGCGGACTTCGTTGGTCGCAGTTCCGCACCGTAACCGGGCAGTGGCCCGGCCGGAGTCGCGGACGCGGGGACCGGAGTCGCGGAAGCGGTGACCGGGGTCGCGAAGGCGGTGACCGGAGTCGCGAAGGCGGCGGCAGTGACCGGAGTCGGCACCGCGGCCGTGGCGCCGGCACCGTGGCCCGGGTCTTGAACCGAGGCGGTGAGTTGCAACGGTGACACAACCGGATTTGCCGGCGCTGCTGGGCTCGGGTCGGTGTGCAGCGCACCGACTGCGGCGGCCGCCAAGGCCTCGCCGCCCCGTGCCAGGGGAGCGCCCATGGCGGCACCGTCGGCCATGTTTCCGACCAGGGAATCGGGAACCAGGGAATCGGGAACCAGGGAATCGGGAACCAGGGAATCGGGAACCGGCATCGGCACCGGCGATGCTCCGGCGGCGGCACCCCCGATGGCAGGGAGTGACGTGGCCGATGGTTCGGCCACGATGGCGCTGACTTGGTTGTGGATGAACGTGGAATTCGGTGATCCGAAGGCGCGCTGAAGATCAATACCGTTGCTGCGGGCCAACTCCCGCGCCGAAGTTGAACCGTCTCCCGCGGTAAGGATGGTCTGTATCGCGTCGCAGAGGTTGGCACTGCACCTTGCTGCCATGGTGTTGGCGTGTGCCTGGGCTTCGGTCACCGTCTGCACGATTGCGCTGATCTTGTGCGGCGCCGGGTCGTTGGACTCCAATATCCGTCGTATTTCGGAGTTGCCGCTTTCGGCGATTGACTCAAGGTCCGTCCGTAGTTCCGCGATCCACTGGTGCGCAGATGCGTAGGACTGATGTTTGGCGAGGTTTCGGGCAGCGACGTCGCGCGCCGAGGATTCGCCGGACCTAAAGGATTGGTGTGCGCTCTCGGCTGTCACCCCGAGTTGGGAGTCGAGGACTCCGGTCCGGATCGATTGCAATACATCGGCGTACTCCTCGTAGTCGGCGCCCAGCACGGCGCGGGAGGCCGCGGCGGCACCGAGGATCGCCAGGGCCCCCGAATCCGGCCACTGATGGCCCACGAGCAGGTGGGACCACTGGCCGCTGGGCAGATCCGCCATGGCCCGGATGGTAGCGGCGCCCCGACGGGGGCGGTATTCACCGCAGCCCGATGGGCGACTGTGGCCGAACCTTTACTTGACCCCCGCCGAACGATGGCTGGACGATGGGGTGATGCGCCGCATCCCACTGTCCCTCTGTGCCGCCGTCAGTGCCGCCGTCGTGGGTGTCGCTTCGGCCCCTCTGGCGGGTGCCCAACCGCCGTGGTTCGCGGCCAACGTGGGTTCCTCGGCGCAGGTGCTGTCGGTGGTCGGCACCGGCGGCTCGACGGCCAAAATGGACGTCTGGCAGCGCGGCGCGGTCGGCTGGCAGGCGGTCGGCACCGGGATACCGGTGTTGGTTGGTTCCGCCGGGATGGCGCCCCGGGCGCGAGACGGTATCCCGGCCACCCCGATGGGGGTGTACACCCTCGACTTCGCCTTCGGCACCGAGCCGAATCCGGGCGGTGGGCTGAAGTACTACCAGACGACGCCGGATTACTGGTGGTCGGCCGACGGCCCGACCTACAACACCATGCAGGTGTGCGAGGAGTCGGAGTGTCCGTTCGACACCTCGTTGGCCAGCGGTACGGAGAACCTCTACATCCCGGCGTACGCCCACGCCATCGTGATGGGGGTAAACAAGGAGCGGGTCCCCGGCAACGGGGGGGCCTTCTTCGTGCACACATCCAATGGGGCGCCGACGGCCGGGTGTGTGGCACTCGACGACACCACGTTGGCGAAGATCATCACCTGGCTGCAACCGGGCGCGGTGATCGCGATCGCCCAGTAGGGCGATAGTCGGGTGAGCCACGGTCCCGCCGGTGTACGGCGGCGGGCGGGTTCGACGTCACGCTAAGGCGGTGCCCGGCTTGACCTTGAAGTTCAGGCCCTCCACGGACTGCGTCACCTCGTAGGTGCGCTCGTATCCGGTCGCGCTGATCTTCCAGCCGTCGGGCGTTTTGCGGTACCGGTCATGGTAGAACGCCGCCCCGAAGAGCATGAAGTTGAACTCCGGCACGATGACGCGGTCCTGCAGGTACCAGGTGGCCTCGGCGTCGTCCCCGTCAATGGTGATCTCCGGGTGCGTCACCCGGTGTTCGGTGAGCACTCCGGCCGGCATCGAGGTCTTCATGAACTCCACCAGATCCGCGCGGTTGGTGAAACGGTGTTCCTTACCCAGCGAGGAGCCGTAGTCACCGGTGATGTCCTCGGTCAAGGTGTCGGCGAAGTCGTCCCAGTGCTTGGTGTCCAGCGCCCGCAGGTAGCGGTACTTCACCCTCTTGATTGCCTCAATCGCATCTGCATCAGCCACTTCGACATTGCAACACACCCGTCACCGGTGGGCTAGGTTTTGACGCGTGAATCAATCGCCGTCTTTCTATCGTGGGCTATCGCGTGCCGAACTGACTGTTCTGGTGCCCGAACTGCTGCTGATCGGCCAGTTGATCGACCGTTCCGGAATGGCATGGTGCATCCAATCTTTCGGACGTGAAGAGATGTTGCAGATTGCGATCGAAGAGTGGGCCGGAGCAAGCCCGATCTACACCAGGCGTATGCAGAAGGCGTTGCAGTATTCCGGTGACGACGTCATCACGATTTTCAAGGGACTTCAGTTCGACATCGGTGCCCCGCCGCAGTTCATGGACTTTCGTTACACAGTTCACGACCGCTGGCATGGCGAGTTCCATCTCGACCACTGCGGCGCCCTGCTCGATGTGGAGCCGATGGGCGACGATTATGTGCAGGGCATGTGCCATGACATCGAGGACCCCACCTTCGATGCGACAGCGGTGGCCACCAACCCGCGAGCCCAGGTGCGGCCCATCCATCGGCCGCCGAGGCGCCCTGCCGACCGTAAACCGCACTGCGCGTGGACGGTCACCATTGACGAGTCGAACCCGCAAGCGCGGGGCATCCCGGCCCTCGACCTCGTTGCCGGGACCAGGGCGGCGACGTGGGAACTCGCACCGATCGATTCCGCCGACGAGGGCCGGGCCGACTACTCCGGACCCCTGCTGTCCGACATCGACTTCGCCGCGTTCTCCCACTCGGCTCTGGTCCGCATCGCCGAGGAGGTGTGTCTGCAGATGCATCTGCTGAATCTCTCCTTCGGTATCGCGGTGCGGGCGCGGGCGAAGGGCGACGCCGAATTGGCCGCCTCGATCGGCACCAAGCAACTCACCGGAATAGCCGGCGTGGCCGCGGAACGAATTCGGCGTGCGCTGAAGTTGACCGCCGACCTCAACGGTCTCATCGAGGTTCTGCGCGTGCATCCGCTGCTGAATCCGGCCGGTTACGTGGTGGCTGAGATCGCCGACGGACGACTGCACGTACGGCCCTCCCCCGCGCATGACGACGGGGCGTGGATCTCGCTGTGCTCGCCGGCATCCACGGGGCCGCTGCAGGCCATCGCAACCGCGGTAGACCCCCGGCTCGTCGTGCGAATCGAAGGCACCGACGCTGACTGGACCGCGGAATTCGACCAGTCCGATACCGCGATGAAGGTCTCACCGGAAGTCGAGGTAACCAAGTTCAGTCAGGGAGCCACCTTCGAATTCCAACCGCGCCGGTCCCTGCCGCTCACGGTGGTCTCGCGCTGACCGGCGCGGGGTTTCGCTGGCGGCGTATGCCGGAGCAGTCGACACGGGCAGCAAACTCGGCGCACACTGGGGGGTATGGAAAACAACGGGCCGTTCGGCTTCGACCCCAACGAATTCGACCGCGTCGCACGGGAGGCGGGTGAAGGCCTTCGGGATGCCTTCGGTCGGCTGTTTACCAACTCGCCGCAGGGCGCCGGATTCGGGATGCTGTTCGATCAGTTCGTGCGGCCCACGCCGCGTTCGCGTCCGCAACCGGAGACCGCGGGCGAGGCTGGTGATGGCGTATGGGCCATATACCTGTCCGGCGCCGACGGCAAAGCCCACGTCGAGCAGGTCTACAGGTCCGAATTGGAGGCACTTCGGGCCAACAAGCTCAACACCGATCCGACCCGCAACGTGCGTTTCCTGCCCTACGGCATCGATGTGAGCGTTCTGGATGCGGTTTCCGACGACCCGGCATCCGACGACCCGGCATCCGAGGCCGTCGAGTCCTAGGTCCCATCAGCGGGGTCGGGGCAGCTAGGTCCACTCGGCGAGGAGCCAACGTTCGCGCGTAGGGTGGGAGGGCATGCGACCCTCTCCTCAAGAAATGAGTGAGGGTTCGGCGCCGTCGGTCTTGCTGAGCGAAGTGGCCCCCGCGGACAGCAACACCGCCCTGTCCGACGTCTACACCCTCAAACCGTTGCAACGGACGTACCTCACGACCACGATGGGCCGTGTTTCGCGTTCGTTCGCTCTGGTGGTTCCGTGGTTGGAAGATCCCCTGCAGGACCATGTGGCGACGTCCTACCTGCTGTGTCGGGTGCTCGACAACATCGAGGACTGCGCAGAGCCGTTGCACTGGCAGAGGGAGCGCTTCGCCGAGTTCGCCGAACTGTTGTCCGACCCCGCGATCGCGCCGACCCGACTCGGCGAGTGGGAGGCGTTCCCATGGCCCGGCTTGTTGGCAGATGAGCGGTCACTGATGACAGTGGACGGTGGTCTACCTCTGTGGCTCATCTATTCGACCTTTCCGCCCCGCGTGCGCGCGATCCTGCAGAACTGGATCCCCCTCATGGCCAAGGGCATGGAAGCGGTCCTTGATCCGGATCAGGCCACACCGCTGACGGTGTGGGCAGGCGTGCGGATGTTGGGGACCGCGGAGGCCTACAACGACTACTGCTACGCGGTAGCCGGCACGGTGGGCGGTATGGGCACTGAACTCGTCATCGATCATTACGGGCTGACCGATGGGCCGGCGAAAAGTCTGCTGGCAGGCAGCGAAGCGTGCGGGCGCGCCCTGCAGAAGACGAACATCCTCAAGGACTTCGCCGAGGACCTCCAGCGCCGGATCTGCTACCTCCCCGACGAGTGGTTGCGCAAAATAGGCCATACGCCGCTTGACTTGGCCGGTGCCCCGATCGACTGGATCGAGGACGTGATTGCCGACATCCTGGCGGATTTGCGCCGTGCCACCGCCTATGTCCTCGACGTGCCGCACCGGGCCGCAGGCTACCGCGTCGCCTGTCTGATGTGTCTGCTGCCGGCCTACGAAACGATCCTGAGCGCGGCGCGGTGCCGGGCGAAGCTGTTCACGGCGGCTCATCACATCACAATCAGCCGCGAGACCATGGTGGGATGCATTCGCTCCGCCGTGGCGTTGGCCGTTGATGACGAGGCCGTCCGGCGCGCCAGTGCGGACTTCGAACACGCGATCCGTGCCGCACTTCGGGCGGGGACACCGGCTTCGTAGGCCGCGCCGCAGATGTTTCCGGCGTCTGCGAATACGCCAGTTTTACCAGTTCAAGGGGTCATAGGAGCGGTGGCGGCGATAGCTGCGAGGCGCCTGCGGTGCCCCCGGCGATATCCCTGCGAGCACCTGACGATTATGATTCGTAACCATGCCCAACGTCGATCGCCGCTCCGCGATGATGATGGCTGGCCTGAGCATGGCCGCCGTCTCGCTTCCCACGCCGACCGCCGGGGCCGATCCGGCCGGTCCCCCCGGACCGGCGGCGCCCGGTCCGGTGCCGGGAGCGCCACCCGCCCCCGCCGCCGGTGTGCCCCCCGGCTTCCTCGGTGACGAGTTCGACGGACCGGCCGGTTCGCCACCCAACCCGGCACTGTGGCAGATCGCCCAGCGCCGCGAACTGATCAAGAACCCGGTCTTCTGGGACCGCCCCGAGAATATGGGCCAGTACCGCGACGACCGCGAGCACGTGTTCCTCGACGGCAATTCCAACCTGGTCATCCGTGCCACCCGGGAGGCTCCGGGCAAGTACGTCAGCGGCAAGGTCGTCGGCAATTTCGCCGCCCCGATCAACCACACCTTCGAGGCCCGGGTGAAGATGGAATGTCTCACCCCCGGAGCCTGGCCGGCCTGGTGGGTAGTCAACGAAAGCAAGCCGCGCGGCGGCGAGGTTGATCTCGTCGAGTGGTACGGCAACATGGAATGGCCGTCGGGCACCACGGTGCACGCCCGCCTCGACGGCACGGAGTTCGCCACGACGCCGGTCCCCGTCGACGACGCCTGGCACAGATGGCGGATGACCTGGAACACCTCCGGGATGTACTTCTGGCTGGACTTCCAGCCTGGCATGGAGCCGTACTTCGAAGTTCCGGCGTTCTCGCTCGACGATTGGGCGTTCAACGACCCCGGTTTCATGATGAAGCCGGTGTTCAACGTGGCCATCGGTGGTACCGGCGGCAAGGACGCGGCGCCGGGCACTTATCCGTGCCAGATGCTCGTCGACTGGGTGCACATCTTCCCGGGTTAACCGATTCCCCGGCCAAACGGCCACGCAACCTTCCGGCGCGGCTTAGGGTTCGCGCGTGGATATTCTCATAATGTTCCTGCTGCTGGCACTCTCCCTGCTGGTCTGGCGGGGAGCTAAACGCGGAATGATCATCGCGCTGTGGGCTGTCGCCCTGGTGACGACGATCGGCCTGTTCCGCTACCACGTCACCTCCACCCTCGATCTGAGCTTCTGATGGCCGAGATCGTGGTCGAGGAGACGCGGATCATCGAGGATCCCCAGGGCGACGGCAGTCGACTCTGGGGTGCCCTCACCTACTGGGGTCTGCACGCGTGGGTACTGGCCTACTGCGTGGTGATGCTCAGCGCCTTCTTCATCCAGTTCGTCATGGGGGAGTTCCCCTGCCCGCTGTGCATGCTGCAGCGCTACGGCATGATCCTGGCCACCCTTGGCCCGTTGTTCGTGATCATGCAGGCTCGCCGCGGTGAACTCACCACGGCGCGCTACGCCCAGGGGCTCGGCATGGGCCTCGTCGGGGTCCTTGCGGGTGCGTCGGTGTCAATCCGCCAGATCGATCTGCACATCCTGCCCGGCGACCCCGGGTACGGCGAGCCCTTCCTGCGGCTGCATCTCTACACCTGGGCGTTCATCACGTTCGCCATCGTGATGATCTACGTCGGTGTGATGTTGATGCTGATGCCGCGGGGAATCCCCAGAGCTCCCGCTGCCGGCAGCTCGGCGCACAAGGTGTCGACGGTGATCATCTGGCTCTTCATCGGCGTGGTCGCGGCGAACGTCATCGCGATCATCTTCCTGGAGGGATTCGCCGCGGTGCTGCCCGATGACCCGACGGGCTACAACCTCATTGATCAGCTGACCGGCGGTTAGGCCGCGCGGTTCCTGCGGCGCAAAAACGCCAGGCCGATGAAGGCCACCGCGTACACCGGCGAGTCGGTGACGGTGTAGCCGAGGTCTTTGAGGATGCCCAGCTCGATCGGGCTGAGCACCCGGATGCCGAGCCCGGTTGGTTGAAACGCGTTCATTAGCTGTGTGTCCGAATCGATGAAGCTGTCATCATCCAGGTGTGAGGTCGAGCTGCCCGGCTCCCAGGGGCGCGGGGTGTACAACGGAATGTAGCCGCCGTAGGCGGCCACCGCGTTGGTCCCGGCGAAGTACAGACCGCCGTTGCTGCCCGTGAGATTGCGGTTGTAGGCGGTGTCGAAGCGGTAGGTATCGCTGATCACCGGAGTACCGTCAGGGGTGACGATGAACTGGTCGAAGGTCGTCCACTCGCGGCCGGTGTTGTAGCCCGCCTCGTCGGTATAGGACAAAAAGCCGAAGGTGTGGAGTACCTCGTGCATTGCCGTCGAGGTGAAGTCGTACTGCGAATCGTCCACCACAGTGCCGAAGGCCCAGGGGTTTCCGAAGTTGAAGTAGATTTCGCCATCGGCCGTCGAACCGTTGGAGTCGATCCCGGTCAGGATTTTCTGCTGAACCACGGTCGGGAAGAAGCCAATTCCGGTGCTGGATAGCTCGCTGCTAGCAGAGGCTAGTGTGCCTTCCGACGGCGAGTCGTCCGCGACGATGTCGTAGGCGAGCACGGTCGGCCTGGTGACCACAATATATGCGGCCAGTCGCTCCGCGGAGTCTTCCAGCGCATCCCGCGCTTCCGCCGTCCAGTATTGCGAACCGTCGCGATAGGAGAAGGAGAACGTCAGCGTGGCCGGCACGTCCGGCACGTCCGGCACGTCCGGCACGTCCTGCGTAACCTGGGTGAAGGCCTCGGTGCTGGCCGGCCGGAACGGGTTGAACCAGTTGATGCGGAATCCGGCGTCGGAGACAGCGACGTTGAAGCTGTCTTGGCCGGTGAAATCCGCACCCGGGGTGTAGGCGAATTCGCCGTCGGGGCCGATCGAGACCGAACCATAGGCAGGTGCCTCGATGATATCGAAGATCAGCGGGTCACCCTCGGGGTCCACCGCGTTCAAGGTGCCGGTAATGGCTCCGGATATCTGCCCGGTGGTCTGCACCGGATTGACCGTCGGTGCCTGGTTGAAGAAGGTGCGCCTGATCAGCAGCGCGATGCCTTCGAACAGGGACCTGATCGGGCCGAACAGCGTGGAGAAGATATCGCCGGCGGCCGCGGCACTGACGGTCGGCAGGCTCGCCACCGCGAGGGCACGGGCGGGTAGCATCGCGCTGGCTGCCGAAGCGTCCGGGACCGCCGCGGTGGACGCCGTGCCCGCTTCGGTGTCGGCGGCCGCGGGGGCGACCGGCTGCACCGCAGCGTTGCGAGGTTGCGCGGAGCCGAAAGCGAACGACTGCGCGGTGTCGCCAGCTCGATCACGTTGCGCCGCCCGCGATGCACGGGCGGCGCGAGCGGCCTGCGGTTGGGTCGACGGGCGGCTGCTGTCTTCGATCGCCTCGGGACGGCTGGTCGACCGCACGGCCATGGGTTCAGCGATCAGCCGCGGGGCCATGGCTGCCGCCGCGGGTACCTGCAACTCGCGTCTGCCCGCCGCACCGCCTGCTCGTCTCGCACCGGCCTTGGCCGACCGGTTTGCGGTCTGGCCAGAGTCCGCGCCCGGGTGCGCCGAGTTCGCGGAGATCGCGCCGGATTCGCCGCCCTCGGCGGCGGCCGTCCCGATGGCCTGCGGGCCGGCCAGGGAAAGTCCGACGGCGAACGCCGCCGCCCCTACCCGTGTTGCTTTCCCTGTTAGAGACATTTCCAAACCACTTCGCCAGTGCTGCTGCGGGACCACAGTGTACCCGGAGAGCGTCCGGATGCTCAGCGGGCGGAATCGAAATGAGACCCGCCGGCAGCCCGTGCTCACCGTGGAGCCGATGACGGGAATCGAACCCGCGTATTCAGCTTGGGAAGCTGATGTTCTGCCATTGAACTACATCGGCGCGTGCGGTAGAGGATAGCAAGCCTCAGCCGATGGACTCCTGCTTGAAGATGCACTCGTCCTCAAGGGTGTCCACCATGTCGGGGATGGATACGTTGATCCGCCGCAGTGCCCGGTAGGTGAGGTTCTGGGTCGAACGGCTGCCGAGGCCACTGCTGAAGCCCGAGTTGCGGTAGGCCGAGATCTTGGCGTCGAGGTCACCGAACCGGGAGCAGTCGAAGCCCTGAATATCGGCGGCGTAGCCGACGACCAGATCGTTGTACGCGTCGATGAACGCGGTCATATCGGTGGTCATTGTCGCCCGGTCGAAGGCATCCGGTTGTTGCACGGGCGGCTCGATCCAGCGGCCCGCCGACACCGAGTACTGCCCGATGCCCGGGCTGGGGCGGTAGTTCTCGGTGCGCTCGGAGTGAAACGTCACCTCTACGACGACTCCGTTGAAGGTGATCCGACCCTCTTGGCGGCGCTCCACGTAGTCGTTGAGCAATGGCAGCGTCCTTTTCAACTCCTCCGGTGACGCGGGGCCGGTTGATTCCGTGAATACGTGGATGCCGTAGTCGGAGCTGTCGTCGTACTCGTAGGAGGCATTGCTGCCGAACAGCTCCACCGCATCCACCCTGAGCCCGGCATACCCCGAGTCCGCGAGGATGCGGTCGACGATCGCCAGCGATCGCTCCCGCACCTCGGGTTTGAGGTCGGTGCCGTTCCACAACCGAGGGTCCAACTCGGTGGGGAAGGTGGTGATCTTCTCGACGGCGGCTGCCACGGACTCCGCCGATCCATCGGCAAGTGGCTCGGCCACGGCCTCGCCGCGCGGACTTGCGGCGCAGCCGACCAGAACCAGCGCTGCGACGACGGGGCGCATCAGGGCCAAGGCCGACATGGGTCTCCGTTCCGGAGCTATACGCTCTGTTGCGTGCTGCTCTCTGATCGTGACATTCGCGCCGAAGTCGCCGGCGGACGCCTCGGGATCGACCCGTTCGACGACACTTTGGTGCAGCCGTCGAGCGTCGACGTCCGCCTCGACAACCTGTTCCGGGTGTTCAATAACACCCGCTATACCCACATCGACCCGGCGGAGCAGCAGGATGAGCTCACAACCCTAGTGCAGCCCGTCGATTCTGAACCATTCGTGCTGCACCCCGGGGAATTTGTCCTGGGATCCACTCTCGAATGCTGCACGCTGCCCGACGACCTGGCCGGCCGACTGGAAGGCAAATCCTCCCTGGGACGTCTGGGCCTGCTTACCCACTCCACCGCGGGTTTCATCGATCCGGGCTTCTCTGGTCACATCACCCTGGAGCTATCCAACGTCGCCAACCTGCCGATCACGCTGTGGCCGGGAATGAAGATTGGTCAGCTGTGTCTGCTGCGATTAACCAGTCCGGCCGAGCATCCCTACGGAAGCGCGAGCGCCGGATCGAAATACCAGGGTCAGCGCGGGCCGACCCCGTCTCGCTCGTACCAGAACTTCATCCGTTCGGCCGGGCCCACGCCGCTGTAACGGCTGCCCCGGCCGCGGCGATGAACCGTTAGCGGTTCAACTGACGGAGGGGCGCATGGACGTCGTACTCGGTGTGTCGATGGCACCCGCGGCGGTTCGGATGGTGCTGGTCGAGGGGACCGACGCCGGCGGGATCACCGTCGACCATCATTGCGTCGGACTGAGCACCGACGATGCCGCCGCGTCGGTGATCGCGGCGATTCTCGGTACCCGGGACAGCGCGATCGAAGGTGGCCACCACATTGTCGCCACCGGGGTGGTTTGGACCGATCATGCCGCGGCGGCCCGACTTACGAAGGCCCTGCGAGCCAACGGCGTTGATGACGTCGTCCTGGTTTCCGAACTGCACGCCGCCGGTGCACTGGCGCAGGTGATCGGGCGCGCTGGCGGCTACGAGCACACCGCCATAATGCTCCTCGATCGCGCCACCGCCACGTTGGCGGTCGTGCGCACTGTCGACGGAGCGGTGGTGATGGTTGCCAGCCGCAGCCTGCACGCCACCGACGCCGTTGCCGAACTGCGCACCATGATTGCCGGACTGCACCGGCTGACCACTGCGCCGCAGGCGTTGTTCCTGGCCGGCTGCGGGATCGACGTCGCGGCGCTGAAACCGAAGATCGCCGAGGGCACCACCCTGCCGGTGCACGCTCCCGTTGATTCCGCGCTGGCACTGGCCCGCGGCGCGGCACTGGCGGCTGTGGCCGCCCCCCGCTTCGAGGCCTGCACCGTCGGCATGCTGCCGACCGATGAGACCGTCGGCATGGTGCCGACCGATGAGACCGCCACGGTTGCCGGGATCACCACCCAGCGAGCCCCTGTTGGGTATCTGGCGCCGCTGGGGTACAGCGCTGTGCCTGACGAGGAGTCCGACGATTACTCCTTTGATCCCGATGACACCGACGACGCCGAGCCTGAACCTGCACCGGAACGGGATCCGTTCCTGCGCGTCGGCAGTGCCCTGCTGTCGATCTTCGTCATCGGCGTCTTCGCATTGGTGGCGTCGCTGGTGATCACGATCGGACCGACTGCCGATCAGCGGGCCGACCCCGGCGAGAACGCGGTGGTGTCGAGCAGCCAGGCGTCGGTCCCCACCGCCCCGGAGACCATCGCGAATCCGTTGCCCGTGGTGCAGGAGGCGCCTCGAACGGTCTTCGTGACGCCGGCGATTGCGCCGCCGCCCGCCCCCGCTGCGCCTGCACCGGCGGCGATACTCGTTCCGCAGGCCCAGGCCCCCGCACCGGTGGCCCCCGCACCGGTGGCTCCCGCACCGGTGGCCCCCGCACCCGTGGCTCCCGCGCCGTTGCCGGTCACTGCACCGATCCTGCCGCAGTTGCTGCCGCAACTCCTGCCGCAGTTGCTGCCCCAGATCCTGCAGCCGGGGCGCAGCACCCCGGTACCGCGTGCCCCGGCGACGTCGTCGGCCACCCCGCCGATATCGGCTGTGGTGTCGGCACCGCCACCTGTGACGCCGCCCGCTGACACCGTGCCTGTCGAGACCGTGCCTGTCGAGACCGTGCCCGTTGCGACGGCGCCCGTCACCACGGTCCCCATCGAAACCCCTACGAGCCCAGCCGACGCCGTTGCCACCGAGCCTGTTGTCCCGCCGGTCACGGCCTCGACAGCGGTGTTGCCGGTCGAGGCACCGGAGTAAGTTGGCCGAGGTGAACGTTCTGGCCCGGTACCTTCAGTCCTCATGAGCACCTCGGAGATCGCCACCGTTCTCGCCTTCCACGATGCGCTGAGCACCACAGACATCGGCACCCTGATGTCACTGTCGAGCGCTGACATCGAGATCGGCGACGCGGACGGTGCCGTTCAGGGCCACGCTGCGTTGCGCGAGTGGGCGCGACAGACGGAGGCGACCATTGAGGTCGGCGACATCTACTACCGCGACGGGGTCGTCGTCGTCGCGGAGACGATCACTACCGGGAGCGGCGACGTTAGCACCGCAGCGTCGGCATTCCGGGTGGTGCACGACCACGTTACCTCGGCATTCCGGCATGACAGCCTCGCCGCCGCACTGGCCGCCACCGAATTGACCGACGAAGACTTCCAGGCCTGATTTCGAATGCGCGGAATCATCCTCGCCGGTGGATCGGGTACCCGCCTCTACCCGATCACCCGCGGCGTTAGTAAGCAGTTGCTGCCGGTCTACGACAAGCCGATGATCTACTACCCGCTGTCGACACTCATCATGGCCGGCATCCGCGACATCCTGGTGATCTCCACGCCGCAGGATCGATCCGCCTTCGCCCGACTCCTCGGTGACGGTTCGCAGTTCGGGATCACCATCACCTACGCGGTGCAGGATCGTCCCGAGGGATTGGCTCAGGCATTCGTCATCGGCGCCGATCACATCGGCACCGGTTCGGTGGCGTTGGTCCTCGGTGACAACATTTTCTACGGACCCGGCGTGGGCACAAATCTCAAGCGGTTCGCGGGAGTCGAGGGTGGCGCTATATTTGCCTACTGGGTCTCTAATCCATCGGATTACGGTGTCGTCGAATTCGACTCCACCGGAAGGGCTTTGGCGCTAGAAGAGAAGCCGGCGACACCCAAGTCCAACTACGCGATTCCGGGACTGTACTTCTATGATAACGACGTCATCGGGATTGCGCGGTCCCTCAAGCCCTCAGCCCGTGGTGAATTGGAGATCACCGCCGTCAATCAGGCGTACCTCGAAAGCGGTCGACTCAAGGTCGAGGTTCTGCCCCGGGGCACCGCCTGGCTGGACACCGGCACCTTCGACTCATTGTTGGAGGCAGGTAACTTCGTGCGCACCATCGAGTCCCGCCAAGGGCTCAAGGTCGCCTGCCCGGAGGAAATCGCCTGGCGGATGGGATTCATCGACGACGACCAGTTGGCTGAGCGCGCACAGCCCCTTCTCAAGTCGGGTTATGGCCGGTATCTGCTGGACCTGCTGGGTCACTAGGGTCGGTGACGTGGCGCGGATACTGGTAACCGGGGGAGCGGGATTCATCGGTTCGCACCTGGCAAGGGAACTGTTGTCGCGTGGCCACACCGTACGGGTGGTGGACGACCTGTCCACCGGGCTCAGGGCCAATGTGCCCACCGGGGCCGAACTCATTGAGGGCGATCTCGCTGAATCGGAGACTGCAGTCAGCGCTGTGCGCAACTGCGAGATCGTGCTGCACCAGGCCGCCGTGGCTTCGGTACCGCTGTCGATCTCCGAACCTCGACCCTCACACGCGGCGAATATCGACGCCACCTTCAACGTACTGATCGCGGCGCGCGATGCGGGCGTTCGACGGGTTGTTTTCGCGGCATCATCGGCGGTCTACGGTGACAGTCCTGAACTTCCCAAGGTGGAGAGCATGCCCACCGATCCTCTCTCGCCGTATGCACTGCAGAA
>Ga0210003_1000731_pt1 | contig 29798 bp, 22 predicted proteins | sample LantaG_FD_182804 | JGI IMG/M metagenome (GOLD analysis project Ga0210003, IMG submission 182804) | Deep subsurface microbial communities from Baltic Sea to uncover new lineages of life (NeLLi) - Landsort_02402 metaG (SPAdes) (version 2) | ecosystem: Environmental > Aquatic > Marine > Oceanic >... | reverse complement strand
AAGTTCGAACTCCCTCTCTCTCTCTCTCTTCTCTTCTCTCCTCACCCTGAGTGTACAGCAAGGATACCTGCGACAGGTCCAGCTTATCCAGCGGTACCATTGTCACGCCGATGTCCCTGATGACGGAGCCGGCGACGTCCCCCGCTGCGGAAGCGGCAGCGGAAGCAGCAGCGCCGCCTTCGGCAGCGGCACTCACGGCATTCGCGGAAACGTTCCCCATCCCGAGCCTCCCCGCGACGATCACGGCGGCGAACGACAGCGCCCTCCCCACGTAGATCGCGGCGTTGTAGGCCGCCATGGCCGTGTTCCTCTCCCTCGGGAAAAGTTCGGGAATTAGAGAGAAGCAAATCGGGTTCTGCGTCGCCTGCGCCGCGGCAAAGCCGACACGAAGTGCCAACAGCTCTCCAAACCCCTGGGCCCGGGAGGCCGCGATCGTCGCCAGGGACCACAGCACGGCTCCCCCCGCCAGCATCCGGGGCCTGTCGGCCCTGTCTGCAAGGAAACCCACGGGGATCAGGGCCAGGGCGTAGAGCACGGTGTACCCGGCGGTCAGCAGCGACCCCTGGACATCGGTCAGAGAAAGGTCAGGGGAGATCAGGGGGAGCAGCGCCGGCAGCGCGAAGCCGGTGGTGGAGTGGTGCACGTACAGCAGGCCGAGGACCCCCAGGCCCCATATGTTGCCCAGGTCCGGGGAGTCGCTGGAGTCGTCGTTGCTGTTGGGGTCGTTGGAGTCGTTGTCGTTCTTGTGGATGCCTTTGACGCTCCTCGTCGCGCCGGAAGAGGAGGAGACCGCCGCCGACGACGACGAAGAAGAAGGAGAAGAGCTCCCGCTCTTGCTGAGTACCGCGGCGCTGGCCGTGACCGCCGGCACGTCAGGGGTCTCGGCGATCGGCGGCGGGGTGGCCACGGCCGCGGCGAGCGGAAGGGAGGCGAGGGAGTCGGCGGCGGGCGACGGAGGAGAAGAAGAAGAGGAGGTCGAGCCTTCGCCGATGAGCTCGACAACGCCGCCAAACGCCGCGGCGGCCTCAAAGTCGACGGGCGCGAAGGGGGGCGGCGCCGCCGCGTCGTCGTCGGTTGCTGTCGCCAGGGCTGCTGCCGCAGCTGCAGCTGCCGCTGCGGTGGCCGCTGCGGAGGCGGCGAACCCCTCGTCGTCGGAGTCGGTGCTGAGCATCGAGGGCGAAAAAGAGGTCGGGGGCCTCGAAGCGGAAGCGGAAACGGAGGTGGAGGAAGCCGAAGCATTCGGAGAGGAAGTCGAAGAAGAGCTCGGAGCCGGCGCCCCCTTGTCCGGGGACAGCAGCGAAGCGAGCGACCGCAGCGCCCTCAGAGGGTCCCTCGGAGGTGGTCTCGGAGGCGAAGGGGGAGGCGAGGGCGGCAGCGCTGCGGCTGTTTCGGAGGGGACGGCGAAAGCAGCGGTGGCGGCAGCAGCAGCAGCAGCCGAAGAACCCGAATTCGACGACAGCAGCGACAACGAAGCGGCAGACGCAGAAGAAGCAACCGCGGCCTCAAAGGCAGCAGCCCCTTCTTCGACCCCATCACCGGCGGCATTCAAAAGCAGTTCCGGTGCCAGGGCCTCTGCCTCGACGTCCAGCGCAGCAGGAGGGGCCTCCGGGATGATGGTCAGGGGTGGCGGCGGCGGCTGTTGGTCGCTGCTATTGTCGTCGTCGTTGCTGTCTGCTGTCGCGGCGGTCGAGGTCGACGTCGAGGTTGAGCGGCGGTGATGGTGGCGACACAGCGGAAATGGTGATGACACAACTTGCGTCGCCGGCGTCTGCGTGCTCTTCCGCGCGGTGCGCGACACCCCACCCCGCCTGTGCATCCGAAACATCAGCGCTGATCTCATCGTGGTGGCGCGAGTACGAGAGCGAGGCGTTTAGGGGCTTGTTTTTCGTCGTCGAATGTGGAGGAAAAAAGAGAGGAGGTTTTTTCCTTTTCCTTTTTCAATCGAGGAGGTCGAGTCTTTCTCTTTCCTCTTTCGCAAGACTCTTTCTTCCTCCAGGCAGCTCGACAGCGCACGTGTCAGATCACAACGCGACTCGAGAGCCGAGCTGAGCGCAAAAAATGCGAGGACGACCAGCGGAGAGAGAGAGAGCAGGGAAAAGAAGCGAGCTCTTTTCTTCGCCTTTTTTTTATCAAAGAAATGTTGTGTTGCACCAAGCTGATTAGCAAAGGAGGAGGAAAAAAAACTCGACCTCGACCTTGACCTTCTTCTTCCTCTTCCACTTCCCGCGCTGGCTCGTTTGATGTAGGATACAGCAATGGACAAAGCAAGTTTTTGTTTATTTACAATGCAAAAGAAAGCAAAAGCAGACAGAAAGCAAAACATGATCTCTTTCTCTCTCTTCAACCTCCGGCCGCTGCCGTCGCCTCCGCGGGCGCTGGCGTCGTCGAAGAAGAAGAAGCCCCAGCGGCCTCCACTCCCCGCTGCTCCTCCTCCTCCTCCTCGTCGCCATCCCCCTCCTCCTCTCCCTCGCCGTCGTCTTCCTCCTCCCCTCGGAACCGCCGCGCGCGCTCCCTGGCAGACCACGCGGCGCAGCTCTGCAGGTCCGTCAGCAGCAGCTTCAGCGCGCGGCTCCACCGCCGGTCCTTGCTGAGAGACAGCCGCAGCGAGAGCCCGCCCACCTTCTCGCCCGAGGGCTCGATCTCGAAAGGCAAGGAGAAGGCCTTCTCTTCTTCCCCTTGTTCAACAGAAGAAGGAGAAACAGAGCGAGAAAGAAGGAGCTCCTTTTTCTTCTTCCTCGTCTTCCTCCGTTTCAGCAGCCTCCTCCTGTCGGCCGCCGCGGCCGCGAGCGCAAAGTCGCGGACGCCCCCGGCGAACAGAGCGACCCCCTTGTCGAACGCAGGGCAGTATATCGTGTTTACGGGCCCGAAGAGGTCGTGGACCGCGCCGGTGCGGGCGTCGACGACGCGAGGGGTGGAGCCGGCGGGCAGGATGCGGAGGCGGAGGGGCGAGGAGGGGAGGAAGAAGCTTGTCGTCGAAGCCTTTTCGTTTTCTTTGCTCGACGAAGAATGAACCCGGACCAGTGTCGCGAGGAGCCTCGCTGCGGACCCGAAGGCGGCGTTCGCCTCGTCCCACCCGAGACCGGCGCCCCTCCCGGCCCTGCACCCGGCCACGGTGGCGAAGGCGTTGCCGCTGCCGTCGCTGTCGTCTTCGACCCAGATCCGGTGGAGGTCGCAGATGGCGTCCCGGGACTTGAGCGATTCCAGCGAGGCGGAGGCCCTCTCGGCCCGGCAGAGCGTCGCGGCGGCGTCGTCGGCCGCGGTGGACGCCGCCGAGAGCGCCGCGTCGAGCTCGAGCCAGTAGGCGCGCTCCAGGGCGTCTACCGCGGCCGAGTCGGCGGCCGCCTGGGAGGCGCTCAGGGCGGCTGCGCGCAAGGAAGAAGCCGCGGCGGCGGCGCGGCGCTCGGCGGCGGCCGCTGCGGCCTTGGCCGCCTCAAGAGGAGAAGAGTCGTTAGCCTCTCCTTTTCCTTTCCCTGCTCCCGCTCCCGCTCTCTCTCTTTCCTTGGCCTCGCGCTCCTCCTGCGCCTGGGCCTGCAGCCTCACCAAGGCTTGCTCGGCGAGCGCTGCCTCCTCGAGAGCGGCCTCCGCCTCGAGCTCGAGCTCGGCGGCGACGCGAGAGGCGCAGTCGCCGCAGAGCAGAGGAGTCGGAATCGGAGTTTCGTCCCCGTCCCCGTCGTCGGCGCCGGCGCCGGCGCCGCCCTTCTTCTTCTTCGCCGCCGCCGCCGCCGCCAGCGAGGCGGAGAGCTCGAAGGCCGCCGCCAGGGACCGGAAGTGCGAGTGGAGCGGCGTGCGCGGGACGAGGGCGCGCTTGGAGGAAGCCCCCGGGGCGGCGTTGGCGGCGTTGGCGGCGGGCGCCGCAGCATTCGGTCTGTCGAAGAAGCGTCTTGGCCCTCCGTTTCCTGCTGCTGCTCCGCGCACGAACATCTGCGAGGCCTCCCCGGCGACGAGCATGAAGGACTCCTCCATTCCTGGAGAGAGGGGGCGGGGTGGGGTGGGGTTTCATGGTTGAGGAAGGAACAGAAGGAGGTGAGGGGGTCGAGACGAACGACAAAGACGGAAAGCTCGAACCATCGCATCATTGTTCGAAAGGTCTTCGCGTCTCCTGTTCTCAGCATGCCTCTCACGGTCTTTTCCGCCACACGAGAGCACGCAAAGACACCTCCCGACAACGAACCTGCGGGTACCAGGGCGGATGGGAGCAAGGGTGGGGGCTGCGAGGGAGGAGGAGGAGGAGGAGGAGGAGGAGGAGGAGGAGTCGATGCATTCGTCGATGAAGTTTTCGCCTCTGCCGCTGCCTGCTCTCCGCCGGCGGCCAGCGGCGTCAGGCAGGCCTGGCACTGGTAGCAGCACGCTGCTGCTGACGGCGTCGCCGTCGCCGTCGTCGTCTCCGCCGACGCCATGACGCTCTGCTTGTGTCGAGAGCTCCGCCAGCGAGGGAAGAAGAAGAAGAAAAAAAATGAAAAAAAGTGATTTCTTTTTTTCACTCTTCGTCATCATCAATCAGTCGAAGGTCAAAAAAAAAGCAAAACCAAAAAATAAAAACAAAGGAAGGATGTCCAACTGCTTCGTCTACGGCACGCTGATGGCAGAGGAAGTCCTCCAGTGCCTGATCAAACGCGTGCCCAAGCAGAGACCAGGTGCGCGATTTTGGTCTGAAGGGGAGGGAAGAGGAGAAGTTCAGAGAGAAAGTTCGATCACTCAATGCCCCGCCTTTCGACCTCTTGACCTCGACCTTTTTTTTTTTCAACCCCGACCTGCAAACAAACAGCTCGAATCTCCGGCTTCCGCAGGCACGCGCTGAGGAAGCAGGTCTTCCCGGCCACCGTGCCGACGGGGTCGCCGACGGACTCTGTCGTGGGCAAGGTGCTCTTGGGCCTTTCGGAAGAGGAGATGGCTGTCTTCGATGCCTTCGAAGGGGAGGAGTATTACAAACACGACGTCACAGCAACTCTGCTCCGGAGAGAAGACGCAAAACAAGAAGAAGAGGAAGAAGAAAAGATCGAGACCTTCCTCTACTGCTGGTCCGAGGAAGCCAGAAGCGAACTCCTGCCTGAAGACTGGGATTACTCTGCGTTCCGAAAAAACCACCTGCAGAGGTACGTGGGGATGTGTCGGGGGTTCGAGGAGGAGCTGAGGGAGGAGGCGAGGGCTGCTTCGGCTGCGGCGCGGAGTGAGAAAGGTGGCAGTGGAGGAGAGTGAGAGGGAGCTTTGTAACAAAAAAAATCATTCATTCGTTTTCTTTTTTTCTTTTTTACAACAGCCTTTCGCTTTCAACTTCTTCAGAGCTCCGCGTGGTCCAAAGCCGCCGCGGCATCTGCATCGGCATCGATAGCAGCAGCAGCAACAGCAGCTTCGGGCTCGGAGAAAGCCTCGGAGGCCTCTATTGTTGTCTCCGCCGCCGCCGCTTCTTCTTCTGTCGCCGCCGCCGCCGCCGCTCCCTCCGTTCCCTCCGCCTTCGCGGCTTCCGCCGTCTCCACCCCACCCCCACCTCTTCCGCCTCCGCCACCCTTCTTCGCCGCCCTCGCCGCGGCCCTCCTCGCGGCCGAGGCCGCCGCCTTCCTGCTCGAGAAGCCCAAAAGGGACGTCGCTCGGATGTAGACGAAGGTGGCGGTGAAGACGGCGCCGACCATCAGGAAGGTCATCATCGTGGCCCAGAAGCCGCGGCGGTTGCTGGAGAGCGTTTGATGAGTTTTTTAGAGAGAGAGAACGAGGAGGTGAGAATTCGAAAGAGGGAAGAAAAAGTTGGAAATGGATATGGATGAGAAAAAAAGGGGGGAAAAATCGAAAAAAAAAACGAAAACTCACGCAAAGTAGACCTGCTTGACCTCGGCCACGCTCCTCTTGGCCCCCTCCACCGCCCCGTCCAGCGCCCCCTCGGCGACGCGCAGCAGCTTCTCCCTCTCGGCCACGGCCTGCCCGGCCGCCTCGGCGTTGGCTCGCAGCTGGCGGGCGAGGCCGACCAAGTCGTCGGTCAAGGTCTCCTGCAGCCCGCGCTGCGTCTCGACCTCCTCGGCGGTGCGAGGGGCGAGGCCCTTGAGGGAGGCGGGCGGGGCCGCGGGGCGCATAGCCGGGGGCACGGCGGGGCCGTGAGCAGCAGCAGCAGAAGAGGAAGAAGCGGAGGCGCCGAGGAGCTCTGCTCTTCGGGCCTCGTGCCGCGTTTCCTCCTCGTCTTCGTCTTCGTCGTCTATGATTTCGTCGTTTTCGTTCTCGGGTTTTTTCGAGTAGGCCGCGGCAGCAAGGCCGCCGCCGCCGCCACCTCCCCCTTTCCCCTGCTGCCCCGCCAGCGCCGAGACGTAGGAAGGAGGCGCCGCGGGGGGCCTCAGCCTCGCCGACAGAGCGTCGGCGCGGCGCTTGTAGGCCGCGAGGACCTGGGCAGAAGGCCTGGAAAGGAAAAGAGAGAGGAAACGAGAGGGAGAGGGAGGAAAAACGGGTGAGCTGCTTGAGAACCAAAGAGGTTGCCTTCCTTCCTTCTTTCTTTCTCTCTCTTTCCTTCCACGTACCGCTTCGCAGGTGCGGCTCCCTCGAGGTCAGCGAGCTGTTCCTGGAGGGTCTCGACGTACTAGTGTTTGGGTTTTGGTTTTGCGCGGGGGGGTTTTGGAAAAAGAGGTCGCGGGGTTGAGGAAGAGAGAGAGAGAGAACGAAAAAAAACGCTGACTCCATCGAAGCCCATCAACATCTCTTCTCTCCCACACGACTCCTCCCTCTCGCAAGCTTCCGACACGCCCGTCTCGATCACGAGACGGAAGCCACCGTCATCCTCTCTCCCCCCTACTACTCACGTGGTGAAACACGGGGCTCGTGGCCCAGTTCCGGGCGAGCTCTGGGCGAATCATCGATGGCGTCGTCGACGCCGAACCACCGTCAACAGCTCCTCCTCCTCCGTTCACGACGCCCTCGCACGACGCGAGCAGCCTCCGGAACGACACCTCGAGGAAGAGGCCGCTCGCTGGCGGAGGGAGCTCATCATCCTGCGCGGCGGAGCTCATGGAGCGAGGCGCGAAAAGAAGGAGAAAAGAAAAAGGGAAGCGAGAAAAAAAGCTTTGAAAAACAATGGAAAAATGAAGAAGAAGAAAAGACTTCTCTTTTGCTCCTCTCTCTTCTCTCCTTCCTACTTGCCCGCCACCCCCGCGACGGAAGCGGCGGCCTTGACGTCCCCGCACCAGGTCCCGACAGCAATCACGCCTTCTGCGAGAGGGCAGGAGGAGGAGGAAGAAGAAGAAGAATCGAACCCGTCCTTCTTCTCGGCTGCTGCCGCCTTTTGGACGGCGGAGAAGGACAGCGACGAGCTTGGGATCAGCACCGCCGCTCTCGCGACGAGTGCCGCGACGCTCTCTCTCAGCGCCTTCACGCTCTCTGCCTCCCGCTCTCGCGCTGCTTTCCGGGTCGATTCTTTCTCCCGTGCAGTCGAAAGATCGTTCCAAGCGGCTACGAGATCGTTCTTGCTCTTCTCGACCTTGCGACGAAGCTCCTCGATCTCTCTTTCCAGTTCCGCCTTCTCGGCCGAGGCCTCTTCCGAGACCAAAGCCGCCTTGGCCTCGGCAGCGACCGCTTCCTCCTCTGCCTCTTCTGCTTCTCTTTGTAATTTAAGGTGAGCCGAAGACAGGTCCGCGATCGAAGAGTACTGCGGCGCGGAGTCGAGAGCCAGGCGGACCACCTCCAGGGACCTCGAGTCCCCCTCTGCCGCCGCTCTGGCGTCTGCCGCCGCGCGCCGCCACCTCGCCGCTTCCTTCCGGAACTGTTCCGCGTCGACCCTCGCCGCCCTCGCGCCTTCCCTCTCCGCGCTCGCTCTCGCCAGGCTCCTCTCCGCGGCCGCCTGCCCCTCCTGCAGGAGGCGAGCGGCGCGGGAGAGGCCGGACTGCAGCGCGGCGTCCCGGGACAGGAGGCGGGCCTCTTCCTCTGCGAGCGAGGGCGCGGAGAGCGCGGCAGCTCGGGAGCGCGCGAGCTGGAGCCTTTGGGAGGCGAGGTGGAGCTGGAGCCTGGCGTCGAGGAGGCGGGTTGCTGCTGACGATGAGAAGGAAGATGAAGAAGGAGAGGAGGAGGAGGAGGGGAAAGGGAGGGAAGAAGAAGGAGCGGAGGTGGAGGAGGAGGAGGAGGACCTCATGGTTTGGGGTTCGTGTTCCGAAAATAGCGGAAACGAGAAAAAAAGGTCAGAGAGGGTGAGAGAGAAAAGTCGAAGGCAGAAGAGGGAGCCAATTCACTCCTGCTCCTTTTTCTTTTCGAAAAGCTCTCGCCAAGGAAAAAACTCGCCGTTTTCGATTCCATCGCAGCGCTCAGAGAAGAAGAAGACTAACTCTCTATCTCTCGCCATGCGCTCTCACCAGCTCCAAGCGCCTCGCCGCTGCTCCGGGGCAGCTGGTCGAACGGTGTCGTCGACGAGATCGACGGCGCCGTCGTCCTCTGCCGGCGCCGCTCGTCGCATCAACAGCGTCGCCGCCTCCGCTTCCCCTCCCGCGTCCTCTTCTTCCGACCCTCTTCTCCTCCGGGTGGCACGCGGCGAAGGTGAGGCCTGGTGCTGAGATGCCAATCGTGGAGTCTCGAGCCGTGGAGGCGTTTCGAATCGGGCAATGAGAAAACGGAGATTGAACGACGCCGACGCCGGCTAGAAAAAAACGAGCCGAGATAAGATAACAACGCTGCTGAGAAAACTCTCTCAACCCCGACACCCTCTCTCTTTCTCCCTCTTCTCCCCCCCTCTCTTCCCCCTCAACTCACACCACAATCGCTCAACCACACCAGGCGGCGAGCGCGTCCCCGTCTGGCTGATGCGACAGGCCGGGCGCTACATGGCGGACTTCCGCAAGTACTCGGACAAGATCCCGTTCCGCGAGCGGTCCGAGACCCCTGAAATCGCGCTCGAGCTCTCTTTACAGCCTTGGAGGGCCTTCAAACCCGATGGAGTCATCATGTTCAGCGACATCCTGACCCCTCTACCTGCCCTGGGGGTCGAGTTCGACGTCGTCAGGGGCAAGGGGCCGGTGATCGCGAGCCCTTTGAGAAGCGAAGAGCAGGTGGCCGCGATGAAGCCTCTCGACGACCCGACCTCCTCCCTGCCCTTTGTGGCTCCGGTCTTGCAGTCTTTGCGCTCCGAAGTAGGAAATGCCTCTACTGTTTTAGGGTTTGTGGGAACGCCGTGGACCCTGGCTGCCTATGCAGTCGAGGGTAAAGCAGACAAGCACTGCATGGAGACGAAAAAAATGATGCGATCCAACCCGGTTCTGCTGCACTCGATCTTGGAGAAGTTGGCCGATGCGATGGCGGTCTACGTCGTCCACCAGGTCGACTCGGGAGCCCAGGTGGTCCAGCTGTTCGACTCGTGGGCGCACCACCTGTCACCGGAACAGTACGCCGAGTTCTCGATGCCCTACTCGGAGAAGGTGGTGTCCGCAGTGAAAGCCGCGAGGCCCAACTCTCCCTTGATCTTACACGCCAACGGCGGCACCGGTAAATTGGACCAGCTCTACGAGACGAAGGCGGACGTCGTGGGACTGGACTGGTCCACCTCCATGAAGGCGGCGAGGTCCGCGGCGGGAGACGGGAGGGTCCTGGCCGGGAACGTCGACCCGATGGAGCTGTTTGGCGGCGAAGAGGCCATCGCCCGCGCCGTCGAGAGGTGCCTTGTCGAGGCCGACAGTTCCGGAAAAGCCAGGGGGAGGCACATCCTGAACGTGGGGCACGGGGTGGCGCAGGGGACGCCCGAGGAGGCGGTGGGTCACTTCTGCGAGCTGGCGAGGCGGTCTGCAACGACGCTGGAGAGGAGTGAGAAGGCGGTGGTGGCGGCGTGAAGTTTTTTTCTTCTTCTCCTTTTTTTCGTTTTTTAAAAAACTTTTATCTTTTCGTGCAAAAAAAAAAGAACTTCCTCCTCTTTCTTATTTCTATTGTTTCACGGAGTTGTCAGAGGTTTCAGATAGAAAAAGAATGCTACAGTTGTCGCTGCTGGTTGGTTCGCGGAAGGGAAACAGGAATAATAAAAAAGTTTCTTAAATCTCAAACGACGCTCGCTGCTGCTGCCCTCCGGTTCCCTCCTCCGCTTCCTCCTCCATCCGCCGCCGCCGCCGTTCCTCCCAGGAGCGGCGCCGCGTCGCCGCCTTCCGCTCCTTCTCCTCCCGCTCCTCTCTCTCCCTCTCCTTCGTCGTCGTCGTCGTCGCTGCCCGCCCCGCTTCTTCTCCTCTGGTGGTGGTGAGAATGAGAGTTGTGAGAGCCGCGAGAGCCTCGAGAGTGCCTCTGCGCCCTCCTCTGTTGCCTCTCCTTCTTCCTCCGGGCCAGCACCGCGGCCTGCATGAAGATCGCCACGTCGAGCGCAATCGTCGATGCCGTGGCGGCAACCCACGGCATCGACCGCTGCACGTCCCCCGGCTCGCGGGCCCGCAGCAGGATCGACGCGCCGTACAGCGAGTTGGCCGCGATCGCGCAACCAAACATCTCCATCGACAGGCCCTCCGCCGTGCCTCGCGAGGCGTTCTTGGCCAGCTGGGAGAGCCTGGAGCCCGTGTAGAAGGCGGCGGAGAGCCAGGCGACGGCGGTGCCGGCCCGCTGGGACGGGGTGGGGAGCGGAGGGGAAGAAGGGTGGTTGGGGGTGTCGCCTCTTCGCCGCCGTCGGTGGTGGTGGTGGTGGTGGTGGTGGTGGTTTTGCTCCGCAACAGCAGAGGAAGCGGCGACGAGCGCCTGCGCGTTCGATGACGACGAGGACGCGAGGGAGTTCCTGGTCGCCGTCAGGGCCGCGGCGGCGGAGAGCTGCAGCAGCGGCCTCGTGGCGCCGGCGGCGGCGGTGGCGGCGAGGGTTGTAGTCGCCTCTCCGCCGTCGCCAGAGCTCGTGCTCGCTCCGCCGCCGCTGCTCCTCCTTGCATCGTCGTCGTTGTCGTCCTTCTCCTGTTCCTGCCGCCGCTGGCGCAGCGTCGCGCCGTCGGCGACGTTGGATGAGATCAGAACTGCTCCGGTCGCTGCTGCTGCTGCGGCGGCGACGGACGACGAAGACGAAGAAAAGGCCGCGCCGCCGCGGGCCCTCGCGCCGCCACCGTTGCCCTGCGACAGAGGCGAGGAGCCCAAAGCGGCAGGGGCTTTCGCGTCCTTGGTAGCAGCTGCTGCTGAGCTTGTCGTCGTCGCTGCCTGCTTCCGCTGGTGGCTGTGGTGGTGGTGGTGGTGCCGGTGGCTTCCTGCTGCCCCTCCTTCGATGACGACGACAGAGACGCTCCCTCCGTTGCCACTGTTGCCGTTTTCGGAAAGCATCATCGCCTCCTGCTGCTGCCTCGAGAGCACGCCGTAGTAGGAGTAGAAGATGTACTGGAGCACGAGGACCACGTCCGTGCAGATAAAGTACCTTTCGATTTTTGGAAGCGCGGAAAGCAAAAGAGAACGAAAGAGGAAAAAATGTGAGACGAAAGAGAGAGAGAAAGTCGAAAAAGCCGAACGACCTAAAAAAGAAAAAAGCTCGAAAGAAGAAACCTTCTCCCCTGACTCACATCGCGCTGTAAGTCATCGTCTGGAGCTGGTCGCCCGTGAGCAGGCACCCGATCAGGTTGAAGGTGTCTCCCTAAGGGCGAGTGGGTTGCGGAGGGAGAGAGAGGGTTTAAAGAGAAAGAAGGTTGTTAGAGAGAGGAAGAGCAAGAGACGAGAGCGAGAAAAGGTAAAGAAGGAAAAACCTCTCTCTCTCTCTCCCTCCAGCTTCCTGACGTCCCCTCCTTACCATCAGCCACTCTGCCAGGAAGAACGGGCTCAGTGCCTCTGCCGACTGCGTGCGCGCGTTGCGGATGATTTGGGGCATCTGGTTTGTTGGTCAGAGGTTGGTGGTCGAGGTCGAGGTGGAGGGGGTTAGTTTCGAGTTTGGGCCGCCGCCGACGTTTGTTCGTCCATCAACTCTCCTTCTCCCCTTCTCTCTCTCATTCCCCTCTCTCACCTGCGCCACCATCCAGCACGCGATCGACAGCATCCCTGCCACGAAGCCGAGCATGTCCCTCGAATCGAACACACAGTCGCCGAACAGGCGCTCAATGAGCGCGTTGGCGCCCGGGTCGCAGGCGGAAGAGGAGGAGGGCGACATCGTTTCGAAATCGAAATCGAGTGCGAGTGAGTTGCCCCCTTCTCTCTTTCTTTCTCGAGAGGCCAGCCCCAAAGAAAAGCGCCGCAAGCCGGGGGGCTCTGGAGAGGAGAGCGCCTCGAGAGAGCGCCGCTGCCTCTCTCTCTCTGGCCCAACGAAGCGCGCGCGGGAGGGAGCGGAAAAAACGCCTCTTGCAGTTTTTTTCTTCTTGAAAACGGAAAGCGAGATTGATTGCTTTTCAGAACTTCCGACGTCGAAACGAAAAAAAAAAAAAACGAAAATCCAACTCCAACACCATGAACTTTGTCCGTTCGCTCTGGCGCGGTTCTCCTTCCAACGCCACCAGCGGCACCGCCGCCGGCAGCAGCGCGGGCGCCGTGATGGGTTCTCCCGGTGGCAGCGCCGCAGCGGGAGGAGCAGGCGCGGCGCGAACGCGAGGCCCGATTCGAGCTACGTCGCCATCGATGTCGGCGTCGTCGGCGTCAGACGCCTCCGCGGTGGCGCGCTCGTCTTCGACGACCCCTCCCTCCTCCCCCGACCTCGACCTCGACCTCCTCTCCCGCCGCGCCCTCGCCCTCCGCACCCCTCACTCGGGCTACCACTTCGACGGCACCGGCCGCCGCTTCTTCGAGGGGTGGTACTTCAAGGTCACGCTGCCGGGCGAGGCGCAGGCCTTTGCGCTGATCTATTCCATCGAGGATCCCGAGAAGAGCGTCGAAGCTTGCCCCGCCCCTCCTCCTTCTTCTTCTACTTCCGATTCTTCCTCGTCTTCTTCTTCCTCCACCAAACCGGGGCTAGGAGTCCAGATCATGGGCCCCGACGACTCCTACATCATCCAGTACGACCCTGACGTCTCCAAGTTCTGGGCCAAGGACCCCGAGCTCGCCCTCGGGGCCTGCTTCGAAGCAAAAGGAGCGACGGCGGCAGGAAACGACGGCGGAAGCGGAAACGGAAGCCCTTCTACTAGAGGCCCCGTCTCTGCCTCCGAGTTCGACGAGAAGGTCGAGCTGGGCTTCCAGGCCACTGCCACCTGGCACCAGGGCTCGGTCGTTTCGAGGGAGGCGGGCGCTTCGGGGTCGCTGCACTCGACGGTGACGAGGGCGAAGTGGGCGTTCAAGGTCGAGCCGGTGATTGGCTGGTGAGTTTTTTTTTCTTTCTCTTCTTCTTCTTCTCCTCTCTTTCGACCTACAACGAAAGGCCCTCCGAAAGCTCACTCACTCCCTCTATCTTCACTCTCTCTTTCCGTAAAAAACACAGGGGCGACAACGAAGAAGATGACGACGAGGACCCGCTCGACCACCTCGACGAGGACGACCACAAAGTCACCGAGAGAGAAAACCCCTTTTCCTCCTCTCCTTCCTCCTCCTCCCACGGGACCAGAATACCCAAGCAGAAGGCCACGGCGGGCTGGCTTGCGGCCCTCCCCGTCTTCGAGCCGCACTGGCAGGTGCTCATGGCGAAGGGGAAAGCCACCGGATGGATCGAGTGGGGAGAAGACGGAAAGAGGTACGAATTCGAAGGCGTCCCTGCCTACGCGGAGAAGAACTGGGGCGGTTCCTTCCCTTCCAAGTGGTGGTGGGTGCAGTGCGACGCGCTGGAAGTGGTGAAGAAGGGCGGAGAGGGAGAAGGAAGCGGAGGCGGAAGCACCGGAGGTGAAGACAACCCCGAGAACGACGAAACTGCCGCCGTCACCGCCGTCGGGGCGATCAGATCCTTGCCCGGAGCCTCCTTACTCCCCTGGCTCGCCAAGGAGGACGTGGGGATGATCGGCCTGCATTATGGCGGGAGATTCCACGAGTTCGTGCCCTGGAAAGGGGGGGTGGCGTGGGAGGTGGCCCCCTGGGGGGAGTGGAGCTGCAGGGCCTCGACCTCGACGCACGAGGTGGAGCTCGAGGCTACCTGCGGCGGTCGCGGCACTCCACTGCGAGCTCCGACCGAGTCTCGCGGGCTCGCCGTGCTGTGCAGGGACTCTTTCGCGGGAGAGCTGACGATCAGGCTGTTCGAGAAGCCGAAAAGGAAGGGTGAAGAGAGGAAATTGGTCGTCGAACTCAAGTCGAAAAGAGCGGCCGTAGAGACCGGCGGGGGACCCTGGGGAGAGACCTGGGCTGCTTCGGCGGCGATGAAGCAGCCATTCAGGTCGCTTGTCAAGGCGCCGATCGACCCGGAGAGGCTGGCAGGGTTCCTGCCGGAGAGATGGAGGCCTCGCGGGCTTTAGGAGGAGAGAGAAAAGAGAGAGTAGAAAAGAATTCTTCAAAATTTTTTCTTTCATTGTTTTTCGTCGAGTTTTTTTCTTTTTTAAACAGCAAAAAAAAAAAAAACGCAAGTCTTTCTTTCCCAAAAAATCACTCCGACATCGCAAACGGATACAGGCCGACGTGCTTGGTACCGGGCACGGCGTTGCCCGCGGAGTCGAGCCCCTGGACCTCGAGGGCGACGTCGACGGACCGGTGGCAGGGGCCCCTCGACAGGGAGATCCGGCCGCGGACGGTCGCGACGGCGAGCGCCCTCCCGCCGCCGCTCTCGAGCAGCTCCATCGGGCCCGGGAGCTCCAGCAGAGCCTGGTGCCAGTGCGTCTGCGGGGCGTTGGGCGAGGTGGAGAGCAGCACGGGCTTGTCCCTGCAGACCCTCTCGGAGAACTCGACGTCGAACCAGAGCGCAATCCCTCCGAGCGACGAATTCTTCTTCTCTCCTTTTTCTTCTCCTTCCTTCTTCCCCGCTTCCAGCACTTGGAGCTCGAACGCCGTCGAGAACGCCTCGTCCCCGACGCGGCAAGTCAGCAGGTCGAGCTCGTGAACCCTGGCTTCTGTCGTCACGAGGTGGCCGGGCTCGACAGACACGACGGCGCCGTGCCTGTCTCGGTGCCTCCTCGCCTCTCTCGCGCACGCCCCGAGGTCGAGGCCGTGGACGTCGTCCCAGAAGTGGAGGTCGCTGGCCAGAGGGGAGACCCCCGCGATGGAGACGGTTGCCTGGTTGGTTGGTTGTTTGTGGTGGAAAGAGAAGGGGAAAAGAAAAAAACAAGAGTGAGATTTTCGAAAGACGAAAAAAGTTGAAAAAAAGTCGAAAAAGCTTGAAAGGAAAAACAAAAAACTCTCTCTTACCCTATCCGGCAAGATCGCGCCCCCCCTCTTCTTCAGGAACCTGTCCCGCGCCAGGATGACGGAGTCGAGCATGCACTCGAAGAACAGAGCGTAGCCCATCCACTCGGAGACCAAAACGTCGACCCTGTCGCGATCTTCGTCGCTTTCTTCTCCTCCTCCTCCTTCTTTTCCTTCACTTCCTCCGATTCCGGGGAGGCGCTCGATGTCCTCGAGCCTGGCGTTGACCACCGTCACCGTCGTCGCCGTGCTGTCGTCATTGCCAGACGAAACGAACGGCCCGAAACCATTCGCGACGGCGTTCTGCCTCGCTAGCGCGGCGACCCTCTCGCTCGCCTCGACCGCGACGACGGCGGCGGCCCCCGCCCGGGCCGCGAAGAGCGAGAGCACGCCCGTCCCGGCTCCGACGTCGAGCACGGTCGCGTCCTCGATCAGGGAGGGGTTTTCCTCGAGCGCCTGCCTGTAAGCTCCGGTCCTCGCCTCGTCGGAGAGCATCTCCCGGTGGATCCCCAGACCGCCGTAGGAGTCGAAATAGGCGTCGTCGACCTCCTGCTCTTTCCTCTGCGACGACGACGAAGGAGGAGTTGCGGTTCCGTTGCCCTTTGCCGAGGAGGAGCTTGCTCCCTTCTTGAGCAACAGAGCGCCGCCGCTGCCTCCTCTCGGCTTCTCTTCTTCTCCGTCTCCACCGTCGCCGCCCCCCCACCCGACGCCGCGCAGGGCCTCGACGATCGGAGCGGGCAGGGCGGCGGCGGCCTCGGGAGGCAGGCTCGCCGCCGCGAGCGCCGCCAGCGCCGAGCGCAGCGCCTCGTTCTCGGCTCGCAGCGAAGAAGAGGCGATACTGGGATCTGCGCTCTCTCGCGTTTGCTCCGCCGCTGCCGCCTCGTTCCCTTCTTCCTCTTCGTACTCATAGAACAGCAGCGGGTCCTCCGGGTTGACTGGAACCAGAAACGCGTCGTCGTCCCACGGAGCAGCAGCGGCCTTTCCTTCTTTCTTTTCTCCCGCCGCCGCCGCTTCCGCCAGAGCCGGCTTCGGGTCCCTCCCGGCCGCCACCTCGGACCGGATGAAGTTGACGACGCGGAAGGTACCGTAGTCGTCGAGGGAGAGCTGTTTTTTTTTGTTGTTGTTGGTTGATGGGTGGCGGAGGTCGAAGAGGGAGGTCGAGGTTGAGGAAAGTGAGAAGCCGTCGGTCGTCGTCGTCGTCGGCGGCCCCAATCAATTGCTTCAATCAATATCTCTAGTAAACTCTCCCACTCCCTCATTCAACCTTTTTTTTACCTTTTTTCTAAACTCGACGAGATCGAAGCTATGCTCCTTCGCGTCGTGCGCGAGTGCTGCCGAAGCGGAAGGCAGGACGGCGGAGTTGTCGAAGAGCGAAGTGGTCGCCGTCTCCTCTTCGTCGTCGTCAGAGTTTGCATGTGCAGCGTTTGCAGCAGCACTCCCGTTCTCTTCTCCTCCCTCTCCTTCTCCCCAGTCATCCCAGTCGCGATCCGACTGCGAGCCGTCGCTGCTGGTGCCAGAGGAACACGACGAGTCGTCGTCGGGCATGATGAAGTTGAAGAGAGAGACAGAGACACAGACAGAGAAAGAGAAAGAGAAGAATCGGTTTTTCTGAAGCGAAAAAGAGACTCGCTCGAGTTTTTTTTCACTCTCGTCGAGCATCGATTGCTCTGCTTTCGACCACCTCCATCGAATGAACCCGTTCGTCGAGGACCATGTCGACGAGGACTCCCCGCCTCTCGACCTCGACGCCTTCATCGGTGGGGAGCTGACCCCTCGGAGACTCGTGGCGAGCCTCGTGCGCAGGGCAGCGCTGAAGGCGGCAGCGGGAGAAGGAGAAGAAGAAGACGATGAAGATGAGAGGAGCGTCGCCATCGTCGTCGCTGAAGCGATGAAGGCATCGATGATGATCTCGCAACCTTCTCGCGCTTCCAGCAAACACTCTGCTATCTCTTTACCTCCTCCAACCCCACTGCTGCTCGAACACATCATCAGGGAATTCGAGAGGTAAAGAAACCGGATGATAATGAGGAGGGAAAGATAAAGAAACGCGGCGCGCTTTTTTTTGATCTTGCTTTCATTTTTTTTTCTTTCCCCTTTTCGTTTCGCTCAAAAAAAAACCGCACCCTCTCAAAACCTCTCAACCTTTTTTCAACTTTCACACCACAGCGCCGACCTCGAGGTCTCGCGCCTGCGCGCCGAGCTCGAGGCCCTCTCCTACCGCACCGCTGAGGACCTCGACGCCGAGCGGAGAGCGTTCGCCGAGGTGGCGAGGTGCGCGGCGGCGGAGGGTGCTCTAGTCCGCGCGGAGGTAGCGGAGCTCGAGAGGGGGAGAGGCGGCGGAGGCGGAGGTGGTGGTGTTGGCAGTCCTCAGAAGAAAAACAGCAACTTCTTGCTCGCCCCCGCCGCGGCTTCCCTGTTGGGCCCGGCCCTCGAGGTGGGCACGCGGCTCAGCGCCGCCGAGCGCGTCTGCGCCCGAGCGGAAGAGGCCTCGGAGGTCATCAACACGCTCGCGGCGCTGGCGGACCTCTCAAGTCACGCGAGCGGCAGCAACGGCGGCGGCGGCGAACAAGGAGGAGGCAACAACAACAGCAACAACGCGGCGGCGCTGATTCCGGAGCCCCTCCGCAGCGCCGTCGTCGCCGCTTTCGCTTCTCCCTCTTCTCCTTCTCAGCAGCAGCAGCAGAACCAGAGCACGGAGTCCCTGGCGGAGGCGGCGAGGATGGCGGGGAGGGCCCTGTCCGTCGCGAGGGAGGCCGCCGCCATGGAAGCGTCCGCGCCCCCGCCGCCGCTCGGAGCTTCCAGTGCTGCCGCTTCTGCCGCTTCTTCTTCTTCTTCTTCTTCTTCTTCTTCTTCTTCTTCTTCTTCTTCTTCTTCTTCTTCTTCTTCTTCTTCCTCTGCCGCAGAGGCCGGGAAGCGACGGCTGGCCGCCGCGGTGTCGGGGGCCGAGCGCGTCTGCTCGGCGCTGGAGCAGCTGGCCGTCGCCCGCTTCGACGCCGCCGCCGCTCTCGGCGACGACGCGAGGGAGGTGGGCGCCGCGGCGAGGGTGGCCGCTTCTCTGACAGGGCTGCTCTCTGCGAGCAAAGGGGCGGCAAGCGCCGGAGGAGGAGGGGGAGTAGGAGTAGTAGTAGTAGTAGGAGGAGGAACAGCTTCTTCTTCTCCTTCTTCTTCTTCTTCTTTTTCTTCTTCTTTGACCTCTCCGTCGGCGCTGCTGCTGCTGCCGCTGATCCAGAGGTACGTCTCGACTCGGCCAATCTTCCTCGAGGCCTCTGCCGCAGACATTTCTTCTTCTTCTTCGACCCCTGCAGATCATGCCTCTTCTTCTTCTCCGAGCCGCGGAGCGGCTGCTGTTTCGACTTCGACTAACAACACCCCGGCGGCGAGCCTGACGGCGCTGGCGGCGGCGTGCTCTGCGGTCGCCGCGGCGTTTGCGAGGGAGGCGCCCTTCCTCGTGCGCGCGTTCGGCGGCGGCGGCGACGCTTCTTCTTCTTCTTCTCCTTCTTCCGAAGACGAATCCGCCTCCTCCTCGGCCACCGAGGCCGCGCTCGCGACGTTGGCCACCAGGCTCTTCGAGCAGAAGGTGCGGGAGGCCCTGGAGAGGGTGGTGCTGCGCCCCGCGAGCGCGACGACGGCCGGTGCTGCTGCTCCTTCTTCTTCGCCTGTTCGCTCTTCGTCCAACGCCGCCGCCGCCTCTGCCCTCGTCACGACGCCCGCCTCCGCCGCTGTTTCGGCTCGCGACGCGGCCCGCGCGGCCGCCGAGGCCTGCCGACGAGTGTACGCTCTGGCCGAGGCCGTCGACGCCGCCGCAGCCTCGGCGCTCGGGGTCGTTGCCGCCAAGGAAGAAGAAGGAGAAGGAGAGGGAGAAGGAGGAGAAGGCGACGGAGCCGCCGAAGAAGAAAACGGCGTCGGCGGCAACGGAAGCAAAGAAGAAAAACAGAGCCCCCCTCCTTCCTCCCCTATCGACGCCGCGGCGATGGCAGACGCCGTGCTCGAGGACACTCTGCCGGACCAGGTCCAGGCCGAGCTCGAGTGGCTCCGTGGGAGCTTCTCGCAGCTGCTGCTGGAGACGACGACTCGGTCGACGAGTTTGACGAGTTCAACGACGAGTTCGACAACGACGACGACGGCAGGTCTCTCGGCTCCCTCGCCGTTCAAGACCGCGCCCTCGCCCTCCGCGTTCGCCCTCTCGACGCATAAGAAGCAGCAGCTGCAACAGCAGGTCACGAATCCTCTCTCCGCGGTCGACACTGTCATAGCGTGGCACTCGGAGGCCGCGAAGCGCGTCGCGGCCGCGGCCCCTCGAGGTGGGAGCTGCTTCTTCGTCGGCGGGAGAAGCAGCTCGCGCCGGCGGCAGCAGCAAAGAGGAGGAGGCAACAACAACGGCAACAAGAGCTCAAACGCCAACGCCGCGGCCTCCGCGGCCTCTCTGGCGCTCTTCGCCGGGGACAGCGCCTCCTCCGAGAGCCCGGGATCGTGCGTGGAGCAGGTTGCATGTCTCGTGTCCGCCTCGCTGGAGAGAGCGGCGGCAGCCGCCGTCGCTGCCGTGCAGAGCTCTTCTTCTTCGAGTTCTTCCTCTTCTGTTGCTGCTGCGACAGTGGCCTCTTCTTCTTCCTCTTCGTCTTCTCTGGCAAGGCAAAGGTTGTCGTTTTCCGAGGCAGGAGCGACGCCGCCGCCGCTGCCACCGCCAACGACGAGCTCTTCTTCCTCCGCCCCGGCGGCGGCAGCAGAGCAGCGGAGGAAAAGGGTCGAGGCCGAGGCTGCCTCCGCCCGCGCAGGGCTCGGGCACGTTTTGAGATCGATCGCCGAGGCCACCACGGCTCTGGAGAAGCTCCGGCGGTACGCGAAGAGGAACGTGGTCGTTGCCGTTCAGAGCGGTGACTCCTCCTCCGCTGTCGCTTTGGCGCTTCGGCGCGCTTCGTCGGCGGCAGACGCCGCAGCTTCGAAGGCGCTCTCTTCGGTTCTGGACGCGCATTTTACCCGCCTGGGCCAGCTGCTCGAGGCGGCGACGCCGACAGGAACGTACTCGACGGAGGACCCTCCGGACCCGGAGGCGAGGCCGCGGGCGGAGGGGCTGGCGGAAGGTGTGGCGGCTCTGTTGGGCGTGTTTCGAGGAGCAGCAGCAGCAGCAGCAGCCACAACAGCCACAGCAGCGACAGCGACTACAGCGACAACGACATCGGCGAGCAAAGTGCGAGAGAAGAGGAAGACGTCTTCTTCCGACCCTCTCTCCCCCGTCCCCCTGGCCCAGCCCAACGCCGACTCCCTCTCCCTGGACATAGCCAGAAGGACGGCCAGGCTTCTGAGGACCAGGGTGCTGCGGAGGCACGCGTTCTCTGCGGCGGGAGGGGCGATGGCGTGGAAGGCGGACCTGGCCAGCGTCGCCGCCGCGCTTTCTTCTCCTAGTCATTCTCCCAGTCATTCTTCTTCTTCTTCCTCCTCCTCGAGCTCGAACCTCTCTGGCGTCACTGCTGCTGCTGCTGCTGCTGCCGCTGCTCTGTCCGGTCTGGACGCGGCCGCGTCGCTGCTGATGGTGCCCGCGGAGGCGCTGGCGGGGCTGCTGGGGAGCGGGGTGGGAGGGGCGTTGTTGGGGAGAGGAGGCGGAGGTGGAGGTGGAGGAGGAGGTGGAGGTGGAGCGACAGCTGCTGCTGCTGCCGCCGCCGCCGCAGCAGCCGCAGCAGCAGCTCAGGCCGCCGCTGCTTCTTCTTCGTCTTCGTCGTCGTCGAAAGGAAGCAACAACAACAACGCTCTGGGAGCCCCCTGGAGGGACGTCGCCGACACGCTGCAGGCGCGAGCGGACGTGCGCGGCGGGGCTGGAAGCGGAGTGAGCGGAAGCTAGCTGGCTGGCTGGTTTATGTAAAAGAATCCTCTAGTTGGCTTCTATTATTACTTTCTTTTTTCTTTTCTTCTTCTTTTCTACTTCTTTCTTTTGAAAACACCACCTCGCCATAACGCGCGGGGCGAGAGAGGGATCCCCCTTATTTTTCCTTCTTCCTTCTTTCCCCGCGCTCGCTCTCTTGAGCTAGAGCGAGAAAACGTGCCATGAGCGACTACAACGCGCCCTTTGCGGTCGGGGTGAGTTTGGTAAAAAAAAACAAGAAAAAACTTCGAAATGCCTTGTCGCGAACTAACAAGCGAACAAAATGTGAAACCGTCACGCGCTCACCTCTTGCCCTCTCTCTGTGACGCTTCTTTCCTTCTTATAAAACCACCAGGCTTACGCAAACGACGCGTTCTTTCATAATTCGCAGGGAGGGAACGCGAACATGGCGCAGCTTCAGCAGCAGCAGCAGCCCATGCGAGGCATGGACAACGGAGCGGCGTTGCACACCTTCGCCGCTGCCGCTCCTCCTCCTCCTCCTCCCCACCAAACCCACCATCACTCTCCGTCGCCCAAGCCGTGGCCCAGCTCGCAGACGGCGGCAGTAGACGCCGTCGCTGCCGCCTGGGCGGCCGCCGCTGCCTCGAGGGACAGCAGGACGAGCTCGGGAAGCGGGGGCGGGTTTATCTCGGCGCAGCTGGGGCATGCATCGACCCAGCAGCAGCTGCCGCACCACCATCACCACCATGACCTCATCCCTTCTCCGCGGCCCTTTGCCGGTGACCCGCACGCCGTGGCGGCGACGGCGGCGTCGTTCCACCATCAACAGCAGCTGATGATGAACGTGACGCCGCTGCCCAGAAGGCGCGAAGGGTAAGCAATTGAAAGGAGGAAGAGAGAGAGAGAGAAAGAGAAGAAAGAAGAAGAAGCAAGAGAACAGAAGAGAAAACCTCGTTCTCGGCTAGTTTTCACCGACTCTTTTTCTTTTCTTTTTTTTCAACCCCTCCCACCACTCAAAAAAACACCAACAGCGGCTCCCGCCGCGCCGGCCGCCAGGTCCGCGAGCGCGCCGCGATGGCCGCCGCGGCCTCCGCGGCGCGCCTCGCCCTGCTCTCCGGAGGGGACGCCGCGGCTGCGGCCGCCGCCGCCGCGGCCGTGGACGCCGTCGCCGCGTTGCGACAGGCGCGCGCGCGTGCGAGACAGCTCCACCAGAATCAGTTCCAGCAGCAGCTGTGGCAGCTCCAGCAGCAGCAGCAGCCGCGGCAGCAAGACATCAATATCGCCAAGAGCGACGAGCTCAAGCACGTCGAGTGGGTCTTGCGCCTGAGGGAAGCCAGGAGCAAGCTCGCTGCCGCGGCGGCCGCTTCTTCTTCGGCCGCCGCTGCTTCGGCGGCGGCTGCTCCTCCGCCTCCTCCATTTTCTCCGCCGCCCCCTCATCCCGGCCTTCAGCAGCAGTTCAGAGCGGACCTCTTCGGCCTCCCCCCCGTGCGCGTCTCGGCGCTGCACCCGGCGCCTCGGCCCCAGGCTTTCCCTCCTCCTTCTCCTCCTCCTCCTTCGCCGCCGCCGCCGAGGAACAGCGACCACAACAACGGAGGAGGAGGCACTGGCGTCTTCATCCCAGCTCCAGAGAAGGAGCCTCCTCTGCGCCACGAGAAGGCAATGCGCCGCCGCGCGCACGGGGGCTCGGCGACGTCGCTCGACGGGATGGAGGAGGAGAGCGGGAGCGGCGGCTTTTCGCTCTTTTCTTCCTCCATCTCCTCCTCTGCTGCCGCTGCTGCAGGCCAAAATGGCCAAACGGCGCCTCTCTCCTCTTTCCATGCTTCTTCGGAATCTTCGTCCTGCGACGGCAGCCAGGAGGCCGAGGACGCAGAAGAAGCCCGCCTTCTGTCTCCTCCCTTGCAGCCTCCAACCCGCAACAACCTCCGCCCCCTCCTCGCTCTGCCCGCGCCGCCGCCGCCGCGGCGGGTCGAAGTCGACGAGAGCGCGCTCGCCGCGGCCGTGGCGGCCGTGGAGCCGCGCGAGAAGGTTCTGCTGTTGTCCGCATCCTCCGAGGCGGACGGAGAGGAGATCCCTTCGCCCTTCGGGAGGCTGCCGGCGGACTGGTGCTACTGAAGACGGAGAGAAAGAGAGAAATGCGGAAAAAAGAAAAACCCGACTTCTAAACACACACAAAAAACAAAACAAAAAAAACTTGCACCCCCCGCTTCCACTTTCACTTGCTTGATCGTTTCACCGTCATCCATCAATCCACCCATCATTCGTATTTTCTTCAACCCGCCCTGCCGCGTTTGAACGCGCGTACGGGAAACACGCGACAAAATAACAACTGTGCCCTTAATAGTTTTTTAACCTTTTTTCTTGTCGCTTTTTTTCGCTTTTTTCGCTTTTTTTGCGGATTTCACGACGACGACGACGACGACGAGGACAAAGAAAACCCAGAAGTTGCTGTTGTGTGTGCGAGTCGTCGTTGTCGTCCTTTTCGATTCCGTAGAGATAGAGAAAAAGAGCAACTAGCCAGCAAGAAAACAACCCCTTTGCCGCCATTCATTCCACTTTACGTAAACGTTGCGCCTCCCTTTCTGTGGGGCGTACCCAAGTTCCGAATTTGCATACAATAGCGTTTTTCACCTCCGGCGGGGGGGGGGAGGGGGGCTCTTTGCGCTTGGCCTTTCTGCTTTTGAGCCATTTTTTACTGTCGAATTCCTTTTTTGAGAGAGAGAAACGAAATAAGAGAGAGAGAGAAAGTTAATAAAATTGGTGTGGGGGAAAGTTTTCATAGTCTTCTTCTTTCGAGGAGGGGATTCGCGCGCGCGTTCTGTGTAAACAGAGAGGCGAGGAAACGCGAAAGAGAGGAAAGAAAGAAGAAGAAGAAGAAACGAAAGAGGGGTGAAGAGAGAGAGAAAGAAAGAAAAAAAAACACAACTCTTCTCGACAAAGAAAAAAACAGTTTTCAATTGCCCCCCGCTCCCACGGCTCAGCCGTTCTCTCTCTTTTCGAATTCTGATCTGACAGAACGGGCCTTTTTGAGGGTTTTCACGCATCCAGCAAGCTCTGGACGTTCAAAAGGCGCTATGAGGGGCGCTCGCGAAGGGGATGAGGAAGAGGCGGCAGCTTCCTCCATCGGCATCGACGACGGCACTTCTTCTTCTTCTCGACCTCCTCCTCCTGCTTCCTCCTTCCTCCCACCGCTCAACCTCCGCGCCGCGGCCCTCCGCTCCCACGACACAGTCACCAAGGGCTGCCTCCCCCTCTGCGGCATCAGCGGCAGGCCGGCCGCGTGGGAGCAGTCTTCGCCGGAAGAGAGAGCCTGGGCGGCGGAGGTCGCGCAGGCGACGGCGCACCTTCCCCCACCTTCGAGGCTGCTCCCGCGGGAGACGACCGCGGCGCTCGTGGCCCGGGCCGTCGAGGGAGGCGAAGAAGAAGGAGGAGGTGAGGCCGCGGCCCTGCACAGGCTGAAGCAGCGGCTCGACGACGCAGGATTGAGCTTGCCGACTGTAACTCTATCGTGGCAGTCGCTGAGCGTAGACCGGCGACTGCGACAGAGGCGAAGAAGAGAAGGGAAAGCTCGCGCCAACGAGCCCTCGGCGTCGTTCCCGAGCCTGGTCTCCCCTTTCACCTCCCTCTCCAGCGACGTTGCTTCCGCTCTGTCTCGCCTGCTCTTCCGTCGAAAGAAAAAAGAAGGAGAAAACGAAGAAAAAGACGAAGAGGACGAAGACGAAGGAAAGTGGCTCCGCGTGCTCGACGCCTCGACCGGCGTGCTGCGCCCCGGGACGACCACGCTGCTCCTCGGCCCTCCGGGTTGCGGCAAGACGACGCTGCTGCGGGTCCTTTCGGGTCGGCTGAAGCCTGGGGGAGGGTTGAGGATCGTGAACGGGGACAAGCTGCTTTACAATGGCTTGCGCGGCGACGGAGGAGCTGGAGGAGGAGGAGATGGAGAGGTTGAATCAAAAAAAGAAAAGAAAACGAAAAACTCCTCCTTCTCCCTCGCGCGGACGGTCTCCTTTGTCGCAGCCTCCGACCTCCAAATCCCCAATCTCACGGTCCGCGAGACCCTTAGGTTCGCCGAGGAGTGCCACGGCGGGGACCCGACCGTCAGGCCGCTGCTGGAGTCGCTGGTGACGCTCGAGGGGAGGAGGAGGAAGAACAGCGCAAACGCCGCTGCCGTCGCCGCCGTCAGAAACTCGGGCCCTCCTTGCTCTTCCTCTTCTTCCTCCTCTCCTCCAAAGCCGGAGAGGGACCTCGCGCTCGAGAGGATCATGGCCGCCATCTGCAACCCGGCCAACTCCGCGGCCACCGAGTGGGTCCTGCGCGTTTTGCGCCTCACCGGAACGACCGCCGACACGATCGTCGGCGGTGACGCGCTCCACCGCGGCGTCTCCGGCGGCGAGCGCAGGAGGTGCAGCACTGGAGAGCTGCTGGTGGGAGCCGCGAGGGCACTTTGCCTGGACGAGGTTTCTTCCGGGCTCGACTCGAGCTCGACCGCGGCCTTGGCCCGCTCCCTTAGAAGCTCGGCGAGGGATCTGGGAGTCGCCGTGATCGCTTCCTTCTTGGCGCCGGAGCCGGATGCCGTCGCGGCCTTCGACGAAGTTTTGCTTCTCGCAGGCAGAGGCAAAACGCTCTTCCACGGTCCCGTCGAAGCGGCCTTCCCTCACTTCGAGGCGCTGGGGCTCAGGCCTCTGCCCGAGGGGAGCCAGGATGTGGCCGATTTCCTGCTCGACGTCGCGAGCCGGGAAGGGAGGAGGGCGCTCTGGGAACAGGGAAAGGGAAACGAAACTTCTTCTTCAAATCTTCCTCCTCCTCCTCCTCCCTCGACGGCCTTCCTCGCCGAGGCCTTCCGCGCCTCCCCTCTCGGCAAACAACTCGCCCTCGCCGCCTCCACTCCCTTCCCTCGCACCGCCGCCACCGACGCCGAGCTCTGCCGTGGAGCCTACGCCGCCCCGCGCTCGACTCTATTGAGAGTTTTGCTGCGGAGGGCAGCGAGGGTCGACCTCTTCAGCGCCGACGGCGCCTCCGCGGCCGTCACCCGCTGGCTTCTCGCGCTGCTGATGAGCCTCTCCGTGGGCTCTCTTTTCCTCGACCTGCCGGTCTCCCTGGAGGGAGGGCAGGCGCGGCTTGCGGTTTTATTTTTTGCGCTCTTCTTCGTGGTGACGCTGGCGGTTCCGGCCATCGAGGTCGCGCACGCGAGAAAGCCAGTGGCGCTGAGGCAGCGCGACGACGGGTTCTATCCGGCTTCGCTCGACGTAATTTCCCAGGCGGCGACGGCGGTCCCCGTCGTCGCCGTCGACGTCTGCGCCGCGACGCTCCCGCTCTACTTCCTCTCGGGCTTCTCGAGGGAACCAGGCCGGGTCGCCTCTTTTGTGGGGATCTTCTTCCTTCTGGAGCTGTCGATCGATGCTCTGAACAGGGCTCTCGGGGTGCTCTCGGCTAAGCTCAACTGGGGAATCGCGGTCGGCGTCTGTGCCTTATTGGGCCTGGAGACGACCGCCGGGTTTACTCTGGCTGCCGGATCCATCCCACGGATGTGGAGGTGGCTGCACTACCTCAACCCGATGGCGTGGGCTTTCCGGACCCTGGCCGTCTCGGAGTTTGGGGACGCGAGGTGGGACGTCGTCGTCGTGGAAACGCCGTCACAGAATTCAAATTCGAACTCTCCTGTCAGACTCGGAGAGGCCGTGCTCGCCCTCTTCGAGGTCTCTCCTTCGACGCGGCTCGCCTGGGGAGGGGCCGCGTTCCTGTTTGGCTACTACCTGATTATGGTGGCCGTCGGGGCCGTAGGCCTGAGCCTGCTGCGCGCGCCGGAGCCCGCGGGCGGCGCTGGTGGTGCGGAGGAAGAAGAGGAGGAAGAAAAAGAGAAAAAAGAAGGAGGAGGTCGAGACGCCGTCGCCGTCTCCGTCGCGCCTCTCCACCTCCCACCTCCGCCTCCGCGCCTGTCCCTGGCGGCCATCAACCTCTCCTACTTCGTCCCGGCACCGAAGAAAGAGGGGGAGAAGAAGAAGAAAGGACGACAGCAACCTCGAGAGCTGAGGCTCCTCGACTCCGTCACCGCTTCCTTCGAGCCCGGATCGCTCACAGCGCTCATGGGCCCCTCCGGCGCAGGGAAGACGACGCTGCTCGACGTGCTGGCCTTCCGCAAGACCTCGGGGAGGGTCTCGTTTGCCGGGAAAGGCGGGAGAGGAAGAGGAAACGGAAACGGAAATGGCGTCGGCGGCATCTTTGTCGGCGGGGCGAGGGCCGAGGCCCGGAGCTTCTCCGCCGTCGCGGCTTACGTCGAACAGTCGGCTGACTCTCATTTCCCTCTCTTATCGGTCAGCGAATCCGTGCTGTTCTCGGCTTCCCTGCGGCTCCCGGCCTCGACGACGAGAGAGGCCGTCAGAGCGGCCGCGGAGGAGGCCCTGGCCGTCGTTGGACTAGGGGATGAAAGCTCTAACCTCCTCGTGGGATCGCTGCCGCTGGAGCGAAGAAAGCGGCTCTCGATAGCCGTCGAGCTCGCAGCCAGGCCCTCGATCCTCTTTCTGGACGAGCCCACCTCGGGTCTGGACGGCAGGGCCGCCGCGACCGTGGCGGGGGCGATGCGGGCCGCGGCGGACTCCGGGAGGACTGTGGTGTCGACGATCCACCAGCCTTCGAGACAGGTCTTTGCTCTGTTCGATGGCCTGCTGCTGCTCGCTCCGGGAGGGAAGGTCGCCTTCTGCGGTGACCTGGGGGGTGGAAAAGAGGCCCCCAGGCTGGTGGAGCACTTTCTGTCCGTTTTGAGGTCGTCGGGGAAAATTAAAGAGCCCAGGGAGGACGAGAACAGGGCGGCGTGGGCGATGGAAGCGCTTTCGGTCTTGGAAGAAGAAAAAGGAGAAGAAGAAGAGGAAGGAGGAGAAATCTCTCGACCTCGCTCGGCAGCCGCCTCCGCCTTCCCCAACTCCGCCACCGCCTCCCTCGCCCTCGCCGCAGCACGCAGGGCCAGCGAGGACGGACGAGGCAGGGGGGCGACCCCACCGCCTCGCCCGCGGGTTTGGTCTTTCTTCAAGCAGCACTCGATGCGGGCGTGGCGGGGTTATCATCGGGACCCGGGACGGAACACCTCTCGCTTCCTCGTCACTGCTGTCATCGCCCTGATCATCTCGACGATGGAGGCCGGGAAAGGGAAGGCAGAGCACGTGACTTCTCTCAAAGAGCTCAACAACGCGCTGGGGCTGCTTTATTTGGTGGCGGTGGTTTTATCGATGGACATCGCCTTTGAGGCGCAGCCTTTTTTGTCGGCCGAACGCCTGGTCTATTTTCGGGAGAAAGCGGCCGGGGCGGCGCTGGCAGGCCCACAGATGCTGAGCGCCGCGGTGGTGGAGCTTCCGTACCTGCTGGCGCAGACGATGGTCTTTGCTGTTCCGGTTTATCTGGCCGTGGGATACGAGAGGTCGGCCGCGAAGTTTGGGTTTTTCGCCCTGGTGAGTTTTTTTTTTTTTTTTTTTTTTTCCCCTTCGCTCGAAGAGGCCCGGAAAATGATGAAAAAGACAAACTCCAAAAATCAAAAGTCGAAAATGACTCGCCGTGCGTCAGTGCCATGTGCACGCCGACGAGCGCGGCCCCGGCGAACATGCCGAAGGCCGCCGGCGCGAACGCGAACGTGAGGTCGGCGGCGACCATCGCGGCGTAGCCGACGAGCAGGATCCTTGAGAAAAGGTTTTTGATATTTTTGGAATTTTGTGAAATTTAAGTTTTTTCGACAAAGTTTTCTCTCTTCTCTTCCTCCAACTCTCTCTCTCTCTTCCTCCAACTCTCTCTCTCTCTCTCTCTCTTGCTCACCTGTTCCTGTCCTTGAGCGACCTCTTGGCCCTGAGCCCGGCAGGCGCAGCAAGCGCCGCCTGGACCACCATCATCAAAGAGGTCAGGAGCGGCAGCTGCGTCTTCGGCAAGACCTGCTTGGCGCGCAGCGTGATGAAGCTCGCGTCAAAGCGGGCGAAGTAGAGCAGCGAGACGACGAGCAGCGCCTGCCAGTAGGCCGGGGTCAGCGCCGAGCTGAGGGCCCTGGCCTTGTCGAGGAGGGACTTGCCGGCGAGGGCGTCGCCCTTTTTCTTGCCGCCTGGGGGTTTTGGTTTAGGTGAAATTGGTTGTTTTTTTGGAGGGAAAAAAGTGAGTTTTTCCTTCTTTCTCTTTTTCGTTCCTCTCCCCCCCCCTCTCTCGCGTTTTCTCTTCGGTCTTTTGCACCTCTCTCCCTCGAGAAAGCGCGTCGAATAAAAAAGAGGAAGAGGAGAAAACGCCTCACCAGCGGCGACGGCAGCGGCCTCGTCGGCCGCGGCCTGCTTCTTCTTCGCGGCCGACTCGGCGGCCATCGGACCAAACGCGCCCACGGTCAGGACCAGCGCCGCCGCGGCCGGCGCAGCGGCAAGCGCAAAGGTCAGCACGTAGTTCTGCCCGCTCAGCTTGAAGGCGAGGCCGGCGATCGCGGACCCCAGCAGCGCGCCTGTCGTCGCCAGCGCCTGCCGGAGCCCGAACGCGCCCTCGGGGCTGTCGCCCGAGGCGGCCGCGAGGTCGCCGATCAGCGCCTTGCCCGGGGCCTCGCGGATCCCCTTGGACATGCGGTCGAACACCTTTCCCGCGGTGATCCAGTAGAGCGTCGCCAGCGTGCCGAAGCTCGCGAAGACCCACCCGGAGGCGGCGAACATGGGCTTGTTGAGCGTGGTGAGCAGCGTGCCGAAGATGACCATTCGCGCGGGGGAGAGCACGTCGGCGAGCGTGCCCGAGAGCGACTTGGAGGCATTGCAGAGGAACTGCGCCACCGCCTGGAGGTTGCCGATCTTGGAGTTGGAGAGGCCGAGGACATCCTGGAGATAGACCGGGAGGTAGCTGTGTCGAGGGGGGTGTGGAGGGGGAG
>Ga0210003_1000730_pt1 | contig 29846 bp, 16 predicted proteins | sample LantaG_FD_182804 | JGI IMG/M metagenome (GOLD analysis project Ga0210003, IMG submission 182804) | Deep subsurface microbial communities from Baltic Sea to uncover new lineages of life (NeLLi) - Landsort_02402 metaG (SPAdes) (version 2) | ecosystem: Environmental > Aquatic > Marine > Oceanic >... | reverse complement strand
TAAAGGGATTCTCGCCGTCAGAGATGGCACTGCCGAATCATCCGGATGTGTTCTATGAGTTTGTTAAAACGTTGAAAGAGACCGGCTATCATTGGATCATCGTACAAGAACATACCGTAGAGCACATCGAAGACGGCAGAGGACTCGACTATCCACATCGACCGCACAGACTCATAGCAAAGAATTCGAAAGGCCAGAAGCTAACGATTACAGCAATTATCAAAACACAGGGGAGCGATACCAAACTCATCGGCCAGATGCAGCCCTATTACGAAGCTCAGTGTCTGGACCGAATAGAATTAGGCGGGATATCCGTACCGCCACTGGTAACCCAGATATCTGATGGTGAAAATGGCGGTGTAATGATGAACGAATTCCCCGGTAAATACCACGAAGCTATGGGTCAAAGCAGCGGTACATCAACTCCGGCGGTCAATGTCACCGAATATCTCGAATATCTCGACAGCAAAGGCGTAAAAAAAGATAGTTTCCCAGCTATCCAACCTATAATGCAGCACCGTATATGGGAAAAATTCAAAGACGGCTCCGGCCCTGATGCCCTTGCAGGAGTAGTCAAACAACTCAAACAGCAGCAAAGCGATTTTCATATGGAAGGAGGGAGCTGGACGAATAATATTTCCTGGATAAAGAATTATGAAAAGATGCTAAAACCAATGGAACAAGTCAGCGCTGAATTTAATCAAAAGGTTCTGGCAAAAGGAATTAACCTATCCGAACAACGTTTCCGCAATGCTCTTTATCACCTGCTGCTTACCCAGACAAGTTGTTTCCGGTATTGGGGCGAAGGTGAATGGGTTGACTACGGTCGGGAGCTTTGCCGCCGTACAATCGAAATCCTTGATAACGACTTCTGATGGATTTTAAGGCAAGACAATTTTATCAGTCCCACCATCTTATGAAGTCGGTGCACATATACAGATGAAGCCCTAAAACGGCCCCATTTTCACGACTTTGCGCCTTATAACTCTACAGCCCGTTATCTGCCAATACGAGAAAATGGCTACTCTGTAAACTCTGTAGTATCAAGAGCCTACAGAAGGCCGAAACATAGTATCGTTTTCGATGGATGATGTTGAGTGCCACACATATAAGGGCTGACAGTCCCGCAAGCTACGAGCCCTTGGATGTCCACGGTGCTCCTTAGCGTACACAGCGATACCAAAGGGCGGACAGGACTGGAAAGATGACATTCAGAAGAATATGGCATAGAAGCCAACTTTGCCTTCGCCTTTCTTTCAACACCTGCCGGTTCGCTTACAGTGGCGAAAGAATTGCTTTGCAGAGGATAGGACTTCCAGTTATACTTACCAGATGTGTGGCCGGTGATGTTGGTTATAAACAGCGAACCTCGATTAAAGATGTCGAGCTGGTAAACATGCTCAACAGGACGCTGGTATGGATTGAAACATCGGGATGTCTGTACCAGGATATGAGAAGTATAATGACTATGGCTCGTAGATTTTACTCATCAGGAGGTCAAGTATGTGCAAAGAAAGAGTTGGTCTAAACCGGCGGCGGTTTCTCAAAACCGCAGCTCAGGCCAGTGTCTGCCTGGCGTTGCCGCAAATAATTCCAGGCACGGCGTTAGGCAAAAATGGCAGTGTGGTCCCCAGCGAACGAATAAGGCTGGCCGCCATTGGGATCGGGAATCGCGGCCGGTACGACCTGGGCTGCTTCCTTCGGGAGCCTGATTTGCAGTGCGTTGCCGTCTGTGACGTACGGGGCGACAACCGCAATCGCGCCAAGGACATGGTCGATGCCCATAACGGCAACAAAGACTGCACGCCGTATATCGACATGCGCGAGCTGCTCGCCCGCGACGATATCGACGCCGTGCTGATCGCGACCGGTCCGAACTGGCACGCGACGGCCGCTACAATGGCGGCTAAGGCGGGCAAAGACGTCTACTGCGAAAAGCCCTGCACGAAGAACATCGCCCAGAGCCTGGCTCTGGCGGATATCTTTCACCGCACGGCCCGCGTATTCCAGGCCGGCACGCAACGTCGTAGCCTGCCGAACTTCGCCTATGCCATCGAACTGGCCCGTACCGGCAAGCTCGGCCCGCTTCAGACACTCCACGCTCACCCCGGCGGCCTGGGGACCCAGATGAGCGGCTGGCTCCCGGCTGAGCCCGAACCGCCCCGAGAGCAGGTGGACTGGGACACGTATCTCGGACCGGCCGCCTGGCGACCCTATACCAGCAAACTCATGAGCGCCTTCCATTTCGAAAAAGGCGGTGGACTGGTCGGAGGCGGGTGCCTCGAATGGGGCTCCCACTGCGTTGACCTGTGCCAGTTGGCCAACGATGCCGACGACACGGCGCCCGTGGAGTACGAGCCGGTCAACGGTCAGCTGCACGCCCGCTATGCCAACGGTGTCAAACTCGTTATGCGTAACGACGGATGGCTGCCGATGGGCTCGTGTCCGGTCCGTTTCGAAGGCGAAACCGGCTGGGTTGAGACAGGCGACGATGCGGAGTTCGGCGCGAGTTCACAATCGCTGCTCCTTAGGAGAGGTACCAAGATACCGGGCTACCCCGCCGACTTCCACGTGCGTGACTTCCTTGATTGTGTCAAGACGCGGGCCCTGACCCGGGCCAACGCCGACGCGGCGTGCTGGGCGCATATCGCCTGCCACGCAGCCAATATCGCCCTGTTCCTTAATCGCAAGGTCAGGTATGACCCTAAGAAGAATGAATTCATCGGCGACGAGCAGGCCAACCGGTTGCGTTCCGAGGCCCTGCGGGAACCATGGCGAATATAACGCCGGATATTTAGAAGGAAACCACTCAAACTACGAGGATAATCATGATGATCAAGAAACGATATTCCCCCTGGTGTTTTATTCTGATCATAGTCGCTATTTCGACCGGGACCGTAGCTCAAGATCGGTCCTCTGCGGACGCAAAACAACGCGACTTGATCGCCGTGCTGCAGTCAGATGCCCCCAAGGCTGAGAAAGCCATCACCTGTAAGCAACTATCCATCTATGGCACCGAGCAATCCGTTCCCATCCTGGCGCCGCTATTGGCGGACAAGGAGCTGGCATCGTGGGCTCGGATTGCGCTCGAAGCGATCCCCGGACCCGTTGCCGATGCCGCTTTACGCGATGCGCTGGGCAAGCTACAGGGCCGGCTGCTTGTCGGGGTGATCAATTCGATTGGCGTGCGTCGTGATGTCCACGCCGTCGATACCCTCGTGCAGAAACTCGATGATGACAATGCCGACGTCGCATCGGCTGCCGCCGTGGCGTTAGGACACATCGGTGGTGAGAGGCCGGCCAGGACACTGGCGCAATCCCTGACCGATGCGCCGGCCGGCGTGCGTTCGGCGGTGGCCGAAGGTTGCATTCTATGTGCGGAGTGGTTCCTGGCACATGACAGGACTGCCGAAGCCGTCAAGCTGTACGACACGGTCCGCCAGGCGGACGTGCCGGACCAGAGACATCTTGAAGCAATCCGCGGCGCTATTCTGGCCCGCCAGTCCGCCGGTGTCCCCCTGTTGATCGAGCAGTTGCGATCGGAAGACAGAAAGAGACTCGGCATCGGATTGCGTACGGCTCGCGAGCTTCCCGGTCGTGACGTGACCGAGGCATTGGCAGTCGAATTGGCCCGCCTAAGTCCGGACCGGCGCCCCATGCTGCTGTTGGCCCTGGCCGACCGTAACGACTCTGCTGTACTACCGACCGTTCTTAAGGCGGCTCAGAGCGGCCCGAAGGACCTGCGCATCACGGCCATCAATATCCTGATCCGCCTGGGCGACGTCTCGTGCGTGCCGGTCTTGCTGGATGCTGCGATAGAGGACGATGCCAGGCTGGAACAAGCAGCCACCGAAACGCTGGTCAGACTGCCCGGCAAAGACGTTGATTCCGACCTGCTCGATCGCCTTCCGCAAGCGAGAGGCAAGCTGCAGCAGGTTCTCATCAAGCTCGCTGGCCAGAGGCAAATCAGCGAGGCCCTTCCTGCGGTCGTCTCGATCCTTCACGATACTGATGCAGAGACTCGCAATGCAGCCGTAGAGACAATCGGCATCATCGGCCAGGACCAGCAGATAGACGATCTCGTCAAACTGCTTCAAGAGACCAACAATTCCAGGGAACGGGCAGGCATCAATAAGGCCCTTCTATCGATCAGTGGCCGTTGCGGCGTAAAGTGCATTCCGCACCTGCAACTCCTGATGCAGAGCCGTGACAATGAGCTCCACATGATCGGGCTGCACGCATTGGCCATCATCGGCGGGCCCGATGCGCTGGCGGCTGTCAAATCCGCCATTGAGAGCGCTGAGACCCCCGTGCAAGATGAGGCCGTGCGCATCTTATCGACTTGGCCGAACAACTGGCCCGAGGACAGCGAGGCAGGGCAAGCTCTGCTGATGTTAGTCGAATCGGCTGAGAAGATGTCTCATCAGGTGCTGGGTTTGCGTGGTTACCTCCAGTACATACGCGGCAACAAGAAACTCAGCAACGAACAAAAGGTTGCCAAGGTCAAGGACGTACGGTCCCACATCAAGCGGCCCGAAGAGGAGCGGCAGGCGATCGCTGTTTTGGGGGAAGCGCCGAGCGCCAGTGCCCTGGAGCTATTGACGATGCTCGCTGAGGACCCGGCAGTCGCGGAGGAAGCCTATTCGGCTATGGTCCGAATTGCCGGCCAGGATATTCCCGGGGTTTCCAGGGATCAGCGCCGGCAGGTGCTGCAAATGGTGGCTGAGAAATCAACGAACAATGGTACCAGGCAGAGAGCCCGAAAGGCCCTCAGTGGAGTGCGGTGAGCAGGCGTACCGAGCAATGCCTTACGCAAGACGAAAGCGGCATGTCCGACCACCCGCTCACTTGCCTCATGTCGCTGTCAGGCAGCGAGCAGAATGATGAAAACGGACGTAGTGTGCGTAGTGCTGATATCGGATACAACCTAACAACCCGTCATCTCCAAATTATGTGAAATTGCGATTCCATAAGTCGCATGCTATCATCGCCTTAAAGGAATCACCAAAAATTGTGGACGGTTTCAATGGACTATGCAAAAAAAGAGCTGACAGCCCTTTGAATGTTCTGGTCGTTTTGTTTCTTTCTAATGTGACCTATTGTGCCAGAGACTCGATTTCTCAGGGGCTCAGCGCCCGGTTATAGATGTGGACGTCGTCAATCAGGCCGGAGAAGTAGGTTCCGGGTTCCATAGCTTTTCCGGTGCCAATATACAGACTGTTTGATGAGCTTCTCAGACTATCCTGCATGCCTTGAGCCACTGCAATGCTATCGACGTAGAATGTTCTGTTCGAACCGTCCCACACGAAACCTATGCGGTGCCATTCACCATCAGTAATGGTTGTCTCGGACAGCAAGGAACCATCGGACCGGCCCTGACCTTTGACTTCGGTCATCAAATAACCTCCTGACGAATCCGTGCTTAGCCAATTTGCGCCGCCTTGTTGAGATATGACAGCTTGTTCCCAAGCACCACCTTGGATCCCAGGCCAAAACGCTGAACGGTCCATCAGCCGGATTCAGAACAGGGCCGGTGATGACAACATCATCCATGCCGTCAAGTTCAAGCGCCCCGGCAATTGCGTCACCGCTAAGAGCATACACATCAAGCTCCATGAACACCTTACAAAATCTCTGTATCCGATCCTGTTTTAGCGTTCAGATCAGAGATACAGCTTTTTTAGTTGACCGGTAATATACTCGAAGGCCTCATCGACATGGTCTAAAATCTTGAAGAGTTTTAAGTCAAGCGGCCCGATGACGCCATATTCCTGCAAGGCTTTAAAATTAATGACTTCGTTCCAGAACGTCCGGCCGAAGAGTACGACGGGGACCTGTTTTTGGATCTTCCTGGTTTGCAATAAGGTAAGCATCTCAAAAACCTCGTCCATGGTGCCAAAACCGCCCGGGAAACCGATCAGCGCTTTGGCATAGTACAGGAACCAGAACTTACGTATGAAGAAGTAATGAAAGTTAAAACGAAGCTCCGGCGTAATATGAGGATTCAGAAACTGTTCAAGAGGAAGAGTAATATTAAAGCCTATAGATTTTCCGCCCGCCAGTTTTGCACCTTTGTTCGCCGCTTCCATGATACCGGAACCCCCGCCGGAACAGACATAAAACCGCTTGGCCGGCTCCTTTATCTTCAGCGACCAGTCCGTGATGCGTTTCGCAAGTTCGATACAGGATTCATGCGCGTTACTCACACGGATGGCTTTTTCAGGCAGTGCCGTACTATCCGGTGTTTGCTTTCTGAAAGTACGATTATCGACAGACCGCGCCGAACCGAAGAAGACAATTGTGTTGCGAATGCCGTGCTTTCTCAAACGCTCTTCGGGTTCGATAAATTCCGCCAGGACTCGCAGATGCCGAGCCGAGCGACCATGTAAGAATTCGAGGTTGTCGTAAGCTTTTGTGACTTTCTTCTTTTTCGCCATAGTGTGTTCCTGATTGGGTCCTATTAATGGCTATTATGAAGCAGAGCATTGATTTTGGTTATCAAAAAATCAACAGCCTTGGAATTCTTCCCCTCTCCGAAGATAAGGATATCTGCATATTGTCTCGAAGGTTCAGTAAACTGAAGATACATAGGTCGAACCGTTTCCGTATATTGCTTGATAACAGAATCCACGGTCCGTCCTCTTTCTTCAATATCGCGTTTCAAGCGACGAATAAAACAGATATCCAGAGGCGTGTCGATAAACACTCGATAATCTATTAGCTCGCGCAGTTGCGCCTTGCTAAAAACCAAAATGCCCTCCAAAATGATCAAGATACCTGGCCCCAAGGTCTTTGTTTCTTTCGAGCGGGTGTGGAGCTTATAATCATAAATGGGATGCGAGACAGCCTCGCCATTCAACAGTTGCAACAAATGCTTGGCCAGGAGATCGTGATCGAATGCATCGGGATGGTCGAAGTTTCTGCCCACCCTCTCCTCATATGGCACATTGGATAGATCCTTATAATATGAATCTTCCTGAATTATCACCGCCTTATCTGATCCAAGGCTTTCAATTATGCTGTTAGCAATAAGTGTTTTACCTGAACCGGAGGCGCCGGCGATGCCTATTAGTATTCCTTTCTTCATACTTTGCCCCAATAATTCTGTTGTCGCAGGAAGTGTAATATAAGTGACGTGTGCAAGCAAAAGATTTCTTTGCTTATGGCGATTCGCCAATTGCCAGCCACATCATTTCCAGATCTTACAGATCCGTAGTTTCCATCTCTCTATCGACTATAGACCAATTTTCCCTTTTAATATTGCCTTTTTGATAAAACTTGTTTTTAATAACAAATGACTATGAGATTACTTTGAATCGTGTCACCTGTTTAACTTATCTTGTAGTAACTTCGGCCTGGCTGCATAATCATTATGATGCTGGAACCGGTAGATAATATTAAATCAGAAGCATGGTGGAATAATGCATAAATTTATTCGGGCATATGATGACCAGCCCACTATTGCGGCAAATGATGGCAGAAAAAGAATACTTAGCACAATATCAGAGTTAACTCCAAGATTAGACCCTGAGACCCTGAGAGTTTGCGCATCAATCCTTGCAAGCTCCATAGAACCCAACAGGAAAATTGTAACTGAAGAACATGGTGCAGGCCATATTGCAGGCGCACTTTCTTTTCTTAATGGAAATGATATTGCAATTGCCCGTTGGACTTCGGATGAATTGGCGGATAAGCTTATTCCATATTTTGGCGAAAATGCACATTATAGAGGAGGCCGTCTTGTCCTTCAGGGTGTGCAATCCGGCGACAAAGTCACTATAGTCGACGACGTTTTAGACAGAGGCGAAACGCTTGGAACATTAATTAACCTCATAGAAGCAAGAGGAGCGACTATTGATGAAATATACGTCTTAGCTGAAAAAACATACGGTGGCAAAAGCTTTGGAAGAGCAAACTTATCAGACCGGAGCATTAAATCATTACTCACCGTTGAAGTTGGCGGCAGAAGAAGCAGGGTGGAAACAGCCAACTGTCGTTTCACTAAGTATTGCGACAATCCGGAAATTGATGTTTCGGAGAATTTGTTACATTCTTCATATGAGGGAAAAGATTTAGTTGCAATAACGAGTCCGGAAGGAAAAGAAGTGCAGTTTATGATTGTTCCTTTAAGTGAACAGTATCCATCCACTCAAGCAAACCTCCTTAGAGAAACAGCTTTTAAGATTGGTCAGTATATTCCAAGAGCACAAATAGATAAAATAGTCTCAGAATTTGATAGGTGCTCACACATTTTGGGTGCGGTCTCACTATACACAAATATGTCGATTGCTGGAGTAAAATGGTTTCCAGGGCCCGAATCGCGGGGAACTGCTTTTTCTATGGAATATCATGAAGGTAACCTATACCCATATGGGATTCAGCGGGGCGACACCGTTTATATCATTGAAGACACCGTAAGCAGCGGAGGAACTTTAATAGGTTTAATCAACTTGCTTCGAAATAATGATGTCTATATAGAAGGAGCGGTCTCTGCAGTGGAAAAGAAAGAATACAGAGGAATTCATAGGATTAAAGAAGAAACAGGCATAAATGTTCATAAGATATTAGAAGTCTCAATCGCAGGAGATAAAACTCAAGTGACATATGACAGATATTTAGCTTAAATCCTGGAGATGATTTCAAAACCAAAATAATTTATACTTGCGCCAGCCAAAGGGTGCGTAATCATAGCGACAACCATTGAAATATCACGCTCTTGTGGTAGTATCCTGCCATGGTTTATAATCAGAGCCGAAACAATACGAACGGGCGGCCGCGTGTACCAGCCGGCGACTTATGCAAAGAGGTGAAATGATGCAAGACATAATGCCCAGGCTGATTAGCTTTTTAGGGCTGTGGGTGATGTTGGCCCTGGCATGGGTGCTATCGGAAAACCGCAAGCGTGTTCATGTGCGACTGGTCTTGACGGGCATGCTGTTTCAACTGGTCTTTGCATTGCTGATCCTGAAGACGGCTCCCGGGCGTGTGGTCTTTGCCGCGCTGCAGCGGTTTGTAAATGGAATCATTGCATGCGGGAACGAAGGATCGGCCTTTCTGTTCGGAGAAGGGTTTCGGGAACATTATTTCGCGTTCTCGGTATTGCCGCTGATTGTTTTCTTTTCATGTCTGACTGCCGTTCTGTTTCATTGGGGCGTGATTCAGAAGATTGTCAAAGTGTTGGCCTGGTCCATGGTGCGTGTGATGGATGTATCCGGCTCGGAGTCACTGGCGGCGGCAGCCAATGTTTTCCTGGGGCACACCGAGGCCCCGCTAATGGTTCGACCTTATCTGGAATCCATGACGCGTTCGGAACTTATGGCTATGCTTACAGGGGGGATGGCCACCATTGCGGGCAGTGTTATGGCGGCGTATGTCGGTCTTGGTATTGATGCGGGGCATTTATTGGCTGCATCGATTATGTCGGCGCCGGCGTCACTTGTAATCGCCAAGATCATGGTGCCCGAACGGGAGGTTTCGCCAACTAAGGGACAGGTTCGAGTGGAGGTGCCGCGACAGGGGCGCAATGTCATCGATGCAGCGTGCAACGGCGCCTCAGTAGGTTTGAAATTGGCTCTTAATGTCGGCGCTATGGTGCTGGCGTTCGTATGTATGATCGCCTTAATCAATTGGGGCCTCGAGCGAGGCCAGTTCTTCGTGATTTACCTGGCGAGCGGCGCCGAGGCCGCTGCCGAGTTATCTGAGACATCTGTCTTGACCTTTCAGAAAATTATCGGGTGGGTATTCTGCCCATTGGCCTGGGTCATGGGGATCCGGACTGAGGATGTGCTTAAGGTCGCCTCCGTCCTTGGCGAAAAGACCGTGCTAAACGAGTTCATTGCCTATATGGATCTTGTGAAGCTGCGTGACCAGTTGAGTCCACGCTCATTCACGATCGCAACGTACGCACTATGCGGATTCGCAAATTTCGGCTCCGTCGCCATCCAGATCGGCGGCATTGGTTCCATGGTCCCGTCCCGCCGGGAGGACATCGCCCAACTGAGTTTACGCTCTATGGTCGGCGGCACGTTAGCTGCTTTTACGACCGCATGTATTGTTGGAATGCTGATTTGAAATGTCGAGTGGAATTGAAAGGCCTAAAAGTGTCTTCAGAGGTGTTAAACGGAAAATCTTGGCGCTGTAGACAGATTCACACCTGTCTGTTTGTTATTACTTTTTCACTGATACTGATAGGCAAGTTATCAGCAACGGTCATTAGAATTGACGGGGCATTTCAAGACTGGAAAGATGTCAAAGTATGTGCATGCGATCCCAGGGGAGACGCCAAAGGTGCGTTTGATATTACCAAAGTATATGCCGCAAGCCAGGGCTCTATCCTCTATCTTCGATTCGACACAACCGGCCTCCTGAACCTCCAAAACGGTCCGGAGGCTGAAGGAACTTTATTAGTCATAATTGATCTGCCGGAAAATCAAGAACTGGTTTTCGATACCAGAGGCAGGCAGGCCTTTCTAAACGACAGCTTAAAGGAACGAATTCCCTGGGATAGTCTGAAGTACATTGTCGGGCCGACTTATGCCCAGAATGAATTCGAAATACAAATTGACTTGGGCCGATTCAATGTGAATTGTGGCGATGCTATAAGCATTCAATTTGGCGGCTCCGATGAGCTTAGTGCCCCGGTTGACTTTACATTTTCGCAGCCTTCGGAAATTCCCAAGCGTCGATCCCATCGCCGCAAAACCGGAACCGATGTGCGGATAGTCAGTTTCAATACATATTTCGAAGGTTTGAGCGATCCTAATCGTGCAGACGCCATGGGCCGTCTATTGAATTCCGTCAACGGTGACGTCTATTGTTTTCAGGAGGAATGGAAAACCGAGGGCCACGGTGAGATTCTCAAACGCCTAATGCCGTTGGAAAATGAAAAAAAATGGCATATCCACAAAGTGCACGGCAATGTTATTGCATCGAAGTATCCCCTGAAAGCCTTGTCGTCAATAAATGATAGTTACGCGGTAACGTATATCAGCCTGGCCGAAAACAACTTATTCATTATTAATGTTCATCTGAAAGCTATGGGATATATCGACAGCGAGGAGGATCGACTTCGCATCCGGCAGGCGAATGATATTATTGCCGTGATCGATAAAATTCAAAAGGTGCAATATAGTAAAGATGAAGCAACCGGCACAAAACCAGCAATAGTAATTGTCGGCGATTTCAATTTGGTCGGATCCAGAACACCCTTGGATTTGATCATCGACAAGAAGGTTCACGGCTTGAAAGATTGGCTGATACCTAACTTGATCGGCGAATCGATTGTTACATGGCGAGGAGGATCGCGTGCCTCCTTTTCGCCGGGTAAGCTGGATTATATTGTCTACAGCGCCAAGACTCTTATTCCCGGAAATGGATTCATACTCGATTCCGAGTTGTTGAATCAAACAGAACTCAATCAATTGAGTGTGGATGCTGCCGACAGCAAACTGAGCGACCATCTGTTAATGACCGTCGATTTTCAATTTCCAGATCCCCCGGAAGATTGATTTATCGCTGACACATCTCGTTATACGCCAATTCGACAAGAACGCTTGTTCCACAAGTTCTCCAATATCAACAGGTCGTTGATGTTGCGCTTGTCAACCGAACATCGGACCAATGTAGAACCTCTGGATTTATTATAAGAGTTCTTTGAAAAGTCCATGAACTGGCCGTGCTGTACAGAGAACAAGCATTTGTTAAAAGGTCTTTTCTTATAGACGCAGCTTGAAAAAGCTTACATTTTTAGGAAGGATTTGGTATTATATTGGAGTAAGGCTCTATTGCGTTGCTGAGTAAGTGTAACTGGGATATCTCAGACTATAGCTCTATTTGGAGATTTATGGACTGTATAATTGAAACAATAGGTAAGACTTTAGAAGCGGGTGATTGAATAGAAAGAGTTTGTTTTTTATTAGCGATTGTTCTACTGTTGGGTCAAATAACGGCACAAGCCGACATTACCGCACCGGGTGATACTATCCGTGGTGTTCCAAACGATAGCGATTGGCCGGCCAATGAAGCACCTTCCTTGGCAATCGATGATGACACGAGGACGAAGTATCTGCATTTCAAAGGAGATTTTAATCCCGATGTGGGTCCCACTGGTTTCCAGGTTACAACGTCTATCGGTGGTAGTATCGTCACTGGCTTGACTTTCACAACAGCGAATGACGCTCCGGGTCGTGATCCGATTGCATTTGAACTTTCTGGTTCTAATGAGAGCATAGATGGGCCTTATACGTTGATTGTCAGTGGCAATATCGTCGATTTCATGCAAGGGACGGCGTGGCCGCGGCTTACCAAGAACACAACCCCGATTACGTTCCACAATAAAACGGCGTACGTTCACTATCAACTCTTATTCACGGCCATTCGAGGCCCGGTAGGTGGATCTGTGAATAGTATGCAGATTGCCGAAGTCGAACTATTGGGAAGCCCAGTTGGTGGATTGCCTCCCGATGTTGATGCTGGTGATGATCAGACAATCACCTGGAAGGGTGTTGGAAACACTATCTTACCGTTATATCCTACTATTTATGATGATGACCCATGTAACATAAGCCAAACCAATCCAGATTATTTAACAATTCTCTGGTCATCTCTGGGGCAACCAAGTGCGGATTTTATGGATACCCAAACAAAATCCAATGCACAGGTCTTATTTCCTGAGCCCGGTGTCTATGAACTACAGCTTCAGGTCTGGGATGAACGTGGTCAAGAGGGCAATGATTTCATAACCATTATGGTTCTTGAGCCGGATTGTCCGCTAAGTGATTTGTCCGGGGACTGCAAAGTCAATTTTTCTGACTTGGTGGCTTTTGTCGAGCAATGGTTGAATCCTCCAGGCTGCTCGGGTTACCCCCTTGGATGTGCCGATCTGGCGGGTAATGATGGTGTCAATCTGATTGATTTTGCCCTTTTAGCAGAAAACTGGCAAGAGGACTGGACCGGTTCCCTTCGGGTAATTATCTCTCCGGCGGAAGTCGTTGCTGACGGCGCACAGTGGCGGTTGGATGGTGGAATCTGGCAAGACAGTAACGACTTAGTGAAAAACCTTATCCCGGGGATTCATACAGTGGAGTTTAATATTGCAGGTAACTGGATCAGACCCCCAAGTAAGATGGTCCAAATTCATAAAAATCAGATGACTACTGATCGTGGAACATATGCTCAACTTCCGGATTCTGCTCTACTGATTAACGAAATCATGGCGGTCAACAATGGCACATATCCAACTAATGTCGAAGGCAAAGAAGTTTTTTCGGACTGGATTGAGATTTATAATGCCGGTTCGGAATCGATAAATCTGAAAGGTTGGAACCTGACGGATAAAGATAGTGAATTGACCAAGTGGCCTTTTCCCGATGTGTCTCTGGAACCCGATAGGTACTTGGTTGTCTATGCATCGAGTATTGAAGAGGTTGATCACCCTGAAAATTATCCATATCAGGATGATTACGGGCGTTATCACACTAACTTCAAACTGGATGGAGAGGGGGAATATCTGGCTCTGGTGAATCCGAATGGAGAAATAGCACACGACTATAAAGAATACAGGTACGATAAAAACAAATACGGTTATCCACCACAGGAGGAGGATATATCCTACGGTTTCTATGCGAATGAGAAGCAGTTTTTTACTAATTCCACGCCAGGTAAGGCTAATACCCAAGGATTCTCCGGCATTTCTGAAAGTCCGCTGTTTTCCCATTTGGGCGGGACGTTTACAAATTCTTTTTCCCTGGGATTAACGGTCTCTTCTGCCGGTACCCAAATCCGCTATACACTCGATGGAACCAAGCCAACTGAAAAATCAAGACAATATACCGGCCCTGTCTCAATCAGCAATACAGTCGATGTACAAGCCCGCACATATGAGACTGGAAAGGCACCAAGCCATGTGGTCAGCCATACTTACATAGCGTTGGCTAATGATGTTCAGAGCTTCAGTTCCGACCTGCCGATTGTCATAGTTGATACGAATCGCCAGAGTATAATCTATGGAGTTTACAAAAGGATTTCTTCTGTTTTCATTGATGCTGATGTGGATGGTCGCGCGCACATTACTGATCCGGCTGATTTTGCCGGGTGGGGTGGGATCAAGACTCGTGGCAGAAGTACGGCGGGGGTACCCAAGCATTCGTACGGTTTCGAAGTATGGGATGAAGATGCTCAGGATAAAGAGGTTTCAATTTTCGGCTTACCTGCCGAATCCGATTGGATATTATATGCTCCTTACAACTTTGATCGCGCTCTCATTAATAATGCCTTCATGTTTGAATTGAGTAATCAGATCGGAAGGTATGCGGTTCGCACCCGATTTGTCGAGATGTACCTTAACACGGGTAGCGGCAAGGTATCATCGGATGATTATGTCGGGATCTATATATTCATGGAGAAAATCAAGCGAGGCGATGAACGCGTTAATGTGGAAAAGCTCAAGCCATGGGACAGTACTGAGCCTAAGATCACAGGTGGGTACATGCTGAAAATCGACAGGCCTGACTCAGGTGACTCAGGTTTTCGTACTTCCAGAGGAAACCCAACATATGGTGATGGGACACTGTGTTACGTGGAGCCAAAAGAGGTTGAAATCACTGCGGCACAGTCAGCATGGATCAGAGGCTATCTGGACGATTTTGAAGATGCTCTCTACGGGACAAGTTTTACGGATCCCCAGATTGGTTATGCCCGATTCATCAATGTAGCTTCCTTCATAGACCACAACCTGCTAAATATGCTTGCCATGAATGTGGACGCCCTTCGCCTAAGTACACATCTGCATAAAACGCGTAACGGCAAACTCGAAATGGGACCACTCTGGGACTTTGATCGATCTCTCGATTCTACCGATGGTCGCGACAATAATCCAGAGAGTTGGCACGGAACCGGAGATGGGACCGATTATCTGAATTATATCTGGTGGGATCGACTTTTTGAGGACCCTGATTTCTGGCAGAAGTATATCGATCGGTGGTTTGAATTGAGGCGAGGACACTTTAGCACCGAAAATATCAACACCCTCATAGACTCGATGGCCAACGAGTTGAAGGAGGCACAGGTCCGGAACTTTAATAGATGGCCCAACGTATCTCCTCGTTTTGGAAGTTTTCAAGGGGAGATAAATCATCTCAAGGATTGGCTGGCAACGCGAACTGCCTGGGTTGATGCCCAGTTTGTAAGCCCTCTGTCCATACCATAAACTCCATCCGGGCATGAAAATCAGTCATGAGCACTGTGTCTTGGCCACGAGCACGCAGTAGTCCAGGAGGAAATTGCTGACTTGGGATTCCATCGTAGTCTTACTATCCTTTCCCATCACCTGAGGATATGCAGAATGGCCCAATTTTCGTTCGTCGGCGACTACAACTTACCTACAACCAGAAAACCTGTTATCTGCCTATTTTTGAAGATTGCCGTCTTCATAAACCTTTATTGAAAAAGGCATTACAAAAACATCAGAAAATGCAATTGTTTTCAATGGACGTTACCTATTGGTTAGTAGCTATCGCTGATATATCGCAAGGTTATCAATGGAACAATGAAACGTATTGTTCGTGAAGTAGAATCTTATCGTCTTTGCTCGATAGATCATTGTTTAGTTAGTGAAATTGTCTTTTCAACAGCTTGTACTAATTCAACCGGCCCAATCAGGCCCGATTGTCGCAACGGGATATCCTTCCATGGTATTCCCGGTGTTCCTGAAACCGTGATGTTCGTTCTGCAATAACGTTGGTCCGGCGGCAAGTTCGCATCACCCACGAGGCGGTTAGCCCAGGTGTTGGTGATTTCAATTTCGAACTTGTTTTGGCCGGCTCTGGCAGCTTTAGTGATTTCAATCCGATAGGGCGGTTTCCAGACAACACCTAACGAACGGCCGTTTAGGGTAACTTTCCCGAGAGCCCAGAGTTTGCCAAGGTCGAGATAAATCTTCCTGCCATTTTTGAACCACTGCCGGGGGATTCCAAACTCTCTTTTATAACAAGCTGTGCCTGAAAAATTACGAATGCCGGGATTTTCATGCTCGGTCCAGGACTTCAGTTCCGCGAATGTCGCGGAATCCGGCGCTCCCCATCCGGCAGGGAAATTGACATCCCAGGGACCGGTTATTTGAAGGGCCGATGGAATCTGGTCTATTTCGAATTTAATAGTTCGCCCATCCGATGTTTTCACTTTGTAGGAACCGTTTTCAAAAGCAGTAACTCGGGCTTCTCTTTCGGTAACTATTGTCGCATTGATTCCGGGGTCCAATGAAACCAGATGAGGCCGGATAATTGGTTTACGAAACACGACGAAAAGCGATCCCATAGGAGGAAGCTGCAATGGAACACGAATACCTTCGGATGTTTGCTCATAAACCGGCTGCTGCAGGATGGTTCCCGTATCGGGCAGCCAAAGTTCGGGCGACCTGGCGGAGACCCGGAAGTGAGCATTGACAAATTCCCGGCGATTCTTCCTGTTGCGAATGAAATAGATGTCCGCTTCCGGAGTTCGCCGATGAATGAAATCCAGATCCGCAGCATCCTTGTCACTGATATAATGGAAGTCAGGACCTATGCCACGTGCCAAAAGGATTTCTCGCAGGGATCGGCCCCAGATGATATTCCCCTTGCCATATCGATGCTCAAACACATTTTTCCCATCGCAGTTTCCCCATAGCAAATCGGCAAGCTGTTTAACCTGCTGATCTTTAATGGGATAGTCGGTAAGTCCGTTCGATTGCGCAGGCTTGGGGCCGACCACTGTACCGCCGGCTTTTACGAGTTCTTTGATTTTCTGCAGGACTTGCAGGTTCATATCTTTCCGGTCCGGCAAAACCAGCAGTTCGTAATTCATCCCGTCAGGCAGGGTGAAGCGGCCATCCTTAACGCTCATCCGGCTTAGAATAACCTCCGGATTTGCTACATCGTAGTCGTAACCATATCCGAGTGACGGATCAATGTGTTTAGCAGGTACAAAATTAGAACCCTGGTCCCCGTAGTAGTAACATACATCTGCTGCGAACAGCCCCTGCTGCAGCATGAAAGAACATCGAGACAGGTAATCGATAAAAGGCTTAGCCTTAGACCACCATGTTAGATTAGGTGTCAAATGGCTTCCGGCGCCATAAACCCAACCTGGTATTCCGGCCTCCGGTGGTTGATGCGAGGATGTATGCCAGACAACATGATTCATTCCTTCGCAGAACGCCCTGTCGGCCGAAGGTTTGAGGTCGAAAGGACCATCCTGCCAATGCCGAAATCCGGTAAATGACTCCATGTGCACTCGCCGGCGGCCATAGATGTGAGCAGCACAGGCGGTTTCTTTTACTATCCAAAGCTGGCTTCGTTCCTCTCTCCATGGCCAGAACTCGCCGCGGATTTCATCTATAGAGCCAAGAGCTTTCAAGGCATCGACAGGGACCTGATGTACCGGAGGGCCGGGGCCTCCCGCTTCGGCCTCAATCCCAAGGCTCGACTGATTGGCGGTTTGACTCGCTGTACGGTAATAAGCATCTACAAGAAGATCACCCAGCATTTTTCGATAGTCATAAAGGAAGCGGGAAGTTATGTCCTGGTTTTCTATGAGACAACCGGCCAGGACAGGGAGATACGGCGTCATATCGTAACGACAGTATTTCTTGAACTGATCGAGGAAGTCCGGAGTCCATGTACCCCCCCTTACCTCATAGCTCGGCAGGTAAAGTTGTTTCAGGGCGGTAGGCCTTAAATCGCCGAGTTTTTGTTTGAGGCGATCGGTAATATATTGAATAAATTCACGGGTAGCTTCATGGCTGAAGTGGTCTGTTGCCAGTCCATCCGAATTAGGACTGGGGACTTTTAGTTTCTCGCCGGTATTGGCACAGACAAATCGGATGATAGTCCATTCACCGGACGGAACTTTCCATGCCAGCTTTCCTTCGGCGTTAATCCGCTTCGTAAGGTCAAGGATTCGGGAGCGATCTTCAATAACCAGAGGAGGTGGACCAACTGAAAGCCACGTCCCGTTAGGACCGGATTTTTGCCCATCATTGAGGTTGTCGGCGTTCCATTTTGAGTCTGACGCCCTCTGGGAATTGGAAAGAATGATTAGAGCGGAATCCTTTGTTCGATCGATTTCTTTTGAAGCAGCTATGTTGTTTCCACCGGTATCATATACCTCAAATTCGGCGAGCTGTACCATATTAAAATCGGTGTTATAACCATTATAAATTCGTAGCCGTACGTAGTGTGCCTCTACCGGTTCAAAGTTAAAACGCTGGGGATTAGTGTTCGGCTTTAACCTGTCTCGGATAATTTCAACGAATGACTGTTCTTCAAGACTATCGATACTGACGGCTACGGAAAAGTCCTTGGCGAAAAGGTGGAGTTCTCCATAGCGTTTGGGATTGTCACTTTGAGCATTATAGAGAATGACATGGTCGATACGATGAATATCGGTCCGAGGCAATTTGAAGGTAAATTCATGTGCCGGCTGTCTCTTTGCCTCAGGCATGGCCAATACCGCAACGTTCTTAACAAAAGCGGGTTTGCCGTCCGGAGTCTTTGGGATGTTCGGAGGAAGCTCCGGAAAGGGAAGCACTTTGTCATAATCGAAAGGCCCTTTGACCCGGATTTTCGTGTGATACAGGCCCATACTTGCATGGTGCGGTGCTACCCAGGAACCACCCAGATCCCAACTGCTGCAGGCCGCTAATTGAACATCGAGATTATACTTGCCGGCGAGCTCCAGCGTATATGCAATGTTCTCGATGAATTCATCGCTCATATACGCCGGACCGGCTGGCGGGGCCGCCTTAGTATCGCCCCGCGCCCCCATATCAAAGATACACAGACCACCGATACCTTTTTCACTAAACTGCTTCAATTCGCTTTCCAGGTAGTCACGATTTACGTATCCATTCAGCCAGAGCCAGTATATTGATGGTTTGGCAGCTTTAGGCGGACTTAAAAATCCGGTGACCAACGGATTGGTAAAATCTATTTCTTCAGTCGCTCGTGTCTGTACGGGGATTGATAAGATTACAAGCAGCAACAGGCTGATAATATTAGTGTATTTCATTTTCACTTATCCTCAGGTGTAACAATAACACTTTCTAAATTCAATATTTCGGCGATTTCCTGAATAGTCCGGGCATGGTGACCAACGCCAAGTGCAAAATGATGGGTCGGTCCTTCGGCCACCCATTTTTTAAGAAAGGTCCGAACATCAGGCTTGAAGAATCCCCTTGTATTCGTATTGCCTGTGGGAGGTATGGGGCCGCGTACGCTTTCGCCTTCTGCGAGAATAAATTTGAACCGGCCGTTGGCTGTGAGACCGATACTGAGAATCGTAATCGGCCCTTCTTTGATCTTGAATTCAACGCCGGCTCCGGTTCCTGGTTTTCCGTGATATTTGGACAGGCTGCGAAGAATTGGTTTGCTGTCGGCAATATTGATATGATGCGGCCCATCGTGGCCAACCAGTACAAAACCCTCGTTAAAATCGATGGGGTGGAATTCTGCAAAGCTTCCCCCGATATCCAGGCGATCCATAATTAACATGGCAATACAGGTCTTCAAATCCGACTCGCCGCACATTGGAAAACCGGCCGCGGTGAGCAGAGAATTGCCTACAATCAAATTAGTAACCAATTCACGCATCGGACTTCCCTTTTCTCCTTCGTAATAGTATGCAAGCCCGTCCAGATTATATGTATCGATAAATTTATCCAGTGATACCGCCACACGGGCAGCAATCTGGAGGTCTTTTTCGGTAAGTTTCTCCGTGATTGGGTCGGATTTCGGATCAGGTGTATCAAAGAGATCGAGAATTTGTGTTTTCTTGTCATTTATTTCCGTTTCGGTGACAGTACGCTGCAGTTTCAGGAGTTCATCGGCCTCTGTTTGTACGATGTGACAGCCAAACGCCGCGGTCAACGCGGTATGATCCGTCTGCATATCCAGCATATGTTCGATTGGATGGCCGAAATGACCGATCCGGGCACGTTTAAGGTCATGCAGAACCATTGCGATATTACACCACTGCGAGATTTCTCCCTCTGCCGTTGGGTCATTCTCAAGAGTGCCAAGGATAACGGGGGGAGGCTTTTTCCCCATGCGGATGGCCACACCGGTGAATTCAGGCACGGCACAGAAATCATCATTGCACAACTGCATGTAAGTGGAGGCTTTGGAATAATCCAGGGCTTTTAAGGGCTGAAGCGCAACCAGAACCAGTGGAATGTCCAATCCGCGAACGATTACGCCAAATGTGCCGCTTGTGGCATAGGTGAGCATGTGGCAGAATACCAGGTCAAGATCCGCAGCTCTGAGCTTGGGTAAAAGTGCGTAGGCAGATGCGGCATCGTCTGCGATGCCGAAAGATGTAACTTGTACTTCGTTAGCTTTCACCCGGCCGATGAAGATATTAAGTTTGCCTGTCAGTTCATCGAGCAGGCCGTCGAACTGGGGCCAGTATTTATTAAAACCAACTCCGAAAATACCGATTTTTGCTGTTCTTTTTTTCTTTCGTGCCATGTTCATAATTATTGCTCCTTTTTCCCTCTCAAAAGCGTGTTCTCCAACGCGGATTCAGGGGGTTTTGGAAAGAAGATACTGGCTATGGCTCCTGCGATAAAGGTGGGAAAGATGGTAAAGGCTCCGAACCACCATTTAGGGATATCCGTCAAAATCCAAACAAGTGCCAGGCATATAAGTCCAACCGCAAGCCCGGTCAGAACTCCCGGTAAATTCACGTGCGGCATAAACATCCCCAGCAAATAAATGGCCAAGAGCATACCCAACGAAGTCCCGGCAATGGTTGTGATGATTTCAAAGACATTATCGCCGAGAACGGGAACAAGCATAGCTGCACCGATGACCACTATACCAAGTACGGCAGTAAGAATCCTGCCAGTCCTTAGGGGCAAATTCTTTCCGGAAAGCCAGTCGTAAACGATGACCGATGTCACCCCATTGATTCCGCTGTCTATGGTACTCATGGCGGCCGCAAAGAGACCGGCCAGTATAAGCCCGACCAAGCCGACACCGGGCAGTTGTGTAGATACGAAATAGGGCAGGATTTGATCTTCCTTTGCGATTTCGAGACCGGCAGCAGGCAAACCAACGCCGCCCGGTTGGCTGTAAAAGGCGAACATCGCTGTGCCGACAAGAAGAAAAAGCAGGCCGAGCCCGGTGTTGATTACGGCACTAAGGATAACCACGCCTCGTCCACCGGCAAGGCTACCGGCGCAAACATAACGCTGGATCATATTCTGAGAGACTGCGTAGCCTGGCAGGTACATGAACAGGCCAAAAGCCGCTGCCGTAAAAACAGTATTTTTGCCTGTGAAATTCTCCGATGCCAGAAGATTGGAGTTAAGGTGGAACATTTGAAATTTATTGTGTTCCGATGCAATCGCCCAAAAAGCCGACCAGCCTCCATCGATGCGACTTACGGCCAAGAACATGACCGCCACAATTGCTGTGCCCATCACAACCGCCTGCAAGGCATCGGTCCATATCACCGCTTTCAACCCACCCATGACTGTATAGATAGTCGCAAAGGCCCCGATACCGATGAGCGCCTGGAAATACTGGGCTTCGTTGAGTCCCATCACGGTTTGCAGGGTAAGGGCCACCGCGTAAAGCATTGTGCCCATCCAGCCAATGGCGTACACGCAATAGAGACCTGAGCCGATTTTCTGTGCGGGCAGACCAAACCTTCGGCCCAGATATTCATATCCGCTGCTGACTTTCAGCCGGACGAACATCGGTACAAATACCCACCACAGAATGGGGGTAATAACAAACGGAATGAACAAAATGGTCAGGTAGAAACTGAAGTCCTGGTAGGCTCCTCGTTGAGGAAGTCCCAGGAAGGAGATAGAACTGAAACTGGTGGCGAACATCGAGACTCCGACCACGAACCAGTTCATCTTGCGACCACCAATGAAATAGTCTTCGTTATCCTGCTGTCCCCTGGCACTTCTGATAGCCAGGCCAAAAACTACTGCAAGATAAGCGGCACAAATCCACCAATCTACGAAACTCAAATCGGTCATTAATTCGAGAGCCAACAGTAAAAACAAAACCGGGGATGTTTCCAATATATTAACACTTTGTATCGTACAGAAAGGAATCCGGGTAAGTCAAGGCATAATTAAAATGCAGTGATTCATTTCTATGTTGTGGGTGTGACCAGATTTTCTGGCAGGCGATTCTTCGTTCTTAAACGCTCGCTCTCAAAGCTGGGAATTTCCCCTGTCGTCATTGCGAGGCCACAGCATGTGGCCGGGGCAATCTCTATCCTGCGAACGGTCGAGATTGCTTCGCTTCGCTCACAATGACAAAGAACACAATCCTTTGCACAAGATAAGCTTATGTAGTACCAGAGAAATTAGCCACACCCAAGCTTTATGGAAAACATGAAATCTGTCAACGTTTTCAACTGTCGTTCCAGGTTGGTGACTGGCTGATACATTGTAACGTGGATGCCTCAAGGAAAATTTTTGTGACAACAGGGATTTCAATATTTGACTTTGAACGCTTCATAGGCGGCCGTTTCGATTTCTTTCCATATAATTACTACAGGATAATATTCTATAAATCGTTATGGATTGAGATGATTATTCCGTTGATATCCTTCAATTTGAAATCCCAACCAAGCCTTCATTCGACCGGCTGCAATGCGCACGTCGCCTGGTTCAGGTAGCTGCAGGTACACCAACTGGCGGCGTCGGCCATCAATATCAGTCCACCGGCCGGAATGGCGTTGATCCAGCAGCCCGGTCGGATGCCGCCGTAGTTTTCTGTGCGGCGTGTCCCGGTCAGATCAAAATAACCAAGCGTAGCCGAGCGGAACACCAGCATCCGCTTCGAACCGACCACAGTACCGCAACCATAAGACCGAGTAAACTCGAACTGCAACTGCTCGCCCGTCAGAATATTCCAGGCGCCCGGTTGAGCATAGATAGTGTCATCATTGACGATCGGCGGTGAATCGTATTCGCATTCAACGTCCCACAGTCGCATCCCGTTGCCCGGACGAAAACCGGCCATTCGATTGCCCAGTTCGGATTCTTTCCAGTCATGCGGTTCGTGCCGGGCCTGATAGCCCATTACGAGTACATCGTGTTCGGAACCAAGGGCCAGCATCGTACCGAATATCTCCTTGTCATTCTCCCAGACGACCTTGCCCGTTTGCGCATCCAGGGCAACCAGCCGGCCTGTTTTGTGTTTGGTCAACCGTGAGAACTCATCTTCTTCGCTCCTGCCGCTTACCACAGCCCGCCGTTTTGCCTCGACACGGGTTTCGTCCTTATTGAAGCTCAGTTCCTCCAGCGGCGCCGCAGGCCGGTCGATCAGGTAAACGCGCCCGTCGCCGATTGCGATGGCACTGGGGCGGATGGAGTGCTCCGGCGTGAAAGACCACTTGGGTTCTCCCGTCTGCGCATCCATAGCGAAGAGCAGTATCGACTCGGTGAATAATCTACTCGTGTCCCATTGTGTCGACCATGACTTGACCAGGTGTTCTTCATCGACCAGCGTGCCAAAGAGCGTTTGCCCTACACAGGCGATGAATCCCCACACTCCCCGTTTCCCGTCGTTGCGCAACGGAGGCGAAAACTCGGCCAGCTTATTTCCGTTTTTCATGTCGAGTGATAGACATGTCTGTCTGTCATGCACGAAGAGGCGATCGCCGCTTATGCAGATGTTGCTCCCGCACCACGCCGCTCCGAGTTGTGTTTCGGCGTGGTAAGGCAGAAGGATCCCTTCGATTGGGAACTCCCAGAGTGTGTGGCCGTTGTAGATGTTCGTCGCCCGGATACCATTGATTCCCTCTGCAATCATACGCCCATCGCAGACAAGCGGCGCCGGTCCGCGACTGTGGCGATTGGGCATAACAAAATCGGTGTCCCTGAACCAGAGCATCTTGATCGGACCGTGAACGCGACTGTCACTCGAACATCGCGTATTAGCAACGTCAGTATTCTGATGCGTCCAGTTCCCTGCGCCTTCGAGCGGGCCGCGAATCGTTCGCCGCATTGCGCCAGACCTGCCAATGCAGGCAATCCCACCGAACGGACGCTGCATTCGCTGTGCCGCTTTGAGCGGAACCACACCCGGGCCTTCTGTAACCGACCGGCCCGATACGATCAGATCGGCAAAGTAATCGGGATACGGTACATCAACCGGGTCGGCCTGGTTGACTGTCACCCGGCTGCCGTAGAAGCCCGCCGCGTCAAGCATGCATCGTGCAGCTTTTACCTTTTCCGGGTCTGCTTCGACGCAGTAAATTTGAAGCTCAGTTCGTTTTGCCAACTCCAGCGCCAACTCGCTCCCGCCGGAGGAGAGGTCCAGGCAATACCCCTTTTTTACGCCGGTCCGCCGGATTATCTCTTCTGCCGCTGTCGCGTAGACGGAATTGTCATCAGCGGGAATCGCCTGCGGTTTTGCGATTTCAACCTCTTTTGCCCTTGATTCTCTATCTCCAAAGCAATGAATTATTCCTCGGTCTGTGCTCACGTAAAGCCGTCCGTCGGCTACTGCCAACCCAAAAGCGGCGCCGTCCACATTGGCATCCCACACCACTTTGTGCAAACGGACGTCAACCTGCACCACCTTTCTCCGCCCCGCTGCGATAATCTTGTCTCCGGCGACGATTAACGCAGATGGCGTACCTAATAACGAGGGGCGGCTCCACGCTGTTGATCCCATCAGGTTGCCTGACGGCAGCTCGGTGCCCTTGCGAGTACTCTCCGGAGCTATCGTGCCTTCCGGCAACTCGACGGTCCACGCCGGCTGGGCAAGGACCTTAATAAGCCTCTCTTTGCCCTTTCGATCAGTTACTTTCTTGTCCACTAACAGCTTTTGGCGGTTAAAGGCAACAATTTTTTTGTTTGCCGCAGAAATGACAAAATCCGGATGTGCGGCGACCTGAACGCCGATTCGATTCTCGTTGGTGAGATTAAATTTAACACCGTTGCCGCTTGCAAACATTTCGCCGCCATTAAAGAAATGCTCGTCAATCGCCACAACATCGGAGCCTCCCGTGTACTGGTTCTGCTGGAGATTAAAATAGCGAAGTTCGCCCTCAGTTCGATCGAACACGGCCGGCACAGCACGTCCGGTCGGGACAAACAGCAAGTCTTCACAAACGGCCATATATCCTTGTGATGCAATGCCGCTTTTGGCCCGAGCAGTAGGATGCGGCTGATCCATTTCAATTGAGCCTGAGGAATCGTTGCACCAAAGCACCCGGCCGGTCACCGGATCGATCGCGTTGATGAAAATTCCCTCGGTCGGCCAGATGCCGGCGCCAAAATAGACCACGTTGTCGATAACAACCGGTCCGCCGCGCGCCGGCCAGCGTGAAATCATCCGATCGTTGCCCAGGAGCATCTCGGCTTTAGGTCCGCCACGCAATTTCCACAGCAGCCGACCGTCGGCGGCCGCAAGGCAGTACAGGTAACCGTCGTCGCTTGACACTAACAGACGGTCCTGCCAAACCAGCGGCGCAAACCGCACGGGGCCTTCGGTGTAGAATGTCCAGCGTATCGCGCCTGTGACCGCATCCAAAGCGTACACTTTGCAGTCAGCCGAACTGCCGTAATAGAGTAAACCGCCCGCGATCACCGGCTGATAGGCCTGATCGAACTGCTGGCGGTTGCGCGTAGGCCAAGCTGGCGTCGGGGCGTGCGGGGATTGATGGGTCCACAACAGCGATAGCCTCTCGGGCAATTGCTGCTTCGTGTACCCGCTTCGTGCGGCGTCGGCTCGATAAGTTGGCCAGTCGGCGGATGCGGACGCTGCACCTGTCACCACACAGAAGGCCATCAGTTGCACTATGTGACAAAGCATCTGGTTTTTCATGAGTCCCTTTCCTAAAGTAGCACTAATCGGTCCTATCGAGGACAAGTTCATTTAGTCTGAAGCCCACCCCGCACACGGCTGCATTTCTGACAAAACTACGCCTGGTTATTCCGCAGTGATCCATCTGTATATTCCTGGCCGGGAGCCAAAACAGCTTGCTCAATCCACCCTCTCACAAATGATATTTATGAGGTCCAAACCAAGACCCTGGGATTCTGCGTTCTTGCCTACGAGCTTGAACAACAATCTGTTTGGCCCCTCGGCCAGATTGAGTGTGCCGACATATTTACCCGGTGCAGATTCCCTTTCGGCGGCATACAAGTCCACTTCCGGCCCAACTGGCGCTTCATCCATAAACATCTGCACCTTTCCCTGCGATGGTCCTTTAATCGCGTCAAGGCTGACTTTGTATTCTCCGGCCACCGGAAGCTCACAAACAAAACAGATGAAGTGATACCCAAACGAGTCGTCTCCTTCCGCCCGCAGCGATAGAAATCGAACATCCTTGTCGTCGAGTTTCTCAGCGTTCTTCGTAAGCGTTGCATTACGGTATGAGAATGCGTTAATCGGAATATTCCACCACGTTGCGAAGACGATGCGCTTCAGGTCGATTACTTTCCTTTCGGCCACCGGCGGCAAGTCAAATGCACAGGTCGGCCTGTCCAGCGAATACAGGAACGTCACGGCACAGTAATCGTTCAGAAGTTCGTTTTTGGTTGGAGCATGCTCAATCGTCTGCTGGATACTCTTGCGATACGAATAGGCGTCACCCAGAAAAAGCCGGTAGCCGCCGGTTCTGCCCAGGTGCTTCTTATATCCGAGACAGCCGCTTAACGGAAATGACATCTTCGAGTCCCAACGACCCGAGACATCATACCACCCACCATTGTATAAGTCCTCCGATCCCGTGCCATGAATGACAAGCTCGCCGTCTATCGTCGTCTGATCGTCGCCCTCAAAGAAATAAGTGTTGCCAGACTCGAATCCCTGCGATTGTTGGATTAATCCAACGATATGCCCCCGGCCTGCGGTTTCGATAAATGTGAAAGGCTTCCCACTGGTTGTCGGATTCTCGCGTCGCCATATGGCATAAAACCTGCCTTCATTCTCCCGCCGGGCAACCGGCACGAACAACACTTCTGCCTCAAGCTCTGTCTCTTTAGCCGAGTGCCGCTCGGAAAGCAGTTCGATTCGGGCGGACTTATCGAACGGCATCGGAAAATAACAATAGTCCGTTCCATTGGCTGTCCCTACCAGCAGAGACATGGTTGCCGGCTCACCCCATGCGTAGCCGAAGAAATCTCCGGCAGGACTGAGAATTGCAGGCTCCTCGCTGCCGTCCCAGTATGCACGGAGGATAACTCCACGGTCCTTGTCAACCAAAGCCTCAGGAGTAGAAATACGAATCCCGACTACTCTTCCCGGACGGTCGATTTCGAAGATTTTCACAGCCTCTCCAGGCTTCAAGCTAACTTTCGCGCCGAATCGCTCAATCGATCCGCCGGCGGGGACAACGTAAGAACTGACGTCGCTCCCATACGATTCGAACAGTCCTCTGGCTTTCTCCAAATGAGATCTGTACTCATCTGCCGGCTGCTTCGGAAAACTCACGATTGATGTTCCTTCAGAATACGTTGCGTAATTGATCTGGTAGAATTGCAAACGTTCGGCCCTGATGAAAACCTTACACGACTTTTCATACGTGAGCGGCACATAACTGTAAAATCCTCCGGCTCCATATCCGACTAACGGCCGAACAAAGACAGGATGTTTGCCCAGGAAGATGTCACGAAACTTGACCCGTATGCTCGGTTCGCTCTCGCCATCAAAGTAGAACTCGAGTATGTCATCTGTCGGTGTGGGAGTCCAGATTCTGTAGATTACCCCCGGCCCCTGCAAGTCGGCCAGGACCAATCCATCCTTTTCCTTGCGGACGTAGGAATACTGCCCACCGAAGCCATCGTTGTTTCCGCCTGTCCGATCGTAACTGGATATCGATGCGACCTTGATTGACTCCTTGAGCACAGCCAGCCGATCGAGCCGGTACAGTTCCTGAATTCCCGGGACCAAATCGTCTGCCGCTGACAGCTCAGTTGAATAGATGGACAAAGAAAAAAACGCGATAACAAAAAGATAAACTGGACTATAAAATACGCGGTCGCTCATTTTGTTCTCCTTCTAAATAGTCTGGAGCATCCCCGTCCTTACCCAGGCTTCAAGCAATTCCGGATTCATGATTTCGTCGCAGCCTCAAACATATTTTCGTATTTTAACACTCTCACTTGACTCATTACCCAACCCGGCAATTACTGTTATCACCGGATGGTTCTTGTCCATCCGCTTAATCATCTCTGCGATTCCGTTGATTTCCTTCCATACGAGGATACGATCTTCCTTGCTGGCATGATGTTCTACCTCGTTTCCAATTCCCCATATCAGAAGTGCTGGATGGTCCTTCAACGCCATCACTTCTTTGCGAATCTTCTCTCGCAGCCTATTAAGCATTTCAGTGTCATTATAATCAGCACCATGTCTGGGCGATGCTAAACTTAATCCCATGCAAACCATCAGCCCCTTCTCGTGTGCTTTATCTAAATCCGTTTTCGAACTTCTCCATGTGCGCACAGAATTACCTCCTGCCTTTACGAGAGCATCCAGATTCCGCACGCCGCCTGCACCGTTGATAAAAAACGGCTGACCATTCACTCGAAGCTCAAATCGTTCGACGGTCTTCACGATCTTGACAACCGAGGGACCTTCTGTGCCTGTGTATTCTGCTGCTGACAGTGTTGAGACACAGATGGTTGTGGCGGCCAAAGGATTCTATTTTTCATTTATAACTCCTTATTATCTCATGATGTACTTCTCAAGAATCTCTTTACCGCGTTTGATCTCTTCCCGACCGCTCGATTCAATACCATACCAGCCTCTGTAGCCGGAATCCCGGCAGAGCTTTATCATTCTGGCTGTCTGCTTCTCCTCCGGCTGGTTTCTGTATGACAAACCGCCGGCGTATGGGAGCATCTTTCTCAGATATTCATAGTTGTCGAATTCTCTGCTGGGACTTCTCCAGTCGGGGTATGAGCCAAAATACGGATTATCAACCTTCTTGAATAGTGAGACCATCCAATCGGCATCGTTTGACAGCCCACCGTGGTTCTCAATCAGCACATGTATGCCGGCAGGCGCAGCATACTCCAGCAGACGATTATAGCAGTCGGCCGCCCACTCAAGCGCCTGATCCTTAGGAGCATCCTGCGGGCCGCGGCAATTGGTCCTGATGGAATGGCATCCAAGGTACTTCGCTATATCCACCCACTTACGGTGGTTTATGGCGGTCTGGATCCGTACAGCCTCATTAGGATCGCATGTCTCTCCTTCGTCATCCACCATTATGAGGACCATTGTGACATCTTGCTTCTCGGCATTGCCCCGCAGTCGCTGCAAGTAAGAGTAGGTCGGCAACTCAAACAGAGTGCTGACAAATTCAATTCCGTTAATGTCAAAATCCTCCCTGGCAATTTTTGGAAAATCCAGGGTCTTCCACTTGCCCTCTCGTACTTCCTGAACCAGCGCCCATTGAGCGATAGAAATATCATCTTTCACAGTTCCGGGCGTAGGATTAACTTCCGTATCTTTTGCCAGCAGTAAGCTGCCAAAACCAGTTCCGGCTGCAATTGATCCGGCCAAGAATTCCCTTCGATTGATCCCTTTCATGGCTATCCTTCCTTTCTTTCTTTATTTCCAGAATTAATTTCTTATTGCTTCCAGTAAGCCACAGTATCGCAAAGTCCAACTGTTGCGGCACTGTCTATGGCTGTATTAGTCTGCCTTAGACAGGTTGGTAATTTTCATATTTTCGCCATCTTATGGCAGTACTGTTATAACTCCCAACCCTTCCTGTATTTTCGGGTCAAATACTTGTTTGCTTCCGGCAAGTTGGTTATTTTCATTGTCTCTGAGTCATAATCCACTTTTTGCCCAGCCCTCAGGGCTATAGCTCCGAGA
>Ga0210003_1000728_pt1 | contig 29848 bp, 26 predicted proteins | sample LantaG_FD_182804 | JGI IMG/M metagenome (GOLD analysis project Ga0210003, IMG submission 182804) | Deep subsurface microbial communities from Baltic Sea to uncover new lineages of life (NeLLi) - Landsort_02402 metaG (SPAdes) (version 2) | ecosystem: Environmental > Aquatic > Marine > Oceanic >... | reverse complement strand
CCGGTTCCCTCGATGAATTCAACGGAGCCACCGTGCACCTGCGGGAGGCGGTCGGAGACCTCAAGGAGGAGGTGTCGCGGTTCACCATCTGACGCGGCCGGCCGGCCGCGGCGGGGGAGGCCCGACCCAGCGACCATGCAATTGCTCACCTTCGGCGTCGGCGGCGAACCCTACGCGATCGAGTCGCGACGCGTGGTCGAGGTCCTGCCGCTCGTGCCCGCTCGCAGCCTGCCCCAACTGCCCGACTATCTGCTCGGCCTGTTCACCTACCGCGGCAGCCTGGTGCCGCTGGTCGAACTCGGCCGTCGCCTTGGCGTCGGTCCGGCCGTCAAGCGGCTCAGTACGCGAGTGATCGTGGTGGCACTCGAGGGGGGCCACCGGCTCGGCCTGGTGGCCGAGAACGTGATCGTGATCCGGGCCGTTGACGAGTCGGCCACCGCGGTGCCGCCGCTCGAGCTTGACGCCGCCCCCTACCTCGGCCGGGTTCTGCGGCTCGGCGGCGAGACGGTGCAGCTGCTCGACGTCGATCGGCTGCTGCCGGCAGACCTCCATGCCGGACTGTTTCCCGCTGCGGCCGGAAGGAGCAGCCGATGAACGCGACGCCCCGAACCCGCGACATCGACGACCTGCTCGAGGAGTGGCTCGGCCTCGACGTCAGCACCGTCGGCACCGCCGCCGTCGATCGGGCCGTACGCGAGCGGCTGAAGGCCACGGGCCTCATTGATCCGGCCGCCTATGCCCGCAAAGCCCGGGGCGACACGGCCGAACGCGACCTGCTCGTCGAGGGGGTGATCGTCGCGGAGAGCTGGTTCTTCCGGGACCGGCAGGTGTTCGAATTTGTCGCCGACGTCGCGGCCACCCGGGCCGCGGTGCCGGGCCGGCGTCCGGTCCGGATCCTCTGCGCCCCAAGCGCCTCGGGCGAGGAGCCCTACTCGCTGGCAATGGCCCTGTTTGATGCCGGACTGACCGCGGAACAGTTCGCGATCGACGCAATCGACATCAGCCGCCGATCGTTGGCACGGGCCGCGGAGGGGCGATATTCAGCCAACGCCTTCCGCAACGCCGATCTCGCCTTTCGCGACCGCTGGTTTGCCGCCGAGGCGGGGCAGGCGGTGCTCGACCGCCGGATTCGCGACCAGGTGCGTTTTGCCTGGGCCAATCTCCTCGATCCGGTGTTCGCCGACGGCCGCGAGCCCTACGACGTCGTGTTCTGTCGCAACCTGCTGATCTACCTCACGCCCGCGGCCCGCCGGCAGGTGGAGCGGCAGATCGACCGGCTCCTGCTGCCCGACGGGCTTGTTGTGCTCGGGGCTGCCGAGCCGCCGATCATGCAGGGCGACTGGATTCCCGCCGGCAGCGCGTCGCTGTTCACGCTGCACCGCGGCGTGCATGCCCCGGCCCCGCCGGCCCGGCCCGTGGCCAAGCGGCCGCGGCCCACGACGGCACCGCGGGCAGCCCCGCCAGCAAGCCCGCACCGGCAGGCTGCGGCTGCGGCCCTGCTACCTGAGGCCGCGGCAGCAGACCTCGAGCGGGTTCTCGCCGAGGCCGGCCGGCTGGCCAACGCCGGCCGTCTCGCCGACGCCCTCGCCCACTGCGAGCAGAGCCGGCCGCTCGTGCCGCCGTCCCCCGAGCTCTTCTTCCTCATGGGCATGCTCCACCAGTCGGCCGGCGACCTCGACCGGGCGGAGGGCTGCTTCCACAAGACCCTCTACCTCGACGGGGGCCACGAAGAGGCCCTGCTCGCCCTCGCGCTCGTGGCCCGGCAGCGGGGTGACCTCGCGATGGCGGAGCAGTATCGGCAGTCGGCCGCCCGCGCTCTGGCACGCAAGGAGGAGACGCGATGATCGACCATGCGTCGACCGCCGGCGGAGCGGTGGAACAGCCGATGCCCGAATGCTGGCGGGTGGTCGGCGTGTCTGGCGACCGCAGCTGCCCGGAGCTCGAGCGGTTTATCCACTGCCGCAACTGCCCGGTGCTCGCCGAGGCGGCCCGAAGCTTCTTTGACCGGGAGGCCCCGCCGGGCTACCTCGAATCCTGGCGGACTGTGCTCGAGGAGCCGGAAGCCCCGCCCGACGCCGATGCGGCGAGCCTGCTCGTCTTTCGGGTCGACAAGGAGTGGCTCGCATTGCCGGCCACGGCGCTCATCGAGGTGACGCCGATCCGCCGGCTCCACGCGGTGCCGCACCGGGCGGGCACGCCGCTGGCGGGCCTCGTCAACATCCGCGGCCAACTCCAGCTCTGTCTCTCGCTCCACGCGGTGCTCGGGCTGGCGGGCGGCCCAACCGGCCCGGAACGCGGGCTGCAGGGAACCCCGCCGGACACGGCCATGGCCGGCGGACGAGAGCCGAGTCGGGCAGGTTTCGGAACGTCCCCGCCCCCCGAGCCCCCACGGACCACGCCTGAGAGCATCCGCCAGGGGCCGAGCGTCGCCGAGGGAGTGCCACGACTGCTCGTCATCGAGCGCCGACGGGCCCGGACAACAGACCGCTGGGTGCTCGGGGTAGACGACGTGGCGGGCGTGCACCGCGTGCCGCGGTCTACCCTCCGGGCAGTTCCCGCGACGGTGGGCCAGGCTGCCGCCCGCTGCTCGGCGGCGCTCTTCGACTGGGAGGAGCGGACCGTGGCTGTGCTCGACGAGGATCGGCTGTTCGACGCCCTCGCCCGGGCGGTCGAGTCGTGAGCGGAGGCAACGATGGCTGACGACCTGAGCGGGTTCTCGATGCTCGAGCTGTTTCGCCTCGAGGCGGAAGGCCAGGTGGCCGTGCTCTCGGCGGGCGTGCTCGCGATCGAGGAACTGGAGAAGTCGCCCGAGACGATCGAGGCGATGATGCGGGCAGCCCACTCGCTCAAGGGAGCGGCCCGGATCGTCGGGATCGACCCGGCAGTCCGGGTAGCCCACGCGCTGGAAGACGTGTTTGTGGCCGCCGGCAAGGGCAGCCTGCGGGTCCGTCCCGAACACGCCGACGTGCTCCTGGCCGCAATCGATTTTCTCGGTGGGATCGCGACCGCCGACGACGCGGCTGCGGCCGATTCCCCCTGGGGCGGTCAGGCCGAGGCGGTCGTAGCGCGGCTGGAGGCAGTCGCAACGGCGGGGCATGCCGCAGGGCAGGAGACAAACACACCCGCTGCTCTGCCAGAGCACCCTCGCCCCAGCTCTCTCCCGGAGGAAGAGGGAGGAGGGCCTCACCCCGGCCCGCTGCCGCAGGATGCCGCAGGAGCTGAGAAGCGGCAGCCCGGCGAGGCAGCCGACCGGGTCGTTCGGGTCTCGGCGGAGAGCCTCACGCGGCTGGTCGGCCTCGCCGGAGAGGCGCTCGTCGAGACCCGGCAGATGCGGCCCTTTGTAAACACGCTTGTGCACCTCCGGGCGGCCGAGGTCGATCTCTGCGACTCGCTCGCGACACTCGACGACACGCTCGAAGCGGGGGAAGCGGGGCCTCCCGACCGGCTCGCACGGGCCGTCGCGGCGATCCGCGGGCGGGCCGACGCCGCCCTGGCCGCGCTCACCCGTCATGTCGAGGAATTCGAAAGTTTCGCCCGGCGCAACGAAGATCTCTCCAACCGCCTCCACCACGAGGTGATCACGAGCCGGATGCGGCCCCTGGCCGACGGCATCCGCGGCTTCCCGCGGCTCGTCCGCGACCTGGCTCGCGGGCTCGGCAAGCAGATCCGGTTCGAGGTCGTCGGCGACCAGACCGGCGTAGACCGCGACATCCTCGACAAGCTCGAAGCCCCGCTCTCCCACCTGATCCGCAACGCAATCGATCACGGGATCGAGGACCCCGCCACCCGCACCGCCGCCGGCAAGGTGGCAACGGGCACGATCCGGCTCGAGGCCCGCCATCGGGCCGGGATGCTCCATCTCACGCTCACCGACGATGGCCGCGGCGTCGATGTCGAACAGCTCCGGACCCGGGCGGTCGGCCGCGGGCTCGTGGCCGCGGCGGTGGCCGGCCAGCTCGGCGAGCTCGAGCTGCTCGAGTTCCTCTTTCTTCCCGGCTTCTCGACCAAGGCAGAGGTCAGCGAGATCTCCGGCCGGGGTGTGGGCCTCGACGTTGTCCAGAGCATGGTCAAGGGGGTCGGTGGCAGCGTGCGGGTGGCCACGCAGCCGGGCGTCCGGACGGTGTTCACGCTCCAATTGCCGATCACGATGTCGGTGATCCGGGCGCTCCTCGTGCGGATCGCGGGGGAGCCCTATGCCTTCCCCCTGACGCGAATCGACCACATTCTTCCGGTGCCCCACGGCCGGATCCGCACGATCGAGGGGCGGCAATACTTCGATCACGACGGCACCGCGATCGGCCTCGTGCAGGCGGGGCAGATTCTCGACCTGCCCGCCCCGCCCCCCGCCGACCCGATGCCGGTGGTGGTGGTCAGCGATCGTGGCCAGCAATTCGGAATGATCGTTGACGCGTTCTTGGGCGAGCGGGACTTGGAGGTGCGGCCGCTCGATCCCCGCCTGGGAAAGGTGCCCGACATCTCGAGCGCCTCGTTGCTGGAAAATGGCGACCCGGTACTGATCGTGGACGTCGAAGACCTCGTGCGGAACATCGACAACGTTCTGACCGGCCGGCGGCTGTCGCGGGTGGAGTTCGAACAGCTTGCCGAGGAGATCCGCCCCCGCAAGCGGATTCTCGTGGTGGACGACTCGATCACCGTGCGGGAGCTCGAGCGGCAGCTCCTCCAGTCTCGCGGCTACGCGGTGGACGTGGCAGTGGACGGCATGGACGGCTGGAACGCCGTCCGCGGCACCCCCTACGACCTCGTCGTGACCGACGTCGACATGCCGCGGATGGACGGCATCGGGCTGGTCTCGCTGATCAAGGCCGACCCCGTGCGGCGTGAGATTCCGGTGGTGATCGTATCCTATAAGGATCGCGAGGAAGACCGGCTTCGGGGGCTCGACGCGGGCGCCAACCGCTACCTCACGAAGAGCAGCTTCCACGACGAGACCTTCGTGGATACGATCATCGACCTGATCGGCGAGGCATGAGATGCGGATCGCGATCGTCAACGACATGCGGGCAGCCGGCGAAGCGCTGCGGCGGGTGGTGGAGAGCCTGCCCGGCCACGAGCTGGCCTGGACCGCTGCCGACGGGGTCGAGGCTGTCGCCAAGGCGCGGCAGAACCGCCCCGACCTGATCCTGATGGACCTCCTCATGCCGCACCTCGATGGGGCGGAGGCCACCCGACAGATCATGGCAGCCACGCCCTGCGCGATCCTCGTCGTGACCGCGACGGTGAGCGGCAATATCTCGCTTGTCTACGAGGCGATGGGGCATGGAGCGCTCGACGCGGTCGACACGCCGATCCTCGGCCCGCGCGGCGAGGTGAGTGGCGCAGCCGCGCTCGCGGAGAAAATCGGCATGATCGCCAAGCTCGTGGGAGCGTCGCCGCACCCGCCGCGGCCCCGGCCGGCGACCACGGGGACACCGCGGCTGGTTGTTGTCGGTGCGTCGACGGGTGGCCCCAAGGCGCTCTGCGAGTTGCTCCTGCCCCTGCCCCACGACTGGAACGTGGCGGTGATTGTGATCCAACACGTTGACGTGGCCTTCGCGGCCGGGCTGGCTACGTGGCTCGCCGACCGTACCGGCCGCCGCGTCCGCGTGGCCGAGCAGGGTGACGTGCCGGTGGCGGGCGAGGTGGTGATCGCCGGCACCAACGACCATCTCGTGCTCGCCGCCAACCGCTCGCTCGAATACCGGGCCGAGCCGCGGCAGATATTCTTCCGGCCGAGCGTCGACGTGTTTTTCGAGAGCGTGGCCGCCCATTGGCCAAAGCCGGGGGTCGCGGCCATCCTCACGGGGATGGGGAGGGACGGTGCCGCAGGGCTCCTGGCACTCCGCCGCAAGGGCTGGCACACGCTCGCCCAGGACGAGTCCACGAGCATCGTGTGGAGCATGCCCAAAGCGGCGATCGACGCGGGTGCCGCGTGCGAAGTGCTGCCGATCGAGCGGATCCCGGCCGCGATCATCGGCCAGTTCGTGGCGGGCTGACCCGCTGGGATGGTGAGGGTGTACCGTGGGATTCTGATGGCGGTGCCGAATCCGGTGGCGTGGCAAACGGGATGGCCTTTTGACCCGCCGTCCCCGGGCTCGCGCCCGGGGCTTTTATCAATCCGCTCGCTTCGATGGTGAGGGTGTGCTGGGGGATTCTGCCGCAATAAAAGCCCCCAGCGCGAGCTGGGGGACTGCGACGGGGCGTATGGCCTGGCCCCGCCATGCCAACACGCAACGATTACTCCCGGCCCCAATCCGCGAGGTTACTCCCGGTGCCAACTCCGGCGGCATGGTAACCGGGATGGCATTTTGACCCGCCGTCCCCTCGCGGCATACAAGCCCCCGGCGCGAGCCGGGGGATTCTGGTCCGGTGCCGACTCCGGCGGCATGGTAGATGGGATGGCATTTTGACCCGCTGTCCCCGGGCTCGCGCCCGGGGCTTTTATGAATCCGCTCGCTGGGATGGCGGACCCTCGAGCAGCCGCATGACCGCGAGCACCGTCGCCTCGCCGCCTGCCGGCCCCGCGATCACCTGCACGCCTACCGGCAGGCCGGCGCTGCCACGGTCGGTGGCCGCGGCGGCGCGGAGCACCGGATCAAAGGACCAGGGGCGGCCCCGCTCCTCGTCGGGCCGCACCGATGTAACCGGCACGGCGCCGGCCGCGAGATCCAGCAGATTGGCCGCGAGGCAGGGTGCGGCGGCCAACAAGAGCCTCGCGGCCGTGCCGTGCCTAAGCGCCGGCAAGGCCGACACAGGACAGACCACCGCCTCACAGTCGCCGAGTAGGGCGGCGAATCGCTTCGCGAGGTCGGCTCGCCTGGCGACGAGATTCCCGCGGCCCGCCGCGTCCCGCGGACCGGTCGCGAGCAGCCCACGGGCCTCGAGCCGGCGGCCAGCGAGCCGCGCGATGGCGGCGAGGGCTGGCCGCAGCCGGCGGGGCAATGCTGCCAGCGCGATCAGCCGCCGGACACCGGGCATCGGCCGCACGCCTCCGAAGAGTGTCCGGATGTCGGCACCGCCATCGGCCGCGAGGATCGCCAGGTGCAGCCAGGCGGCCTCCTCGGCGAGTGCCCCGTCGAGCGGCACCATCTCAATGCCGGCAGCTTGCAGCCGGGCTACCGCCTCGGCAACACCCCGGCGAATCGCCGCCGAGGGGGGTATGGGGCCGGAGGTATCCCACCAGCCCACGCGGCGAGGCGGCGGGGCGGATAGAAACCCGCCGGGCACAACTGCCGCGAGCGCGACCGCGAGATCCTCAACGCATCGGGTGATAAACCCGGCCCGCGGCCGCACGGCCGTGAGGTGGGGCAGCGTATCCACGGCCCCGCCCTCCCCCAACACGGTCGATCGCGGCATAAGCGTCGCGATCCCGCAGGCATGGGCGGGCTGGCGGAGGCTGCCGGCGAGGTCGGTGCCAACGGCCAGGCCGACGACGCCGGCCGCAACCAGGGCGGCGTCGCCGCCGCTCGACCCACCGGGGCTCCGGGCGGGTGAAAGAGGATGGTTGGTGCGGCCCCAGACGGGGTTGTCGGTTTCGTGCAGATACATCGCCTGTGGCACGTTCGCCTTGCCCACGACAATGGCACCGGCAGCCCGCAACCGGCTCACGATGTCGGCGTCGGTGAGGTCGGCCACAACGCCGCGGCCGGGAATCCCAAGGGTCGTCCGCAGACCGCGAACGGGGAAGCATTCCTTGACACTCACCGTCACGCCGGCGAGTAAGCCTGATAGCTCGAGTGCCGCCTCACGGGCCGCCTCGTCAGGCCGCGGCTGCACGAGGGCATTGAGCAGGGGATGGGTGGCGGCGTGCCGGGCAACGTGCGCCGCGAGCGCATCCCGCGCTGGCCAGGTATGCCCTGCCGGCCCGCCGCTCACAAGCCGAAGGGGCTCGCGGCCTCTGCCGATTCGATCGCGGTGGCCCACAGGGTGTCGCCGTCGATCGCGAGTCCGGTGACGATCACCATGCCCCCGGGCGACACCTCTGGCTCGGCCCGGGTGAGGACGCTCAGCGGCCTGTCACCCAGCCGCACGTCGGCTCTCCAGTAGGGCCCCACACGCCGGGCCGTCACAAACGTGGCAGCGGCCACGACTCCATCACTGCCGCGCTTCGAGAACGCGAGCCAGTCGCCTGTGAGCCGGGCCAGCGGTTCGAGCATCTCGGGGTGGGCCGTGAGGCCACGATGCACGTCGGCGACCGGATCAGGCAACGACTCCAAGGGCCGGCCCGAATCAGCCGCCACCCGCTCGAGCATCGCCAACTCCTCCGCGTAGGCCGCGAGGGCCCGATACCACTTCACGCTCAGCGACTTGAACACCGGGTCGGCCGGATCATCGATCGCACTCACCGCCTCGAGCGCCGCGGCCGCCGCGGCTGCTGTCCGCTCCAGTCCGGCGATGTCGAGCGGCTCCGGCTCCGGCGGAGGGGGCGGGGCGACCGGCTCGGGAGGTGCAGCCGGTGTGTCGGAGTCGTTGAGGAGGGCCATCAGCGGGTCGTCGTCTTCAGTTCCGGCATCGGCCGCGAGGGGGGGATCGATGACGGCCAGGTCGGTCGGGTCGGGCTCCGCCGGGCCAGAATCAGGGGCGGGCTCCATCACCGGATCGATTTCAGCCAGCTCGGTGGTGTCTGGCGATGCAGCTGTGTCTTCGGGATTCCCGAGAATGTCGTCGAGGCTCGGCGCTTTGCCAGCACCACTCGCGGCCAACCCCACGGCTCCGGGCCGAAACTTGGCCGGCACCAGGAAGCTCAGCGAGTCGGGCATCATGGGCGCGATCTGCAGCGGATCCTTGCCAATTGCCCACCACAGGATGGCCAGGACGATCGGGAACGACAGTGCCCCGCCGAGCACAACGCCGACCATCTGGCCAACCATGCTCGGCTTCTTGCGGCGGGCAGGGGGCTTGGCCGACTTCTGCGTCGCGGGCCGGCCGGTCACCGCCCCGCCACCGTGAGCGGCGGTCGCTGCGGCGAGCCCGAGCCCGCCAACTCTGGCCAGATCGGCTTCTTCTCCGCTCTCGCTCTCACTCGCGGAGAAAGCGAACGTCTGCTCGTCGTCGCCACCTTCCGCCGGAGCGTCTTCTTCCGACGCCGCAAAGGCGAACATATCGACCGCGGGTTCGTGCGATTCCTCGGCCGCGGCGGCCCCCTCATCAAACATGGCCCCTTCATCGGCGTGCGAATCATCGCCGGTGAACGCCTCAAGGCTGCTCGGGGAAGGAAAGCCGGACAGGCCAGTACCGATCTCCACCGACGAGTGTCCGGCGAGCAGGCTCGCGGCCTCGTCCTCAGACCCGATGCCGTCGGGTTCCGAATCATCGGAATGGAATACGGATAGCTCCGGCCCATCGGGTGTGGATGGGAAATCGTCAACCGACCCGGGGGCACTGAGCCAGGCGTCTATGTCGCTGTCTGCGGCGGCGGCGGCACTGCCCGCCGCCTGTTCTTGCTCGGCCACCGGCTCGTCGGAGGGCCAGCCAGGAAGCTCGTCGTCTTTGGCTGGCTCGGCATCTGCCGCCGGGGCGTCGTCAAACGAAAACGAGAAGTCACCGGCGAGATCGGGAAGCGGTTCCGCCTCAAGGCCAGCCCACGGGTCGTCGCTGGACTCTGGCTTGTCGTCATCGGCCATCTGGCTCTCTCCGCACGCGGTCTTAAAACCCGACCCTCGGCCGCGACCAGCCGACCCAGGAACCTGTCAAATAGAGTCTAGCATCGAAATTTCGGGGCCTGCCAGCGGCCCCCAAACAGCCCCCGAGCGGCCGGCGGCTCAGAGCCCGTGGGCCGGCCCGTACCGGCGACTCAGGCTCTCCGCCAGCCAGTCGGCCGAGACCGGCCGGCCGGTCACCCGTTCCACGAGCGGTTCACTTTCGAATTGCCGGCCCAGCGAGTGGATTTCCCGCCGCAACCAGTCGAGGAGCGGCCGGAAATCACCCGCGGCAAACGCTGGTTCGAGATCGCCGAGCTGCTCCCCAGCGGCGGCCATCAACTGGGCCGCGTACAGATTGCCGAGGGTGTACGTCGGGAAGTAGCCGATCAGCCCCGCGCTCCAGTGGATGTCCTGGAGCACGCCGGTCGCATGATCCGGTGGACGGATCCCGAAATCCTTCTCGAACCGATCGCTCCAGGCGGCGGGCAGATCGGCCACGGGCAAATCGCCATGGATAACCGCCCGCTCGAGGTCGAACCGCAGCATCACATGGAGGTTGTAGGTGACCTCGTCGGCCTCGACCCGGATAAACGACGGCCGCACAACGAGCACCGCCTCGTACATGGCCGCGGCGTCGGCGTCGGCCAGGGCTGCGGGAAATGCCTGCCTGGCCAACGGAAAGGCCCACTCCCAAAAAGCCCGCGAGCGGCCGACGAGATTTTCCCACAGCCGCGACTGCGACTCGTGGATGCCAAGCGACGCGGCCTCGCCCGGTGGCAGCCCGTACCACTCCCGCGGCAGTCCCTGATCGTAGATGCCGTGACCCGCCTCATGGAGCACGCCGTAGAGCGATGTCGGCAGGAACCGCTCGTCCCAGCGGGTCGTGATCCGGCAGTCGTCGGGCCCGAGCGAGGTGCAGAAGGGATGGTCGGTGGTGTCGAGCCGACCGCGGGAAAAGTCAAAGCCGATCCGGGCGGCCACATCCTGAGTGAATTGCCTCTGGGCGGCGACCGGATAGGGCCGTTGCGTCAGCAGCGAGTCATCGGGGCGGCGGGTGGACTCGGCACAGGCCCTGACAAGCGGGACGAGCCGCTCGCGAAGGTCGGCGAATCGCGGCGCGATCGCCCGCCATCGCCCCCCCGGCTCGTAGTCGTCGAGCAGCGCGTCGTAGGGATCGAGGTCGGGACGCTGGCAGGTGGCCTGCTCCCGCTTGAGGGCGAAAACCTTCTCGAGCCAGGGTTCGAGCTGGGGCCACGAGGATTCCGCTCGGGCCGTCACCCAGGCCTGCTGCGCCTCGACGGTTGTCCGGGCAAGCTCTGCGACGAGTCGTGGCGGAAGCCGGGCCTGTTTGTCGAAGTCGTGTTTGAGGAGGCGGATCGTCGCCTGCTCCGCGGGGCTGCCAGCGGTGGCCAGCGGCCCGGCGGCGAGGGCCTCGAGCCGCTCCCCCTGAGCCCGGTCGGTGCGATGCCGATGGACAACCGCCGCGAGTTCGGCGGCCTGGTCGGCCCGCCAGGCTCCCGCCGCCGCCGGCATCATCGTGCGTTCGTCCCAGCCTACGAGCGCGTCCACCGTGGCGAGCATCGCCCCCCGCCGGGCGTGATCGCAGGCGGCGGCGAAGAGCTGGGCGGGAGTGGAACCGGTCGGCATGGCTGCGATCCGCGGGGCGGGACTGGCTGCGGGGGCAGACTATGATCCCAGCTTCCGGCTGACAACCGTCGCCGGCCCCGGGAGCTAGCGTCATGCTCGATGTCCTCGTGATCGCCCCCCACCCGGACGACGCCGAGCTTGGCATGGGGGGCACAATCGCCCTCATGCGAGCCCGGGGACTCGCCGTGGGCATTCTCGACCTCACCGACGGCGAGCCCACGCCGCTGGGATCGCCTGAGATAAGGGCCCGGGAGACGGCCGCAGCAACGGACACGCTCAGCGTCGAGTGGCGGGAGAACCTCGGCCTGCCCAACCGCCGGCTGCGGGCGACGCTCACCGCCCGCGGGGCCTTGGCGGGCGTCATCCGCCGCACCCGGCCCCGCTGGCTCTTTGCCCCGCACTGGATCGACGCCCACCCCGACCACGTGGCCGCCACGCGACTCACCGAGGCCGCCCGGTTCTGGGCCAAGCTCACGAAGTGCGACCTGCCGGGCGATCCCTGGCATCCCGAGCGGATCTACCACTACGCGTGTGTCCACCTCCGCGCGGTCCGCCGACCCGCGTTCGTGATCGACATCACCGCCACCGCCGATGCCAAGCGGCGGAGCATCGCCTGCTACGCCAGCCAGTTTCCGCCGACGGCTCCCCGGCCGACCGTGCCGGAGCGGGTGGCTGCGGCCGACGCCTGGTGGGGCGCCCAGATCGGGACGCTTGCTGGTGAACCCTTCTGGTCGCGGGAACCCGTCGCCCTGCGCGGATTCGCCGACTTGATGTAGCCAGGCCCTCCCCGGCCCGCACAGCCTTCCCAGAGTTAGGCCTGCCGCGGCGGGCGGGGGCGGGCTTGGCCCGGTCAAGGCGACCTGGGGGGGAAGCCACAGGAAGGCTGCGGTCTCTTCCCGCGGCGGGCCGATACGCCTCTTGGTGGGTCGTGACACTCGTCCGGAATTTTGTATGGCCGCTCGCGACATCAACGTGATTGCACTCGTCAAGGGGGGGGAACGCTACGTGTTCCTCTACGACGACGACAGCCGCGACGAGGCCCTGCGCACGATCGCCCGGCACGCTGCGAATCCCGATCTCAGCTTTTCCTGGTACGACGCCGCCGTGCTCGGCCAGAAGATCCGCCACAACGCTCCCCGGCCGCGGCGACTGCGGTTTCAGCCGCGGGCCGACCGGCGGGCCTGACCGGGGCCGTCGCAGGATGCCGTCGCCAGCCCAGCCAGCCTGGCTCGAGATCGACCGCTTCCTGCGGTATCTCGTCGCTGAACGCGGCGCGTCCCCCCTCACGATCAAGAGCTACCGTGAGGATCTTCTCCAGCTCGAGGAATTCCTGCGGTCGGCCGCCTGCCATCGGCCGGCCGAGGCCACAAGTCCGATCCTCCGCCGCTTCGCATCCGGGCTGCATGCCGCCGGCTACGCTTCATCAACGGTGGCCCGCAAGCTCGCCAGTCTGCGGAGCTTCTATGCCTTTGGCCAACGCGAGGGCTGGGTGCGGACCAACCCCGCCAAGCCGCTTCGCAGCCCGCGCCGGTCCCGCAAACTGCCAAAGTTTCTCACTGGTGACGAGATCGCCCGCCTGCTGGCCGCCCCCCGCCCCGATGCGGCCGGTGGTGTCCGCGACCGCGCGATCCTCGAACTCATGTATTCCGCCGGTGTCCGCGTCCGCGAGCTCGTGAGCCTCGATGACGGCGATCTCGATCTTCAAAACGGCACAGCGCGGGTCCGCGGCAAGGGCCGTCGCGAGCGGCTGGGCGTCGTGGGGTCCCATGCCCGCCGCGCTCTGCGGGCCTGGCTGGCGGCCCGGCCAAACACGGTCGCCCCGCGGGCACCGACGGGCCGGCCGCTGTTCACCAACAAACTCGGGGGGCGGCTCTCGGTTCGCGGCATCGCCCGGCTGCTCGAGAAGCACCTCGCGGTCGCAGGTCTTGCCGGCCGGGCGAGCCCCCACACCCTGCGGCACAGTTTCGCCACCCATCTCCTCGACGCCGGCGCCGACATTCGCAGCGTGCAGGAACTCCTCGGCCACAAAAGCCTCGTCACCACGCAGATCTACACCCACGTGACAACCCGCAAGCTCCTCGAGGCCTTCGACAAGGCCCACCCGCGGGCGCGGTAGAAGAAACAACCGAGCCCACATAGCAGACCGCCCGGGCCATGCTATCGGCAGCTACACCAGCCCGCGACGGACAGCCCACACAGCCGCCTGCGTGCGATCACCAACGGCGATCTTGCGGAGGATATTCTGCACGTGCTCCTTCACGGTCTCGACACTGATCGTGAGCGACTGGGCGATTTCCTTGTTGGAGAGCCCGAGGGCCATGTGCCGCAAGACCTGCGTCTCCCGCTGGGTCAGCGGGATGTCCGGATCGGGCGTTGCCAGCCGATTGGCCATGGTCGTAGCCACCCGGCGGAGTTCCCCGGCCCGCATCGGCAACTGCCCCGCCGCTGCTCCGGTGATCGAGTTGATGAGTTCTGTCCGCGTGCAGCCCTTGAGCATGTAGTCGTGGGCACCGGCGGCGACTGCCCGGGCGACATAGGTCGGATTGTCGAACGTGGAGAGCATCACGCAGCGAACGCCCGGCGTCTCCGCCCGAATCCGCTCGAGGGCCGCCAGCCCGTCCTTGCCCTGCATCCGGATGTCGAGGAGCACCACGTCGGGCTTCATCTTCTTGGTCATTTTCACCGCCTCATCCCCACTGGCGGCTTCGCCGACAATCTTCACCTCAGACCCGGCAAGCAGGCTCACAAGACCGCGGCGGACAACCTCGTGGTCGTCGGCAATCACTACTTTAACTGGCATGGCGGAGTACGTTCCGGCGGCAGGCCGGCATCCTGGGGGTCATGAAAAGGAGCCCGTGGCTTCCGGCGACGTATCCGCTCAGAAGCGATCGGGTGTTCCCAATGAAACTATAACAGGTCAAAAAATTTGATTCAATGACCATGCCACAGCCAACCAAAGCTTACCCGATCCTCCCCGGGCGCGGGCGGCCCCTCAGATGGGGCGGTTCACTCCCTCGGCCTTCACCCGAAGAAAAGGCCGGTCAGGCCGCGTGTCGAGCATCGTGGCACGGACACGTGGGCCATCCCGCCCGAGTCAGGCCGTGTTCCCCACCGCGTGCGCCCGCATCCGCTCGAGCATCGGCCCTGCACCCGCCGCGAGCAGACTCGCAGCCACACGCCGGCCGAGGGCCTGGGCGGCCGGGCCATCCCGTGTTGCCACTGCGTCCTCGGCCAGCACGTTACCGACGGCGGCGGCGGTCTGTTCGAGCACACGGGCCCCGAGCCGCAGACTGCCATCCGGGGCGAGTCGCGCCCATCCGGCGACTGGTGCGAGGCAGCCTCCGGCCAGTTCCGCAAGACAGCTGCGTTCGGCGCGCACGGCCAGGTGAGTTGCCACGTCGTCAAGCGGCGCGATCGCCTGCCAGGCCGCCTCGTCGCCGGCCCTGATCTGCAGACCAAGCGCCCCCTGCCCTACGGCGGGCCAGAAGTCAGGCGGCGCGAGGATCGCCGTGATCCGCGCAGCGAGTCCGAGCCGCTCGAGGCCGGCCGCGGCGAGCACAAGACAGCGGTAGTCGCCCGCAGCCAACCGCGCGAGCCGCGTGTCGACATTGCCGCGGATCGGCTGCACATCGAGGTCGGGCCGAGCGGCCTTGAGCTGGAGCACCCGCCGGATGCTCGACGTGCCCACGCGGGCGCCGGCCGGCAGCGTGGCAAGCGTGTCGCCGGGCCGGCCCACCAGCACGTCGAACGGCGTGGCCCGCGCCGGCACGCAGGCGATCTCGAGCCCCGGCACGGCGGCGGTGGGCATGTCCTTGAGGCTGTGGACAGCGACATCGATCCGGTCGTCGAGCAGGGCCCGTTCCAGCTCCCGCACGAAGACACCGTCGCCGCCGAGCATAGCCACCGGCAGGTCGCCCCGGGCGTCGCCGCGGGTGGAGATCGTCTCCACAACGACGTTACGACCAAGCCCCCGGAGCCGGTCGACGATCTGACCGGTCTGGGCGACCGCCAGGCGGCTGCCTCGGGTTCCGATGCGAAGGGGGGTGCTCATGGGTGATGCGGCTCGCGGTCGTGTGACGTGGTGCGGTCGGCCCGGGCGACCACCGCTGAATACACCACCTCGGCGCCGACGGCCAGGAGCGCCTGCCGACAGGCCTCCAGCGTGGCACCGGTCGTGGTGACATCGTCCACGAGGAGCACCCGTCTGCCTACCGCAGAGCCGCCCGCCCGAAAGGCACCCCGCACGTTGGCCGGCCGCTCGTCGGGAGGCAACTCGTTCTGCATCCGCGTGGCCCGTGTTCGCCGCAGCAGGCCGCGGCAGGGGAGCCCGAGCCCCGCCGCCACGTGGCGGGCGAGCAGGTCGGCGCTGCTGGCACCCCGAGCCGCGCGGCGGAGCCAGTGCATCGGCACCGGCACGACGAGATCGATCGCCCAGTCGGCGAAGCTGCCGTGGTGACGGCGGACGAGGAGCGTCGCCAGTCCCGCCGCATGCCACTCGCCGCCGGGCCGCTTCGTGGCGAGCACGGCGGTGCGGACATCGTCTGTGTACCCGGCGAGCACCGCGATCCCGCTTGAGCCGCGGCGACCCTGGCACCGGGCACAGAACGCCGTGTCGGCTCCAGGCTCGCCGCACCCTGGGCACCGCGGCGCGTCGCCAGAGAGCCGCCGGCTGCACGCGTCGCAGACCAGCCCTTCGTTCGAACCGCCCTCGTTCGAACCGGCTTCGTTTGCCTCCGCCCGACAGAACAGGCAGCGGGGTGGGTAGAGCAGGTCGAGGCCACGGCCGGCGAGGCTGCCCGCACCACGACCCAGAAGAGCCAGCCAGGCCATGCGAATCCCGTCTCCCGGCCAAAAGGCGGGCCCGCGTCCAGGATTGACGCTCGGCCGGGCCGCCCGCTACTGTCCGCCCCCCGCGAGGGCGGCTCCAGACCTTCTCTATCCTCGTCTCCACCCCGGCGGCGTCAAGCAGCGATGCTCATCGACCGCTACATCGGCCGTGCTCAACTCCACGCCTTCGTGGTGGTGTTTGTGAGCCTGGCCGGACTGTACTTCGTGTTCGACGCCTTCACGAACATGGAGGAGTTCATCACCCATGCCGCCGAAACCGGTGGCCTCCTCAAACTCCTCGGTTCGTACTACGGCGGACGCATCGTCTGGTTCTTCGACGTGACCAGTCCGATCATCTCGCTGGCCAGTGCGATGTTCGCGCTCTCCTGGCTCGAGCGGCACAACGAGCTCACGGCCCTCCTGGCCGCTGGCGTGAGCCGCTGGCGGATCGCCCGGCCCGTGATCGTGTTTGCCGCCGGCGTGAGCATCTTGGCGGCGGCCAGCCGTGAGCTGGTCTTGCCCGCCGTGCGGGAGGCCTTCGCCCGCAACGCCCAGGACCTCGACGGCAAGGCGCTTCAGTCCTTTCAATCGCGATACGATCACCGCACCGACATCCTCTTCCGCGGACGCGGCGTGCGGTCGGCGACGGCCTCGATCGACTCGCCAAGCCTCCTCATGCCGCCGCAGCTGGGTGAATTTGGGCCGCAGATCACGGCCAGCCGAGCGATCTGGAAACCGGCCGCCGACGGGCGGCCCGCGGGCTATCTCCTCAAGCAGGTTCACGAGCCAGTCGGCATCGACAGCCTGCCGGCCATGGAACTGGGGGGCAGGCCGGTGGTGTTCACGAAATCCACCGCCGAGTGGCTCAAATCCGGCGACTGCTTCGTGGTCAGCGACGTCACCTTCGAGCAGATGATCGGTTCGGCGAACTGGGGCCAATACTCGTCGGCCGTCGAACTGATGCGGGCGATCTCGAATCCGAGCCTCGGGGTGGCGAGCGACATTCCGCTCCGGGTACACGCCCGATTCACCGCCCCCCTGCTCGACATGGGGCTGCTCCTGCTGGGCGTTCCGCTGGTTCTGGGGCCAAGCCGCCGGGGGGTTTTTGCGGCCGTGGGCTCATGCGTGGGCATGACGGTGGTCTTCTTCCTGGTCGTGATGGGCAGCCATGCACTCGCGCTCGGCGACGCGATCAGCCCGTCGCTCGGTGCCTGGCTGCCGCTGCTCGTGCTCGGCCCCCTTGCCGCCTGGGCAGCCGAGCCGATGTGGCGGTAGCGGGCCCGTGAGCGAGCCTGCAACGCCTGCCCGGGCCTCACAACCCGCACGACCCTCACGGACCTCCCGATCGGCAGCGTTTCCCGCACCCATCCCAGTTCGCCAGGCCTTTTCTCTTCACCCGGTCCACCCGGCTTGCCGATGACACTTATGCGGGTGGGAGCCCGCCCGACCGGCGGGAAGGCCGGCCAATTTCCTCCAGGCAATGGAGTGCCATCATCATGCGAATCAACACCAGCCGGTTCGGACGCATCGACGTCGATGCCGGCGACATCATCCGGTTTCCCAGCGGCCTGCCCGGCCTCGAGGACTGCCGGGAGTGGGCTCTGCTCGCCGACTCGACCAACGACGCCCTCGGCTGGCTGCAGTGCACCACCCGCGGCGACATGGCACTCGCTGTTGTGAGCCCCCGCCGGTTCGTGCCCGACTACCAGGTTCGCATCCCGCGGAGCGAGCTGACGCCGCTGGCGATCAGCGACATCAGCCAGGCGCAGGTCGTGGTGGTGGTCGGCAAGACCGACACCACCCTCACGCTCAATCTCAAGGCGCCAATCGTCATCAACCTCGAGGCCCGTACAGGCCGTCAAGTCGTCGCCAGCGGCGAACTTCCGCTGCAATACGAACTCACCATCAACCGCCAGCCACTCAGGAAGAGTGCATAATCCATGGTGTCGGGTGACGCAGAGCGTCGCCCAGCCGTACAGGATCAGGAAGGGATCAGCGATGCTCGTACTCTCCAGACAACGCGACGAAAGCATCATGATCGGCGACAATATCGTCGTAACGATCGTGGACATTCGGGGAGACAAAGTTCGCCTCGGCATCAATGCTCCCTCGGAGATCCCGGTTCACCGCCAGGAGGTCTACGAGGCGATCCAGCGAGAGAACCTGCGAGCCGCCCGTCTCGAGCCGGGCGACACGGAGAGCATCGGCCGGTTCACCAACCGCGGCCCCGGCCGGCCCGACGGCCCAGCGAAGCGGTAGGCCCGGGACGACCCTTGCCACGTCGCCTTGAACAAGGCGGCATCAGGGGTTCTGTGGGCCCGGCGGAGGGGTTGCCCGTGCTCTCTCGCCGGCCTCGCACGCGAGCGAGAGGCAGGATCGCGATCCCATTCGGCTCAGCGTGTGCACCATAAAAGCCCCCTGCGCGAGCTGGGGGACTGTGACGTGGCGCACCAAGTGGACACTGCCAGGCTCAAGCGGTGTCGCGTACCCGGGGCAGCATGGGCGGGGTGACGCGGGGTGACATGGATAGCGGGGTGGCCTTTGTTCCCGCAGTCCCCGGGCTCGCGCCCAGGGGCTTGTATGGGGCAGGGAGGGGTTGCCCGTGCTCTCGAGCCGGCCTCGCAAGCGAGCGAGAGGCAGGATGCCGAAGCGAGCTTGCGTGGAGTCGGCGCAGGGCAGGATGCCCGGAGCGAACGTCCGGCGAGATGGCACGGGCAACCCCGACCTACTCAATGGGGGGGCTCTAGCCCGATGAGCCCCAGTACTCCGGCTCGTTGCCCGCTTTCCACTTGATGTTGCATCCCAGGCTCGGGATCTGCGTGGCCAGCGGCGGGCGGCCCGCCAGCAGGGCATCGAGGGCGACCCGGAGGTCCGAGCCGGTCACCGGCACGTCGTTACCGGGGCGACTGGCATCGAGCTGGCCCCGATAGACGAGCCGCCGCTGGCTGTCGAAGAGGAAGAAGTCGGGCGTACAGGCTGCTCGGTAGGCCTGGGCCACCTCCTGGGTCTCGTCGTAGAGATAGGGAAAGTGATAGCCCCGCTCCTCGGCCTCGGCCACCATCTGCTCGGGGGAGTCGGCCGGGTGGGAGGAGACGTCGTTGGAACTGATCGCGGCGAAGCCGATCCCACGCGGCAGGTAGTCGCGGCCGAGCGCGGCGAGCTGGTCGGCCACATGCTTCACAAACGGACAGTGGTTGCAGATGAACATCACCACCGTTCCCTGCTCGCCGGCGGCGGTGGGGTAGTCGACCATCCGGCCATCGACGTTGGGGAGATCAAAGTCGGGGGCGACGCTGCCCAAGGGCAGCATCGTGCTCGGGGTGCGGACCATGGGGCAGACTCCTCAGCTCGGCGGGTCGGGAACGTGTGCGAATCTTACGAGGTCGCCCGACACCGGTACACCCGGCGGGCGTTGGCGGTGGTGGCGGCAGCGATGGCGGCGAGTGGCTCGCCGCGGGCCAGGGCCAGGCAGGCGGCAGTATGCACGACGTTGGCCGGCTCGTTCCGCTTGCCCCGCAGGGGCTCCGGTGACAGAAACGGGCTGTCGGTCTCGACGAGCAACCGCTCGAGAGGAACGGTCGTGGCCACCACGCGAAGGTCGGCCGCCGAGCGGAAGGTCACCATCCCGGCAAAGCCGAGGAAGAAGCCCAGGTCGACGGCCTCGGCCGCCTCCGGCGCGGTGCCGGTGAAGGAGTGGAGGATCGCGGCGAGCGGACCTCGGGCGAGCGCTTCCCGCAGCATGAGGAGAGAGTCGCTGGTGCTCTCGCGGGTGTGGATCACAAGCGGCAGGCCGGTCCGCTGGGCGAGGCGGATGTGGCGGTCGAAGAAGTCCCGCTGCACCTCGGGCGGGGCTGAGGTGCGATACCAGTCAAGGCCCGTCTCGCCGATAGCTGCGACCCGACCTCCCTCGACGAGCCGCACGATCCGATCCCACTCGTCCGGGTCGGCCTCGGCGGTGTCGTTGGGGTGGATGCCGGCGGCTGACACGAGCCCCGGCTCACGGGCGGCCAGGTGTGCCGCCGCTTCGCTGTCGAGGGCTCGCGTGCCGATCACGGCCATCCCGGTCACTCCCGCGGCGCGAGCCCGGGAGAGCAGGTCGACCAGATCGCCCCCATATCGCAGCGGATCGAGGTGGCAGTGGCTGTCGAAGAATTCCATCGCTATTTCTCAGGTTTGCGTCGTGAGCAGGGTTGGACGCAGCGGCCCCAGAGCCCCAGGCGACCCCTCACGAAATCAACGGCCTGCGGGCATGGCAGCCTACAGGGGAACGCCGCCTGGCTTCGGGTCCAGGCCGGCTCGCAGCTTCGCTGCCAGGCTGACAAGCACATCTGTGTGCTGCCGCACGCTCCGCAGGGCGTCCGCGGCGAGGTCGGCCGCGGCCGCGTCGTCGGGCGTGGCGGCGAGCCGCTCGAGCTCCGGCTGCTGCCGCCCGAGAGCCTCGACAACCCGCGGCAGGATGTGCCCGAGGTCGACGTCGTGCCAGGCGGTAAACGAGATCGGATAGGCCACCCGCGGGCGGGCGAGGTCCCGCTCGTCGAGGACCAGGGCTGCCCGGTCGGCCACATTCCGCAGGTCGGCCACCAGATCGGCCAGCGCCAGCCGGATTTCCTCCGGACCGGGATAGCTCCAGAGGCCGCAGTCGGCAAGAAACATCGGCAGCGAAGGCTGGATGAGGCCGACCAGACGGACGAGCGGATCAACTGGCATGGCAGAAAAAGGTCCGGGCCGTAGGCGGGTCAGAGGGCGAACGAGCCGGCGAGTTGGGCGTAGTCATAGAGCTGCGCCCAGAAGATCCCGAGCAGCACCACCGGAATGGATAACGCCGCCACGAACACCCCAGGGAACGTCACCGTTGGCTCTGCCTCAGCCGGCTGGCCCTCGGGGGGCGGGTCGAACGTCATCACCTTGAGCACCCGGAGATAGTAGAAGAGGCTGATCACGGTATTGAGACCCCCTACGACCAGGAGCACGAGCATCAGCGGCTGCTCGGCCCCGGCCCGGATCGCGTTCACCAGCGACGAGAAGACGAGAAACTTGCCCACGAAGCCCGCCAGCGGGGGTAGGCCAATCAGGCTCACGAGCACCACCACCGTGGCCACGACCATTCCCGGGCTCGTCCGCACCAGTCCGGCGTAGGAGGCGATCTCCTCACTCCGCAACCGGTTGCGGAGCACCGCCACGATCGCGAAGGCGGCGAGATTCATGAACGCGTAGGTGGCGAGGTAGAAGACGAGCGCCGCCACGGCCCGCTGTCCGCCGTCACCCGTCGTGCCGACCAGTGCCGTTGCCGCCGCCACTCCCATCATCAGGTAACCGGCGTGGGCGATCGTCGAGTAGGCCAGCATCCGCTTCATGTTGGTCTGACCGTATGCCGCAAGGTTGCCGAGCGTGCAGGTGGCCACTGCCATGACGCCCACCACATAGGCCATGAAGTGCCGCACATCTCCGAGCCCCTCGGCCACGATTCCCGCGGCGGCATCGCCCGGCAGCGTGCCCAGGCCGTAGACGATCCGCAGGACAAGCGCCACCGCGGCCGTCTTACTTGCCACGGAGAGGAACGCTCCCACCTCGGCGGCCGCCCCCTCGAACACGTCGGGGCACCAGAAGTGAAAGGGCACGGCCGAAAGCTTGAAGGCCAGGCCAACGGCGAGCATCAGCCCGCCGAGGAAGAGCACCATGATCTCGCCCGTGGCCGTACCCTCGCCGATGAGTCGGCCCAACTCGGCGGCCATGCTGGGGAAGTGGCAGGTGCCGAGCACACCCGCCAGAAGGCTGATCCCATAGAGCATGATCCCGGCTGCCCCGGCCCCGTAAACCGCATACTTGAGGCCCGCCTCCGAAGCCGCCTTGCGGCCCTTGAGGATCGCCGCCAACGCGTAGGAGGGCACGCTCGCCATCTCCACCGCCATGAACACCATGAGCAGATGGTTGGCCGAGGCCATCAGACACATGCCCAACGTGCCGCCGAGAACCAGCACGTAGAAGTCGGCCCCATCCTCACGGTCGGGGATGCCCGAGACCTTCGTGAACACCACATAGAGGACGAGGAAGGCAGCCAGCAGGAAGCGGATCGCGGCGGTGAGCGAGTCGAACACGAGCAGACCGCCGAAGAGTTCCCGGCGAAACTCGGCGTCCTGCCACAACTCCTGGAGATCGGTCCAGGCAAAGAAGGCCGCAAATCCGGCCACGCCCAGAGCGACCGCAGCCGAGTCAAACCAGCGGAGCACCGGCAGCATCCGGCACAGCAGCAGGAGCACCATGCCCGCCGCGAGGGTGGCTTCCGTGCGAAACAGCGGCAACGACACGCTGAGCGTGTCGTTGATCGTGCCGGAGACGAGGCTTCCGAGGTCCATGGGCTCACTCCCCGGCCAGCACGCGGGCAGCCGGCTCCGCGGCGGTCTCGACCGTCTGCGTCGCCGGCCAGTCGGGCCGCACCTCGCGAGTCCAGTTGGCGAGCGTCTCGACCTGCCGGTTGACCGTGGGCGTCACGTAATTAAAGAGCAGCTGCGGGGCGACCCCGAACAGGATCGCGAGAAACACCAGCGGCGTCGCGATCGCCAGTTCGCGGCGGGTGATGGGGGTCAGGTGGTCGCCGTGCGGGCCCTTGTATTCGGCGCCGAGGTAGACCCGCTGGATCGCCCACAGGATGTAGCCGGCCGTGAGGATCACCGTGAAGGCCGAGATCACGGCCAGGATCTTGCTGTAGTTCCAGGCTGAAAGCGTCACAAGCACCTCGCCGATAAAGCCACACAGGCCCGGCAGGCCGAGGCCGGCGAAGAAGACCGCGATGGCGAGCGCCGAGTAGACAGGCATCCGATTGAAGATCCCGCCAAACTCGTCGAGGTTGCGGTGGTGCACTCGGTCGTAGAGCACGCCCACCATGAAGAACATCCCGGCCGAGGAGAAGCCGTGGGCCAGCATCTGGAACATTGCCCCATTCACGCCCTGGGCCCAGTAGTCGGGGTTGAAGTCGTTTTCCCACGTGGCGCTCCACACACCCAGGCCGAGCATCACGTAGCCCATGTGGCTCACGGAGCTATAGGCCACCATCCGCTTGAAGTCTTTCTGGGCCAGGGCCGCGAAGGCCCCATAGACCATCGACACCACGCCCAGCCCGCACACGAGCCAGGCGAGGGTGAGCCCGCCGCCGGGGCAGATGGGATAGCAGATCCGGAGGATGCCGTAGCCGCCGAGCTTCAAGAGCACGCCGGCCAGGATCATCGAGATCGGCGTGGGGGCCTCGACGTGGGCGTCGGGCAGCCAGGTGTGCACGGGCACCACGGGCACCTTGATCACAAAGCCGATCAAAAGCAGGAGGAAGGCCCAGGTCTCGAGCGACATCCCCCACAGGTCTACGGCCGCAAACGGCGAGTCCGGCAACTGGCCGATCTCGGCCAGGGCCATGATGTTGAAGGTATGGACCGGGTCGGCGGCCGTCTTGATGGCGGCGATCGCATCGGCCCGCACGGCGGCGTCGAGCAGCGGACTCACAACATGGGCCCGTTCGAGCTGTTCAGGAGCGAGCATCCGCAGGTCGCTCGTGAAGTAGAGCATCAGGACCGCCAGCAGCAGCAGCACGCTGCCCAGAAGCGTGTACAGGAAGAACTTGATCGCCGCATACTCGCGGCGCGGGCCGCCCCAGATGCCGATCAGGAAGTACATCGGCAGGAGCATCACCTCCCAGAACACATAGAACAGAAAGAAGTCGAGCGACACAAACACGCCCAGCATGCCTGTCACGAGCAAGAGAAACAGCACGTGGTAGGCCTTGACGTGCTTCGTGATCGGCCAGCTGGCCGCACAAGCCAAAAGCGAGAGGAACGTTGTCAGCACGACCAGCGGCATGCTGATCCCGTCAACGCCGAGCAGATACTCGATGTTGAACGACGGAATCCAGGGCTTGCTCACGACCAGCTGCATGCCCGGCTCACCGATCGTGAACTGGGCCGGCCCCAGACCCCCGAACCCGAGCGCCCCGAACAGCCCTGGCCAGGCCATCCAGAGCGAGAGCACGAACACAACCGCCAGCGTGCCCAGCGAGATCCAGCGGATCGACTCCTCGCGGGCCTTGGGGATGATCGGCAGGGCGAGAACGGCCGCCACCACCGCCGGCAGAAACACGATCGCCGTGAGGGGCCAGAGGGCGGGCTGTGAGATGGCTTCGGTCGGGGTCATGGTGGCTCAGGCTTCGGGGCTTTGGTGGCGGGAGCGGGAGGTCGGAGGGTGGGCGGTTAGGAGGCGGCTGCCCGGAAGGCCATGCTCGCCAGGGCGAACAGGGCCACGGTGCCGACGACGATAAACATCACGTATTGCCGGAGGCGGCCTGTCTGGAGAACCCGGAGCCGCTGGCCAACGTTCCAGGTGGCGGCGGCCGTTGCATTGACCAGGCCGTCCACAAGCGTGCGGTCGATCCAGGCGTCGAAGCCGGCCAGCCGACGGGCGAGGGTCGCGATGCCGTCAACGAACCGGTCGATGAGCCCGCGGTCGACGCCACTGGCGAGGCCCGCGACCCCGAGCGTCGGCTTGACGAACACCGCGTCGTAGAGCTCGTCGAAATACCAGCGGTTGGCCAGAAACGTGTACACCGGCCGAAACACCCCGGCGACCACCTGGGGCGAGAGCACCTTCCAGACATACATCATCGCCGCCAGGAGCACGCCGCCGAGCGCGGTGGCGAAGGCTGTGAGCGTGGCCGTCTTGTGAATCGCCCCCTCGTGGCTCTCATATTCGGCCGGGAAGGTGAGGGTCTGCGCGAAGGCGAAGCCGCCCGACATTCCCTCGACGGTGCCCGCGGGGCGGGCCTGCTCGAGCAGGTTGGCGATCCCCAGGCCACCGGGCAGGGTCCAGCCCGCCACAACCGCCAGCACGGCAAGCACCACCAGGGGCGCAACCATCACGCTGGGCGACTCGTGGGCGTGCTCGGCGATGTGATGATCCCGCGGTTGGCCCAGGAAGGTCATGAACCAGAGCCGAAACATGTAGAAGGCCGTGAGCGCCGCACCGCCGGCCACGGCATAGAAGAGGATCCAGTGCTGCGGGTTCGCCTGGGAGAAGGAGAGGGCCTGGGCAAGAATCGAATCCTTGGAGTAGTAGCCCGAGAGGCCGATCACAAACGGAACCCCCGCCCCGATGATCGCGAGGCAGCCGACAAGCATGGTGTAGCCGGTCCAGGGCATGACCTTGAGGAGCCCCCCCATCTTCCGCATGTCGTTGGTGTGGCAGGCATGGATCACCGAACCCGAGCAGAGGAAGAGCAGGCTCTTAAAGAAGGCGTGGGTCACGAGGTGGAACAGACCGGCGACCCAGCCCCCGACGCCGAGGGCGAGCATCATGTAGCCGAGCTGGCTGACCGTGGAATAGGCGAGCACCCGCTTGATGTCGTTGGCCACCAACGCGATCGTGGCGGCGATGAAGAGTGTGATCCCGCCGGTGTAGGCGATCACCAGCAGCACATCTGGTGAGAGCACGGGGAAGAACCGGCCCACCAGGTAGACGCCGGCGGCCACCATCGTCGCCGAGTGAACGAGCGCCGAGACAGGCGTGGGCCCTTCCATCGCGTCGGGGAGCCAGACCGAGAGCGGAAACTGTGCGCTCTTGCCCACGCAGCCGCAGAAAATGCCGATGCCGGCGACAAACAGGAGCCAGCGGCCCAGGCCCGCCTCCCGCCAGCCGGGCACCCGGGCCGCGATCTCGCTGGTCCCATCGGCCGGGCTCGTGGCATGGTCGGCGGCGATCGTGGCCACCTCGGCGGCAGCCCCGGCGGTGACCATGCCGTCGGGCACCCAGAGGGCATGATCTTCCTCGGCCGGGCGGAACAGGCTGAAGAGTCCTGGCTGGGTCGTGGCCTCGCCGTCTGGGCCGATCGAGGCCGAGTCGGCGAAGTGGAGCGTGCCGAGGGCTCCCCACAGGGCCATCAGGCCGATCAGCATCCCGAAGTCACCGACGCGGTTGACGATGAAGGCCTTGTTCGCGGCCGTCGAAGCACTCTTCCGCTCGTAGTAGAAGCCGATCAGGAACCAGGAGCAGATGCCGACGAGCTCCCAGAACACAAACACCATCGCCAGGTTGCCAGCGATCACAATCCCGAGCATCGAGAAGCAGAACAGCGACAGGGCCTGGAAGAATCGGGGGAACCGGCCCGGCCGATGGAGGTGGTGGCCGTCGGTGAGCGTCACTTCGTGGTCGGTCACGTCGTGCAGCTCGTCGTGCATATAGCCCGAGGCGTAGATGTGGATGCAGGTGGCGATCAGGGTCACCACCACAAACATGAGGATCGTGAGCGAGTCGATGTACCAGCCGATCGAGAGCTTGAGCCGCCCCCCGTCGTAGAGCGTGTACCAGTCGCCCGCGTAGGCAGCCGGCACGTGCGGCTCGCCGTGGGCGGCGTGGGCGTCTTGATGCGGCTCTGTGCCATGAGCGGCGTCACCCTCCTCGGCCGCATGGGCCGTGCCCCCTGGGAAGAGCGAGGCATGCGAGCCGCCATGGTCGCCATGATGGACGGGAACAACCGGGTGGGCCCCCAGCCAGACCACGAAGGCAGTCAGCGAGAGCACAAACGAGGTTCCGATCGCGGCGGTGGCCACCCAGGCGGCGTTGCGGCCGTGTGGCCCCATCTTCGGTCCGAAGAACAGGATCGCCACGAACGAGACCAGCGGCACGAGCCAGGCAAGGCCAAGGAGCAGCGGGAGTTGGATGGCGGTTATGGAGACCATGGCGGCTCGGTGGCGGGATCCATCGGCGAAAAAATGGCGGGTCGGTCAGCCCTTGAGGTCGTCGGCCCGGTCGATGTCGACCGTGGCGTGGTTGTTGTAGAAATTGAGCGTGATCGCCAGGGCCACGGCCGCCTCAGCGGCGGCCAACACGATCACAAACACCGCGATCACCTCCCCGTCGAGCCCCAGCGAGCGGGCACCATCGGCCTGCAGGTAGGGAGAGGCGAAGGCGATAAAGTTGATGTTGGCCCCATTGAGCACCAGCTCGATTCCCATGAGCACGCCGAGGGCGTTCCGCTTGAGGGCCATGCAGGCCACGCCGGCCGTGAACAGGATCGCGCCCACCACGAGGTAGTGGGCCACGCTCACCGGTTCGGTGACGAGCAGGCCGAACAGCGGCGAGACGGCGGCCAGCGGCGTCATGCGGAGCCTCCTGTGAGCACGGAGCCCGACCCGGAACGATTCGGCTCGTGACGGCCCGCCTCGGCATGCTCGAGCACCGCGGCTGGGGGACGTCGCGACGCAACCTCCTCGATGGCCCGCGGTGTCTTCCGCCGCTTGGCCCGGGCGAGGTAGGCGGCCCCCACGAGCACGGCCAGCAGGTGCACCGAGACGATCTCGAAGGGGAGCAGATAGCCGCTCCGAGTCGCGGTTGCATCTGCGCCGACTGGCGGGTCGTCGACCCGCACGCCCACAAGCGCCATGCCCAGCGGCGTGGCGGTGGGCGCGGCCAAGACACCGGAGGCGGGCCGCCGCCAGGCCGGCACGGCGAGCGCCGCCAGCAGGAGCGTGCCCAGAAGGGCGGTCGCCACAAAGCCTGCCAGAATGCGATCGCCACCGCTCGACTTGATCGAGACAAACGGCGTCTGGGCGGTGAGCATCACGCCGAAGACCAACAGCACGAGCGTGCCGCCGACGTAGATCATCAACTGCATCGCCCCCACGAACTCGGCCCCGGCCAGAAGAAACAGGCCCGCGACCGCACCGAGCGAGAACACGAGATAGAGCGCCATCCGCACGATGCTATCGGCGACCACGACCGCGATCGCAGAGCCGCAGGCCACAACCGCAAACAGCAGGAAGAAGACCGTATGCCAGTTGATCGCCCCCAACGGCAGGGCGTTCACCAGAGCCGCGGCGGGAAGCACCAGGGTCATGGCGTCACCTGCACGACTTTCCCGTCGGCGGTGGCGGGCTCCGCGGCGGCAGCCCGGCCGCCCGGCCCTTCGAGCCAGCCTTCGCGAATCTCACCGCCGGGCCGGCGGAGCCCCGGCACAAGGCCGCCGGGCAAGAACACCTGCCAGAGCATTGCCCCGGCAAACATCACCGCGGCGATCGGGGTGCAGTACTTGAGGCAGACGGCCATCACCTGGTCGATCCGCAGCCGGGGCAGCGACCACCGAATCCACATCATGATGAGTACGCCAAGCGTGGCCTTGCCGAGCAGGTTTGCCAGGCCCACGAGCCGCACCAGATAGGGGCCCACGAGTTGCACGAGGGAGGGAGCTGTGTCGCCCGTGGCTTCGGAGAAGCCCAGGAGCGCAGCCACCGGGATCGGGCCATTCCAGCCCCCCAGGAAGAGCACCGCTGCCATCGCACTCACGAGAAACATCGAGCCGTATTCAGCCATGAAGAAAAAGCTCCAGCGAAGGCCGGAGTATTCGGTGTGGAAGCCGGCGACGAGTTCACTCTCGGCCTCGGCCAGGTCGAATGGGGCCCGATTCACGCTGGCCACGGCGCAGACCACGTAGATCCAGAAGATGACAAACGTAAAGGGGTCGTGGAACACGTACCAGTTCCAGGCCCAGCCCGCCTGCTTCTCGGCGATCGTCACCATGTCCATGCTGCCAGCGAGCATCACCGGCACGACCACGCACATCCCCAGCGGCACCTCGTAGCTGACCACCTGGGCCGCCTCACGCATGGCCCCGAAGAGCGACCACTTCGAGGCCGAGGCATAGCCGGCGAGGATCACACCAAATACCTCGAGTCCGAGCACGGCCACCACGAAGAAGACTGCCACGTTGAGCCGTTGGCCGACCACGTCGAAGGCAAAGGGTAGCGCGATAAAGGCGCAGAACGACGCGCAGAAGCTCACATAAGGAGCCAGCTTAAAGAGCATCCCATCGGCCCCCTCGGGCATGAGATCCTCCTTCGCAAGGAGCTTGATGCCGTCGGCGAGCGACTGAAGCCAGCCGAACCTGCCACCCGTGCGGGTGGGGCCGAGCCGGTCCTGGATCCGGGCGGCAACCTTCCGCTCGGCCCAGATGAATACAAGCGCTCCGCCGGCGATCACGTTGAGGATGAGCACGGCCGACACGAGCGCCGCGACCGTCCAGGCAAGCCACCCGGGCAACCCGACCGTGCTCGTCAGAAGTTCGACCATCGACCGTCACCACTCTGCCAAGAAATCCATCCCGAACCGCGGATTTCCCGGGCCGGGGCAGACTTCGTGAAAAATCGCACGAAGTCTGCCCTCTCAGGCAGTTTTCCACAAGTGGCAGCCCGGAAAACCGCCGCCGGTGCCCCGAAAGGGGACAGTCCCCTGCCGGACCGCAATGGAGGCTGAATCCAACGGACAGGGGACAGTCCCCTTCCCTAACGGTCGATCTCGCCCATCACAATGTCGAGCGACCCGACCACGGCGGGTACGTCGGCGATCAGGCAGCCGCGGCAGAGTTCGTGCGTGACCGCGAGGTTCGAGAACGAGCTCGAGCGGGCCCGCACCCGCCAGGGAATCGCCGAGCCGTCGCTCACCACGTAGAAGCCCATCTGCCCCTTGGGGCATTCGGTTTCGAGGTACGCGTCGCCGACGGGCATCTTCTCGGTGAGCTTGAGCGGCTCGCCGATCGTTCCCTTGCAGGCGGAGTAACGGTCGATCGCCTGGCGGACGAGATCCATCGACTGGACAACCTCCACCATCCGCACAAAGAACCGGTGCCAGCAGTCACCCAAGACAGCGTCGGCCGGTACGGAGGGATACTCGTGATCGCGGGGATAGTGGCCGTTCTTCATCACGGCCAC
>Ga0210003_1000727_pt1 | contig 29856 bp, 21 predicted proteins | sample LantaG_FD_182804 | JGI IMG/M metagenome (GOLD analysis project Ga0210003, IMG submission 182804) | Deep subsurface microbial communities from Baltic Sea to uncover new lineages of life (NeLLi) - Landsort_02402 metaG (SPAdes) (version 2) | ecosystem: Environmental > Aquatic > Marine > Oceanic >... | reverse complement strand
CGATGCTATGATTGAAAAGATTGAAAAGGCCCGGGCCGAAGGTCTTAAGGTTACGGCGGATATGTACACCTATACAGCGGGGGCGACCGGCCTTGATGCAGCGATGCCTCCGTGGGTCCAGGCCGGGGGGCATCGTGCGTGGGTGAAGCGGCTGAAAAATCCGGCAATCAGGCGGCGTGTTGTCCGGGAGATGTCCACACCCACCGACGAATGGGAAAATTTGTATCTTCTGGCCGGCTCGCCTGAAAATGTTCTTCTCGTGGGATTCAAAAACGAAAGCCTCAGACATCTGACCGGCAAGACGCTTGCCCAGGTCGCCGGCATGAGAAGAAAATCGCCCGAAGAGACGGCGATCGACCTTGTGATAGAGGACGACAGCAGGGTCAGCACGATTTACTTTCTTATGTCTGAGGAAAATGTGAAGAAGCAGATCAAGCTTCCCTGGGTCAGCTTTTGTTCCGACGCGGGTTCATCTGCCCCGGAGGGAGTCTTTATGAAATCGAGCACGCACCCCCGTGCATACGGGAATTTCGCCCGGCTGCTCGGCAAATATGTCCGGCAGGAAAAGGTTATTTCATTAGCCGAGGCGGTCAGGCGTTTGACATCACTGCCGGCGGAGAACCTCAAACTCGACCGGCGGGGAAAATTTGAAAAGGGATATTACACCGACATAGTCGTTTTCGATCCGGATACGATTTCCGATCATGCGACGTACGAAAAGCCGCGCCAGTACGCTACCGGCATGGTCCATGTTTTCGTAAACGGCACACAGGTCCTGAAAAACGGCGAACATACTGGCGCCAAGCCCGGCCGGGTTGTGCGAGGACCCGGTTGGAAGAAATAAGTCCGCGAAATTGCACTTGAGTCTTGTCCTTCGAGCCTGTAGTCTGTTTTGTCATGGATGACATCCGGCGGAAATTGGAACTCATCGACAGGCAATTAACGGGCCCGAATTTTCACAAGCGAGTCATCAGCACCTGCCCTCTTGTGTTTGTCGCGATCGGTTTAATGGCGGGCATCCTGGTACAAGACATATCCGGAGTGTCGGTCTATATCTGGTCAATATTGCTTGCCTTGCTGGCAGTGGCGACCGTTTTCTTCTTTGCTATGCCGCAATTCTCTTCTACTGGGCGATACGTCACGGCATACCTTGCCCTGTCCTGCTTTGTATGTCTCGGGGCGATTCGACTGACAAGTTATTCTCAGCCGGAGCCCAATGATATCCGCAATCTGATTGCCGACGAGCCGAAGCTGGCGGCGATTCGAGGAACTGTTGCCACTGAGCCTTACATCAATAAATACCCCGGCTGGGAATTTGCCCGGTTTAAATCCAGCGACCCGTCCAGCAGCTTTTATCTCAAGGTTACTGAAGTTGAAAGCGTTTCCGGCTGGGCGGAAGTGACCGGAACCGTCCGCGTGCAGGTCGGTGAGCCGGTGATGGACTTGCAGCCCGGCAACAATATCCAGGCCTATTGCTGGCTGGACGGATTCGGCCCACCCACGAATCCCGGCCAGTTCGATACTGCCGCTTACCTGGCGAGGAGAAATGTCTTTGTCGGAGTATATATCGAGTCCCGCGGCGGCATCAAATTGCTTCAAAGCTCTCCGGCCGGAACTTTCGCAAGGTTCAAATCCCGACTAAGGCGGACGGCAACGAGCGCTTTGGTAGGTGACCTGCAGCAGGAAGAGACCAGCCGCGGTCTGTTACAGGCGCTGCTGCTGGGTTACAGGCGGGATATCGATAGTGACACATATAGGGCCTTTCGCAAAACCGGCCTGCTGCACTTTATCAGTCTATCCGGAATGCACCTCGGGATTCTGGTCGGGATTATCTGGTGGCTGTGTAAGACGGCGGGATTCATGAAGCCCGCCCGGGCGGTCGTCTGTGCTGCTGCGGTCGGTATTTTCCTGCTGGTTGTCCCGCCGAGAGCGCCAACTTTAAGGGCGGCGATTATATGCTGGGTGTTCTTTGCATCGATTTTATTTCGACGGCGTTCCAATCCCATTAATACATTATCGTTAGCCGCGATTATCCTTCTGCTGATCAGGCCGACGCAGTTATTCGAGGCGGGCTGGCAGTTGTCCTTCTCCGCAGTGCTCGGACTTCTGCTTTTCTGTGAGCGACTCCACTTTTTTCTATATGAAAAAGTAAACGGCCTGCGTTGGCGTAAGGGAGGCCCAAAAACAATAGTATCCTACCGTATGTCTCCAAGGCCGGGACCGTATCTACTGAGGTTATTTTCCGCAGGACTCGCAGCATGGCTGGGTGGCGCCGGAATTTTGCTATACCACTTTTACACAATCAATCCGTTGGCGGGCATCTGGACTGTGCTGGTCTTTCCATTAGTTGCCGCGATCCTGACCCTGGGATTTTTGAAAATGCTGTTGTTTTTACCGCTGCCTACGCTGAGCTGGATTTTGGGTGTCGCAGCAACATTTCTGTCTGACATTCTTGTCTGGGTGGTAAAATACATATCGCATCTGGATATCTCGCAAATACTCGTCGGCCGGGTGTCACTTGTACCTGTCGTTCTGTACTACTGCATCATTGTTTTTGCCAGCTATGCATATTTTCGCCGGCCCATGCTTAAAAGAGCAATCTGTGCTTTCCTGCTGTGTTCGATTATAATTTACCTCGGCGCATTAAAATGGCAAAGGACACATCGGGACAATCTCGTGCTAACCTGTCTCGACGTCGGTCACGGCCAGTCGATTTTGGTACAGCTTCCGGGCAAAGCCAACGTTTTATTCGATGCAGGCTCGCTCTATGGAAACGACATCGGCACACGAATTGTATCGCCGTATCTGGATTATATTGGAATACGAAAAATCGACGCTCTGATCGTCAGCCATAACGACACAGACCATATCAACGGCATTCCGGAAGTTGTCGAAAACTGCGATGTAAGAAGCGTCTATGCTAATCGTGCCTTTTTCGACAGGAAGGATGTGTGGGGAACGGCAGAGTTTCTAAACGATAGCCTGATCGAAAAAGGCCTCGAAATAAAACGCATAGAGACGGAGATAAACTTGAGCGCCGGCGCGAGCATAAAAATATTATGGCCGAATGAACAGCTTTATAATATTAGCGATTTAAGTGACAACAACAGATCGCAGGTTTCACTGATCGAATTTGCCGGCGCAAAGATACTTTTGTGCTCCGATATTGAAGAATTTGCACAAAGAGAGCTTCTACGGCTAAATCCCGATCTTAAAGCGGATGTCGTCGTTGTCCCACACCACGGCTCAGCTACGACACTGGACACCGAGTTCCTTGAACATCTCGATGCCGATGTTCTGATATGCAGTTGCGGTCGAAGGCAGTATGAAAGGATGGGTCGTGACACCAAATCGGTGAGGTACGTCCCGGCCGAAATCATGTCACTCTGCACAGCTAACGATGGAACCGTTACCGTTATCGTCGAGAAAGACGGTATGATTAAAACCGGTGTTTTCGCAAATTAACCGGCACAGCCATGACTGTCGCGAATCCGGAGGTTTTTATCCTCTAATATTCACCACGATTTCAACTCTGCGATTTTTTGCCTTTCCGGTGGCGTTTGCATTTGAAGCGACAGGCCTGCTTTCTCCACAGCCAACCGCTCTCATCTTGTCTTCGGGCAATCCGCGTTGTATCAGATATCTTGCCACGGTAAGAGCACGCTGGGCGGATAGTTCCCAGTTATCTTTCCATTTCGATTTTTTGATTGGGTCCGAATCGGTATGCCCGATCACGTCTATTGGTTTGCCGGCGTACTTCTGCCGTAATACCGAGCGAATATGATCAAGCTCGACACTGGTTGCTTTCTTTAACGTGGCTTGTCCTGAATCGAACAGTATTGAATTCTGAAGCGTTACTGTAATTGTCCCGGCGGCCGCATCAAAAGCGACATCATAACCCTCGCCGAAGCCTGTTGCATCAGCCGGTGTTTTACGCTGCTGTTCGATCTGTCTTTGCAGCTCTTCGATTGTCTGCTGGCCTTGTGTAACCTGATCGGCAAGCATACCCTTCTCCGACCTTTCGCGATCGAGCAGCCCCTTCAGGTTCTCATGTTCTACACTCAGAGCTCCATATCTTTTCTCCCAGTTGACGCAGCCGGGCAAAAGTGTAAAAAGTACAGAACAAATTAGCAGAGCGATTGTTTTTTTGTTGGCAGCTCGCATTTAATATCTCCTTATAATGCTGAAATAAAACCCCTTTTTTCAACGATAGTAAATTTCACCTATCCGGTTCAAAATCAAGTCGTGTAGAATCATAACAACAAATATACCCAAAGACAAGAAGGGACCGTAGGGAATTTGTCGAATTTTTTTAAAAAACATTTGGAAACCGGCCCAGGCGAGGCCGAAAAAGGGAGCGATGAAGAACGCCACGACGACGAGAAGCGGCCCTATTACCGCCCCGGCAGCGCCCATCAGGTGCATATCACCAAGCCCCATGGCCTCTTTTCCGAAGGCTAATGTGCCGAAGATGCGGACGCTCCAGACAATTCCGCAGCCGATGAAGTAACCCCACAGACTGCCCAGAAATCCCGCTATGACAGGATGTTGTGTTGGAAAATTATTCAGTCTCTCTATCGAGACTGCATTGTTTATAATCCAGTAAGCCGCCAGCGAGCATGCGATTATCGGCATTAAAAAGATGATTTCTCTGAACGCCTCCAGTCGGTGATTGAATTGCTGTTCGGGGATTCCCTCTGCTTGCCCGTCCGAACCGTCCTTTGCCGTGTTATCTTTCTGCTCGACCTGGCCGCCTTCCGCCTGTTCATCTGTTTCATAACTTCTCTTAAGCAAGCCACTCACCAGCAATCCCCATGATATGGCCAGCCCTATCGCCGCACCGATCGCCAGCGAGCCAGTGTTCGCAGAGGCAACCGGCAGAAACGAGTATGCACGAATCAGGGCAGGATTAATGACGTATGGCCCGACGGCCGAGCCGATGAGTCCAGCGGCGGTTACGAGCCAGCAGATCGCCAGCGGAATGATCCAATGCTCCAGGTCGATGGCCGAGGCAGCGATAAAGGCCGACAACATGATGATATGGAGAAGGTAAACGAGCCAGCCGCCCTGCAGGAATACCGGCATGCTTTCTCGCAAATCGACCGAAAAATACAAAATAAACAGGCCGAGAAACACCAGGGCCGTCAGCAGCTCGATGAGAAAATAGCGAGGTGATATCGGCACTCTACAATACCGGCACTTCCGGCCCAAAAGCAGCCACGAAAACAAAGGTATATTGTCGTAAAAACGAATGTGTTTCCCGCACGAAGGGCACGATGAAGGCGGAGTTACCAGAGACTTATCGCGGGGCATACGATAAATGACAACGTTCAGAAAACTGCCTATACAACAGCCATATACAAAGATAATAACAAACCAAATCCAATCAGGTACTAACACAACGCCTCCATTGCAAAAGCAGTATATTTTTGTTCGTGTCCTTACGGTTTCATGCCCTTCTGTTTTTTCTGGCGAAGGATGGCGGCGACTTTCCCGGGCAGCCCGAACAGGCGTATGAAGCCGGTTGCATCTGTCGAGTCATATTCTGCGCCCATCTTGAAACTTGCCAGGTCGTCCTGGTACAGGCTGTTCGGACTTTTTACGCCTGCCAGCGTGCATTGGCCTTTGAAGAGTTTTATCCTGACCTCGCCGGTCACGTTGCGCTGGGTCACATCGACAAATGCATCAAGGGCCTCACGTAACGGCGAAAACCACAGGCCGTAATAAACCAGCTCGGCGTATTTCAGGGCGATCTGCTGCTTGTAATGCGAAGTCTCTCTATCCAACGTCAGAGTCTCCAGGGCACTGTGAACTGTCATGAGAATGGTGCCGCCCGGTGTCTCATAGACGCCCCTCGACTTTATGCCGACCAGCCGGTTTTCAACCAGATCCGCCTGGCCGACGCCGTGTTTGCCGCCGAGTTCGTTCAGCGCTTCGATAATTTTAACTCCGCTGGTTAACTTGCCGTTAAGCTTGGCGGGAATTCCTTCGAAAAAACCGACTGTTACATAGTCCGGCTTATCAGGCGTCTTAGAAACCGGTCGGGAGATAACGAATAAATCGTCTTTAGGCTCATTCGCGGGATCTTCGAGGTCCGCTCCTTCGTGGCTGATATGCCATAGATTCCGGTCACGCGAGTAGATTTTTTTCTTGGTCTGATCGACAGGGATTTTATGCTTTTTGGCATAATCGACCGCCGCCTCGCGGGAAGTCAGCTTGAAGTTAGGGTCCTTCCAGGGTGCGACAATTTTCAGTGATGGATCCAGCGCCATAAAAGTCAATTCGAACCGCACCTGATCGTTGCCTTTGCCCGTAGCACCGTGAGCTACGGCTGTCGCTCCTTCGGCATGGGCGACGTCCACCTGATGCTTAGCGATTAATGGCCGGGCGATGCTTGTCCCCAACAGGTATTTGCCTTCATAGACCGCACCTGCCTTGAGCATCGGCCAGACATAATCCTGGACAAATTCCCTGCGCAGGTCCTTGACTATGCACTTGGCCGCCCCGCTTGCCAGCGCCTTGCGTTTTATCCCGGCCAGTTCATCGCCCTGGCCCAATTCAGCCGCAAATGCAATCACTTCATAACCGTAGGTTTCCTTGAGCCACGGCAAAATCACGCTGGTATCCAGCCCGCCGCTGTATGCCAATACCACTTTTTCAGCTTTGCTTTTACTCTTAGCCATTAAAAATGTCCTTAATGAGGCCAAAAACTGCTATATAAGCCTGCTAAACTATCACAAGCCCACTCTCCCTGGGAATTATATCGGCTATCCGCGGCAAAAACAATCAAAAGCATAAGAAATCGGCCGCGAATAACTGCTCTACAGTATGAAAATCTTTTTCAAGGTCGTGGTTATTGGGATGCCTTGAATTATATTTCTGGCATTTCTCTGCCGAGCTGTTTGTATGTTGCTTCGAGCGTTTCACGGAATCTGTTCCGCTGCATTCTTTCGACGTGGCCGTCGAGGAACAGGGTGTTGATCGTGTCCTGACAATATTCGGGATTTTCATAAATGACAATCTGCCTGGCGGGAGATTTGGCTTTCAGGGAATGGCCGCTGACGTAGATATAGCTGGGCCCGGCAAAACCTTTTGGTTTGAGCGGCGATTCGAGAACTTTGGGATTTCCATAATACTTCTTCGCCTGCTCGAAATTATCCGGCAACTTTCCATCATGGTCGTCGGAATACATGATTACCGACGTTCCTAACAGTTTCAAATTATTCATTGACACAGCATTTTTGCCCTGCTGGCGTGCCCGTGCAAGGGCCGGCATCAATATCCCGGCTCCTATCGCGCCGCCGGCCACCGCTCCCAGAGACGGCTCGATCCCCGCCCCGCGGTAATACGAGCGCAATCCCTTGGCGTCAAGCCATGAATACTGACACGAAGGCCCCATATCCTGGGCGATATGTGACAGTTGCGGCAGGACAAACGGCAGTTTCAGGCCGGCGTTTGATGCGAACATAGTCGCCATAGGCCAGAATTGCTGTACCGCCGTGGTCAACTGGGTGAACTGAAGCTTCGAATCGCCATATTTGAAAGATAAAAGATTGCCCGGCAGCTTGGCTGTTACTTTCCTGAATCCATCTGTTCCGCGTATCGATTTTGTGCCTGAATTGATTTGGCTAACGGCCGATGTGAGCAGCGCGGGATTAGAACCGATAACGACCTGGTCACCCACCACTGTCCAACTGGGAATGACCTGGGCCATCGCCAGCGCCATTACCGCCCATGTATGCACGGTACGTCCATCCTGAACCTGTGAGCTTACCTGAACCATACCATCGCTTTTCTCGGCAGCGAACTTTCCCAGAGCTGTCAGCGACTCTTCCCAGAGCTTTGCATCCTTTAGCTTGGCGATTATTACAAATCCGCCCTGGGGTGACTGCATCGTCATGCCGCCGGGAAGAACGTAGGAAAGCATCGGCCCGCTGAGGCTTTCCAGCAGGCCCTGGCGAATCTTGAAATTGAGTTCCGCCTCAATTGCGGCGATTCCCTGTTCGGCCTCGATGAAATCATCGCCGATGACATTTCTGCCCGTCTTCATCACCATATCGTATATTCCCGCTATGTCGCAATTAACAGCGGTAGCGCTTATTGCGCCGGCATCGGCCATATCGAACATCGAAAGATTTATTGTTTTAAGATTTGCGAGCAGGCCCGTTCGGGGTAGCGACATTTCCATAAAACAATTACCTACTATATCCGGGCCATCAAATCCCACCCTTTCTGTAAAGGACTTGATATTATTCAGGCCAAGTTCCCTGATTGCCGTTTCGATTGCAGCGAATTCCTGCTCGCCGCCTTCCATCCTTGCGATTGCACTCAAAATATCGAATATCTTCTCACGGTTGATATGAATCACAAGGGCGTCGCCGGAGCCTGGGACATCTTGAAGGCAAGCCGGCGCCGGTCTGCTATTGTTGCCCTGTACGTACTTCATGGCCAGTCCATTGCCGTCGTTTATCGCGAAGACAAGATAGTTTCCGACCCAGCCCCAGTATCCGGGAACGTCTCCGGCATCTTTCGGGCCGTGCATCTTAACCGAGCCAACCTCGATTTCGACGATGTCTCCTTCATCCGCGAACGATTCCAGTTTCTCAAGCGCCGAGGCGATTTCCGCTTTCCGCGGTCCGGCGTCCAGAATGGCAAAGCCGTAGAGCGGTGGGCCCTGAGCGGTATCTTTTTGAGCGACACCAATCACCAGCGGCCTTGCTGTGACCTGGCCTATAATACCCTCCGCCAGATCGAAGACCTTCGCTTCACTCAGTTCCGGCATTTCCTGGCCGGCTTTCGCCAGAAGCTCTTTCTTAACGGCTTCACGAAACGTTTTTACTCCCGCATCGTTCCATATCCGGCCTAAAATCGTTTTTTCAAATGCCGGTTTCAGGTCATCTCCCCCGCTGGTTGAAACAAATCCGACAACATCATCGGGCATCATAGTCAACAACTGTTCGGCGGCGGAAGTCGCTGATTCGACCTTTGATGGGGACACCAGAGACATGAGCAGCAACTGCACGCAAAAGGCGGATAAAAGCATTTTTTTGTTAGACATGATCGTTCCTTTCCAATGAATAGGGCCGTAATTTCACTAAATCACCAACTTTTAAGCCTATATTAGTGTCTAAGTGGGAAAAAGCGAACATTTTTCCGCGTAAATTTCGGGCAACATGGAATCATCACTCACGGGACAAACAGAAGGGATTAAGCTGTAGAAGCGAAGAAAAATTCCGAATCCGGGATTTTTACACCGTAATAATAACACCCTCACGCCGAGCGATTTCAAGGATAGAAGAGCCTTGTTCGATCTTCAAATCTCACATACTATTTTAAGTTTCCAATCCTATGGCTTTGCGGATTGCAATACGAATCCTTCGACAACGACATTGTGCATCGATAGCTGATTCTGCGTCGGCGGATTCACCAGGATAACGGAATGTCTCTGCAAAATCCGAAAGGTAGGCCAGGTCTTCACGAAAAATCTCCCAAGATGGCTCCATTTCAAGCAACTGATCGAGCAGAACAACCAGATCATGGAGTTTACCAAAAGATATTCCTGCCTCACAAAACCTGGCTTTGAGGTATTTTTCGGCGCACTGTTGTGCATGAAAGCAGATACCGTCGTAGTTGGGATTCACCGTCACAATGCACTCACGCTCCATTACAGCGAAGTCTCCTTCGGCCTTGGCGATCCACTCAGTGGTCATTGGCTTCATAGAGTATCTTTCCTTCTTCGACAATCTCCCGCATGAACTCATCCCCCATTTGAATTCGCTCGAGCACTTTTTCAGGAGTGCGAACGAGCAGATCCATTGGAAACCGAGGCCGAAGCTTCATCCTGATTTTTACTGATCTATCAACGCTTCTGCCTTCAAAAGACCCGATGACCAGTAGGTCAACGTCCGAATCACCAGTGACTGTCCCTTTTGCATAAGAGCCGAACAATATGACCCGTTCGGCACCAAACTGAAGCCCGATCTGCCGGCCAAACTCTTCTATTTCACTAATTGCCACCATTATGAAACGCTTTCGTTATCGACTAATGCTCTTTCTTCGTACAGATTCTAAAATAACCTGTCATTCCTGCAAAAGCAGGAATCCATTCTTTTTCACCATTGCTCTAAATATACAAAAAATCACCCTCAAAGAACAACATTTAAATCGGGTGCTATTAAGTCCAATCGCCCAAATACTCTTCTGGCACTTCGTCAGGGAAGGTAAATATATCTTTCTCAGGAAATGCTGCTTTGGCTAGAGATGAACAACCTTTATCACTTGTTAGCAAACAGTCTGCCCTACTCAACAGCAAGACATAGGATATATCTTGGAGGTCGTGCTCAATAGAGATTGCGCCTGACGCATCCCCTGTGTGCCGTAAGAAAGTCCGCTCGAAAGAAAGAATGATAATCAAACGCAAGAAATGCCAACTCACCCATTCATCCGATAAACAAAACTCATCAGGATGATTTGTCATTCCCTCAAGTAATCGTTCTGAGGCGTAGTGTATATCTTGAGAGTCAATCAACTCAGCCCATCTTGCAAGGCGTTTAGGACGCGCCGACTTACTACTATCAGATTTCCGAATCTTCTTTAGAAGTTCAGGTTCTTGTGAAGTGAGTTTTTGAGTGAAACCATCTGCCAAATCTATGATCATCTGTGCCATTTCCAGTTCGTTTGTGTATGCTGTCTGAACCTCCTCTGGATTGTAGGGCCTCCTATTTTTTAGAAATGTTTGCCTCACTGCAGAAATTGTTTGCATATCCACGAGTGGGCCATATGGAGATAAGGTCTCAGTTTCCTCTTGTATGATTTTGTTGCGTCTCGGACAAATACACCCTCCAGCTAAGATTACATCTCTGAAACGATCCAGTAATTCTTGCTGCTTCCTATCTGTGGTTGCACACTCATAGTATAGGTCATCAGGAAGAATCAAGAAATGGCTTCGTGTGAAATCACAGAGATCATCGGTACTTATTCCCTGAAAAACATTTTTGTCAATAACTAATTGCTTTGGTACTGACTTCATGTATTGTTCAAGTTTTCCAGAACGGTTTGTCGCATGAGGTCCGGATTGCCGTCGGTTTGGGTGAAGAGTTTGAATTGGGCCATGGCCTGGTTTACGAACATTGAGATGCCGTCGATGGTTTTTGCTTTTTTCCTGTCTGCTTCTTTTAACAGGAGCGTCCGGGCGGGATTATAGACCGTGTCGAAGACGGCCATGGTCTTTTTCAGGGATTCGGTTGGTACGGGCGATGCCTCGACGTTCGGGTGCATTCCGATACTGGTGCAGTTTATCAGCAATTTTGCATCTAAGTTCTTCAAATCGTCCAACCGTGCAAACTCACAATTGAACTCGGCGGCGAGCTTTTCGGCTTTTTCGACGGTGCGGTTGTAAATCCTGATCTCGGCCCCGGCGTCACTTAGCCCGGCCACGATTGCCCTTGAGACTCCGCCTGCGCCGACCACCGCGACGGGCAGGCCGTTTAACCCGGCTTTGGTAATTCCCATCCCGGATGTTATCGCATCCAGTGCGCCGGCATAATCCGTGTTATATGCTTCCAGCTTGCCGTCCGGGCCGACGAGCAGGGTATTTGCCGCCCCGATCTTCTGCGCAAGCGGCTCGACGTAACCGCGACTTGCCCGGACGTAAGCCAGGGCATTTTGCTTGTGCGGGATTGTGATACTGAAACCGCGGAAGTTCAGCCACTTTCTTAGTAAGGCCTGATGTATAAACGAGTCGAATCCACGCTGACCCCCTTCCACCAGCAGGGGCAGATAGAGCTTGTTCATCTGCTTGTCGCCAAAGCACGCATTGTGGATCGCCGGACTTAGCGAATGTCCGACCGGGTCGGCGATCACGCCGTAAAGCCTGGTCTCGGCATTTATATAATCGTAGCGATACAATTCCATGAGGTCTTTGATGGTTAACTGGCCCGGTGCCGTGGCGTATATCTCGTCGACACTTGCGAAAGTGAGAAAGCAGCCGAGCTTCTTAGCAAGAATTCTGCTGATAAGGCCGCCGGCGCCCATGCAGAAGATTATTCGTTCGGCACTGGTCTGGTGCAGCAGATCAAAAGCGTCGAAGCAATCGTTGATATGATTGGCGACGTAGATAAGCTTGGGTATCGCCACGGGGCATACATTCAGGATTTTGCGATACAATTTTCCGATATTGTCGAATTTTGTCTCGAAATTGTGTGTCGAGAGGATAAGCCGGGCCTTCGAGCTTTGCGAGAGCGCCAGCCTGATTTTTTCCTGGCCGTCGATGGATATGAAATTTTCGTACTCGAAGTCGATAAATTCCGCCCCGGCTTTCAGGGCTGCCACCAGGATATCCACGCGCAGCTTCTGCGGATAATCGATCGCCCCGCCCTGCTGCTTATCCCGGCAGGTTACAATTACAGGGAGCTTTTTATCGCCGGAGCTTTTTATCCCGGCAATCAGCGTCTTAACCATCTCGACGTTAAGATTCTCAAGATAATCCGTTCGCAGCTCAAGTATATCGGCCCCTGCCGCCCTCGCGGATTCAATTTGCGTCCCCGCCTGGTCAATATTTCTCGCTGCTATGGGAACGGCTAATTTTGTCTCCATGACACAACATATAGCAGCGAGCGGTTCCGAAAGCAAGAGCAAAAACTCAAGTACGGCACACAAAACCGGAATTTACATTGTCATTTAAAGTATTGCAAGCATCACGTAAATAGGCTATGTTATTGAATTTGTGTCGTTGATAAAACCCAGGGCGATTACCTCAGGCATATTTGGTTAGTGCTGTTTGCCGTAAAACCTGGGTTTTTTGTGTATATATTGGTTTTATATAATGTTAGAGCAAGAGATTAAAATTCCGGCCTTGCCGGTCGCGAGCTACAGGATAAAAATCGGCACGGACATTCTTGGCTCATTGTGGCCTCGAATAGAAGCCGATTTTGCCGGGTACAACAAGTTTATCGTCACCGATGAAAATCTGGTCTCGGCCGGCCATTTGCAGAAGCTCCTAGGACAAAACAATGTTCCCACTTTCATCATAAGCCCTGCCGGCGAAACTTCGAAGAACATCGACACGGCAACCTCTATAATAGAGACAATGGAAAAGGCATATCTCGGCAGAGATACGCTTGTTGTCGCTCTCGGCGGCGGAACGGTCGGCGATATCGCAGGATTCGCAGCCGCGATTTTCAAAAGAGGGGTGCCCGTCCTTCAGATACCGACGACCACCGTGGCCCAGGCCGATTCGTCTGTCGGCGGCAAGACGGGGGTTGATTCCAGCCTCAGCAAGAACACCTTCGGCGCATTCTGGCACCCTGCCGCTGTTTATATCGACGTCGCGACGTTGGCAACGCTTGACGACAGGCAATTCCGTGCCGGTCTTGTCGAATCCGTCAAGCACGCGATTATCGCCGACAGCGAATATTTCGATTTTCTCGAAAGCAATCTCGACGCGGTCCTCGAGCGAAAGCCTGATGTGCTGGAAAAAGTGGCCCGCTGGAACTGCAAAATAAAGGGCAGTGTCGTCGAGACCGATCCGGGCGAGAAGAACTTAAGAAGGATTCTGAACTACGGCCACACAGTCGGTCATGCGGTTGAGGCGGCCAGCGGTTTCGGGCTGCTTCACGGCGAGGCCGTCGCTATAGGCATCATCGCAGCAGGTCTGATCGAGATTGAAATGCAACTGGCCGAGCCAGGCAGGCTTGAGAGAATCCGCCGGATCCTCGAAAAACTCAATGTCCCGGTAACATTGCCTGAGAATTTGGCCGATAAGGATTTGATTGATTTGATAAAACGCGACAAAAAAGCAGTGAATAAATGGCCGAGATTCGTATTGATTACCGAGATAGGCGAGGTTTATCGCCGGAACGAACAATACGCCGTCGAGGTTGCTCCCGAGGTGGTGGAAAGAATACTGGATAGACTTTAGAGAACATTCGTAAAAGGTCGTAATATGTACAGAGAACAAATCAAGGTGCTCGATTGCACAATCAGAGACGGCGGACTTATTAACAACCATTACTTCACGGATGACTTTGTCCGTGCGGTTTACCAGGCCCTTTCCAGGGGTGGCGTCGACTATATGGAATTCGGCTACAGAAGCAGCAGGGAACTCTTCCCGCCCGAAGATTACGGGGCATGGAAGTATTGCGATGACGATAATATACGAAGAATTATAGACGGCATCGAATCCGACATGAAGGTCAGCGTAATGGTGGACTCGTATCGTGTTAAAGAGCAGCATTTCGCTCCGTCCGATGAAAGTCCGGTCGATATGTTTCGAGCGGCTACCTATGTGAAGTATATCGACAGTGCCATCGAGCTTATAAATAAATGTCACGATCTCGGCTACGAAACGTGCTGCAATATCATGGCCATATCCAGGGAGATAGAGCCGGACCTCGTCGAAGCCCTGGACCAGCTTGCTAAGACGCCTGTCGATGTGGTTTATGTGGTCGACAGTTTCGGCGCTTTGTACTGCGAGCAGATAGAGTATATGGTAAAGCTTTATCAAAAGCATCTACCCGGCAAGACAATCGGTGTTCACTGCCACAATAATCAGCAGCTTGCTTTTTCCAACACGATCGAGGGTATAATTCACGATGCCAATTACGTCGACGGCTCCCTGTTCGGCATTGGTCGGGGACCCGGCAATTGCTGCCTTGAATTATTGATGGGTTTCCTGAAAAATCCGAAATTCAACCTGACTCCGATTTTGAAGGTACTACAGGATCACATGATACCGATGCGTAAAGAAATCGAGTGGGGTTACATAATACCCTATTTCGTCACAGGCATATTGAACGAGCATCCCCGCTCGGCGATAGCATATCGAAAGACAGACGACAAGGACAAATACGCCGAGTTCTACGAAAAGATGCGTCTGCCTCAGGAATAGATATCTCCCATAGCTACAATCACTATTTAGCCCCGCGTTTCACGCGTAGTTTCTTTTATTATTGTGTATTATTAAATCCACCGGCTCTAAATAGATGCGTTTTTTTCTTGCCTTTTGGATTAGTTTAGGTAGATTTTGTAATTAAAATTCAAAATTGCTCGTTCGCGAGGTGCGGATTCGCAATGACGAAAAATTGGAGATTAGGCTATGATAGGCAAAAAGATACGAATCGAGCGGATAATCGACCGCAATTCGCATAAGACGGTAATTATCCCGATGGACCACGGCGTTACAGTCGGCCCGATCGAAGGCCTGGCGGATATGCGGACTGCGGTCAGCAATGTAGTGGCAGGTGGGGCTAACGCTATCCTGATGCACAAAGGTATCGTTCGTGCCGGCCATCGCGGTACTGGCAGAGACGTCGGATTGATCATCCATCTTTCCGCCGGCACATCAATGAGCCCCGATCCTAACGCAAAGGAGCTGGTCTGCACTGTCGAAGAGGCAATCAAGCTCGGCGCCGATGCTGTCTCGGTGCATATCAATCTCGGTGCCAAGACCGACAAAGAGATGCTCCGGCAGTTGGGTTATATCAGCGAACGATGCATGGTCTGGCAGATGCCGCTGATAGCGATGATGTACACTCGCGGACCAAATATTAAAGATGAATATAACGTCGATAACGTCAAACACGCCGCAAGGGTTGCCGCCGAGCTGGGCGCTGATATTGTGAAGGTAGTCTATACCGGCAGCGTTGAGAGTTTCGCCGAGGTAGTCAATGGCTGTACCGTGCCGGTGGTTATTGCGGGCGGTGCGAAAATGGACAGCGACGAAGACATCTTCAGAATGGTCGAAGATGCCCTTCAAGCCGGTGCCGAAGGTATATCGATCGGCAGAAATGCGTTCCAGCACAAGAACCCAACGAGAATGGTCCAGGCCCTGAGCAAAATAGTCCACAATGGCGTATCTGTTGACGAGGCAATCGGAATAATTCAAGACTAATGCCGTTTTTGAGTTTCGATATGCTCTCTGTATTTTGCGTGAATGCTATGGTTCGCATCGGTGGAAACGCCTCTGTGCCCGGCAACGAATTAGGAAACTGAATCCTGGAGGAAAAATGCCATGTTTCGAAATCGAACAATCGTTTTCATACTCGTCGTAGCTGGAGCTGCAATATGGCTTTTCGGTTCTACTGAAGTAAGTACTGGACAAGCTCCAACGAAGCTCGTCCAGGCCAAAGACGGCTCCGGCATCGTTGGCTACAAAGACACACCTATCCTGCCCTGGTGCGGCTTCCACGTGCACGATCCGGACCGCCCTGCTCCGCTGAAAGTCACGCCGGGACGGCTTGGCATCGACGAAAAGCCCGGCACCGCTCCGTCTAATACCGTGGCGCTGTTTAATGGGACCGACCTGTCCAAATGGAAGCCTTCCGACTGGAAAATCGAAAATCACGAGTTGGTCGCCGTCTCGGGTGAACTGACCACGAATCAGCCGTTCGGCGATTGTCAGTTGCATCTGGAGTGGCAGGCCCCATATCCGCCGCAGGGCCACATGTTCGATCGCGGTAATAATGGCGTCATGCTCATGGGACTATTCGAGATACAGGTCTACGATTCATACACGGAGAAGCTCTATCCGGACGGCCAGGCCGCCTCGGTTTACGGCCAAACCCCGCCGATGGTAAATGCCTGCCGTAAGCCCGGCCAGTGGCAGACTTTCGACATTATTTTTCACGCCCCGGTATTCAAGGACGGCAAGCTCGAAAAAGAAGCTTTTGTCACTGTTCTTCATAACGGCCTGCTCGTCCACTATAACCAGAAAATTTACGGCCCGACCGGTCACCGGATTCTGCCGGTCTACGATAAACCCATTCCAGGAAAACTGCCGCTGATCCTCTCGGCCCATAACAATCCGGTGCGTTTCCGAAACATCTGGATATGCCCACTCTGACAGGAGATTCTGCGTAAAAGGTGTTTAGGCCCAGGGAATACTACTTCCGGCAGCCTTTCGTCCCTCGATTATCGATAAGCGAATTGAAACTAAAAGTGCGAGTTTACTTATTACCTTGACATCCATATAATTATGTGCAGATAAAGGATTGTATATGGGCCAAAAGGGAAACCAGTTCAGCACGTTTGCAGGTGTCTTCACGCCTTCGATCCTTACGATTCTCGGCGTGATAATGTTCCTCCGTGCCGGGTACGTGGTTGGCGAAGCCGGTATCATAAATACGATTTTCATTCTGTGTGTCGCAGAGGTAATCAGTCTGCTGACCGCAATATCAATGAGCGCAATCGCCACTAACACACCGGTCGCCGGGGGCGGAGCCTATTTTCTTATCTCACGTGCTCTTGGCCCGCAGTTCGGCGGCGCCATCGGCCTGGCCTTGTTTCTGGCCCAGGCCCTGTCTGTGCCCTTCTATATTCTGGGCTTTACGAATTCGGTTGTGGCCAGCTTTCCGAGCCTAAGTGCGTGGTTTGTCCCGATAGCTCTGGGCACGGCGGCAATTCTATTTGCTGTGAATATTATCAGCTCAGGATTTGCCATCCGGATTCAGTATATCGTTATGGCTATGCTGGCTTTGGCCATCGTTTCCTTCCTGGGCGGTGCTATATTTCTCTTCGATCCGGCCCTTTTCCAGGCGAATCTGGGCTCGTCCTATACGAAGCCGACTATTGGATTCTGGACGGTCTTTGCGATTTACTTCCCGGCGGTGACGGGTATTCTGGCCGGCGTTAACATGTCGGGCGACTTGAAGGATCCCGCCCGCTCGCTTGTACGCGGCACGATGGCAGCTATCGGGGTGGGCTTTGTCGTTTATATGCTTGAAATTATTTTATGCGGCGGTTCGCAGCAACGCGGCGATCTGCAGGCCCAGCCATTTGAGATGCTGATAAAAAATGCCTTGTGGGGTACGGGCTTTTTGGTCATAGGAGGTGTCTTCTCAGCAACGATCTCCAGCGCAGTCGGCTCGTTCCTCGGCGCGCCCCGGGTACTGCAGGCCTTGGCGCGAGACCGGATCTTCCCGATCCTCGGCATATTCGGCCGCGGTTCGAAGGATAAGGACGAGCCGCGATACGGGCTTGTCCTGACGCTGGGCCTGACGTTAGGCGTTATCCTGCTGCTGGGCGGCGGCGACTCGATGTCTGCTTTCGATATGATTGCCGCTATTGTAACTATGTTCTTTTTGTGTACCTACGGCATGATCAATTTGGCCGCTTTTGTCGAATCTTTCGGCGCGAATCCGTCTTTTCGGCCGAGCTTCCGGTTCTACCATTGGACTACTTCGATTTTCGGATTTGTTGCCTGTCTTGCGGTGATGATTCTGATCGATGCGATAGCTGCCCTGGTAGCTATCCTCGTTATCGCCGGGATATATTTGTATCTGAGCCGCAGGGTATTTCGCTCGGCATTCGGTGACGCCCGCCTGGGTTTTCAATATGCATTAGTAGTACGCACGCTGCAAAAACTTCGCCGGATGACGCCGCACTCAAAAAACTGGCGCCCTACCTTTCTTGTCATGGCTGGCAACACAAAGACGCACATGGCGCTGATCAAGTATGCGGTCTGGATGGAAGGCGGGCGAGGCCTCGTCACGGCGGCACAGGTCATCTCGGGCGACCTTGAGACTTACGCCGCTCGCGTCGAGAGCCTCCGTGCGGCGATGGACACGTTTCTTCGGAATAACTCACTGGCGGTCTTTCCGGAGGTTGTCTTTGCCGAGGACATGGATGAGGGTATTCGCACGCTGGCACAGGCCCATTCAATCGGTCCGCTAAAGCCCAACACGGTATTATTTGGCTGGCCTCACAGCGTCGAGCGTGCTGAAGTGATGTTCCGTAATGTCTGGAGTATCGCTGCGATGGGCAAGAGCATGGTGATTGTGGCTGAAAAGGGACTGCCGTCGGAAACTCAGCCCCGGCGGCGGATTGATATCTGGTGGAGGGGCCAGCAGAACGGATCGCTGATAGCTACGCTTGCGCATTTGCTGATCCAGAACTGGGAGTGGCGTGACAGTTACATCAGGATTCTTCGTGTCGTCCGTGATGCTGCCGGTCATGACTCATCGCTTCAGGCCATCCGCAAACTTGTCGAAGCAACCCGAATCCGTGCCGAATCCCGCGTAATTGTGTCTACCGAACCGTTCTGCGACGTGTTTCGAAGCCATTCCGCCAAAGCAGACGTGATATTTTTGGGTTTGCAACACTCCGACGATGAAACATCCGCTCAGCTCTACGGCCGCATCTCCGATCTTCTGGCGGATATGCCTACAACGATCCTGGTCCATTCCAGCGGCGAAGCCGATGTGTTCGTATAAATCCGGGCCAAAGCCTACTCTTTTGCTGATACGTACTCGTAAAGGTCTCTGACGACGGACGGTTCTGCCTCTTCGAAAAACGCGCCGCGGCCGGGACTTTGAGTGGCAGTTTCATAGCTGTGAAGAGGAGCTATTGTAGCCTTTACGGCAAACGGGCGTTCAATTTCCCGGATAGGGGCTATGTTCATAGCAAGTTTTTCACCCACTTTCCTGGAGCAGCTCTTGCTGTAAACACCTCGAAAACTCAAGCTCTCGCCCTGGCAGGTGCATACTTTTCCATCGGGAAAGACGCATTCGATTGCCACTCGGCCGTCATCGCTTTTCAATCGCCGGAATACCCGGGCGTTGCAGATTCCGTTGTACGTCTCGTCGTCGAGAGGAGCAAGGACTTTTGAGCAAAGCTCGCCGTATATCCTCGAATTCAAATTGATCAATCCCTCTCGATCGTTACTCAGGGACTCTTCCAGAACGTTGCGCAGCGACCGAATGTCAAGCCAGAATATTTTATGTTCCAGCCTGTTCAGGATGCTCAAAAGCTCAATGCCGAAATGCTTTGGGAAACGGAACGCACGCTTGAGGCTTTCGTTGAAGATAATGTGGCAGATTTCACGCTTGTCATCCCAATCCAGATCCAGAAGCATCCCAGCGACACTGTTTGCCGTCATTTCTTCGTTCTCGCCTTCGGCCATTATGTTGCCGACTATGGTCTGTATGTGACTTAAGTGCCTTTTGCCCGCCTGCTCGATGGCACGTTTCAACGGTTCACTCATATCCGCCTGAAATTGCACGTCGAAATGCCCCGATAGTGTCGGGTCGTACACATCCGACAGCAGGCCTAAAAAACGCTTATACGTCTGCTGATACTTATCCGGCCCATACGATGAGAATCGCAGCATTACTTCTCTGAACGGCGGGTAGTTTTCGTTATCGTCCACCGATTTGAGAATCTCGCCCAGATAATGGCGAAATCTGTCCGCAATCGTGGCCAGGCGGCTGTCTCTCATCGCGTGCATTTGATAGAGCAGTTTATTCAGACATTCTTCCTGCCTCTCTGGGTTGAATATCTCTGAAATAATGCCGATGCTTGTATCTGGCCAGGTCGCGATAATACGTTCATATCTTAACGTTTCAGTCTCCCGTTTCGGTCTTCGGCGCCGGTTTTCCAATATCCAGAAAACAGCCGAGGTCAGCAGAAAATAATAGCCTGGATGCCTGGCGTTTTTCCAGATACGCCTCAGTTCGTTGACGGCAAGTGACATCACCCCGAAAGCCAGCGGTATACGGACCGCGGCTGCTAATTTCCCACTCGTCGTATCCACGAAGAATGCGTCCATCACAAGTAGAGTGACGATAAGGTTGACAAAGATTGCCATTAGCATGTGGTGTGCAAGTTCTCTTATATTTTTTCTGTCTAAGGCCATCGCATTTTCTCCGTAAAAAACCTGATTCGCAGATTCCTTTCTAAAACACTTATCTCGGCCGAAGACGCAGAGCCCAAACTCTACGTATCTCAACCTAAAATATCCTATTATCGGTACATCGACAAAAAGCGCTGTTTCAGCACAGAAAATCCGCCTATAAAACGAAAAAAACCGATAAAAACCCCCAAAAAAGGCATATATGCAGAAGTAATATAAAACCGGAGGAGACCAAATCAGGCTCAAAAAAAACTTTTTTTGTTCTACTTCCGATAATAACAGCCCTGAATTATGATTCCAAATGAGTGGAGCTCGTTTAAGTTGAAATCGAACCGTTTGGATATTCCTACATAATTGATGCCGCTGCCTGGTACGATTGAGATAGCATGTCAACCAGATTTCTCGACTACGCTTCGCTGCGCTCAATATGACATGGGAGGCGGCCCAGCATTCGATGTGACATTATGGGCTGCCCTTCGCACGAAATACCCCATCGTCATTCCGCCCGGAGCGACACGCTGCATCGCGCAGCGGAGGAATCCTGGTTCGAGTAAAAAGAACTATACAATTGCCGTTGATTTAGCGCAATCCGAACCGCTATCGCCCGCGGCCTGGGACGGCATCGAAGCACCATCAGCCGCGAATGTAAAGTTGAACTGTAAATCTTTTGTTAATTCACAAAGCCTTTGTATTATGTTATGTTTAGCGGCTGTTTTGCAAAAGTTAAGCAAGCAATATCTGTGAAACAATTGTTTCGATGGGCAAATATCTGTGAAACTGCCAAACAACACCATGGATAAGAAAATATCGCTAATAGTAATACTGATTGCCTTGGTGATTATTGGTATTTACATGTTCATGAATACATGCACCACTCTGTGGGACCGTGATGAGCCGGAGTATGCGCAGGTAGTTCTGGAGATGGTCGAATCAGGTAATTATCTCGTTCCTACCATCAACTCTCAAGTGTGGCTTGAAAAGCCTCCGCTTATTTATTGGATGATGTCTATACCTGTTCGGATCTTCGGGCCAACGGAATTTGCCTGTCGTTTTTTCAGTGCGGTCGGAGTTGGGATAACTTGTCTGTTGACATTTATCATAGGAAGAAAACTCGTCGGGACCGAAGCCGGGCTTTGGACAATGCCAATCCTTGCTTCGAATCTGCTTATATTGGTTGTTGGAACTGCCGCAATCACCGATGCATTGCTTTTGCCATTTATTGTAGCCGTAATGGTCATATTTATTACCTCGGCCAAATCCGGAATGAGTTACATTCATATCATTCTAATGGGCTGTGTCTTAGGCCTGGGGTTGCTTACAAAAGGGCCTATAGGATTGATACCAATGCCGGCAATTGCAGCGATTTTGTTTTTCGACAGGAAAAACAGAAATAATACGAGACAATACATCTGGCGTATAGCACTTAGCCTGGCAATAGGTGCGGTTGTTTTTATTGCCTGGGCGATACCTGTAAATACTATTACAAATGGAGAGTTTTTTCGTGTCTTTGTCGGCCGGGACATAATCAATCGCGCTGTTCGACCTATGGAAAGTCACGGAGGCAGTTTCCTGCTTTTCCTGCCGTACTATCTGATTGTTATTGTTATAGGTTTTTTCCCCTGGACACTGCATCTGCCCGGAGCTTTTTCGGCAGTTATCGGCGCTAGAGTTGGCGGCAAATACGGTCGGGTTTATCTGCTCAGTTGGATTATCCCATGTGTCATTTTAATGACAATCGCCGCGACCAAACTTCCCCATTACATAATTTTTATATGGCCTGCTTTGTCACTGGCTGTGGCAGGGACGATTTCAGCGGCAAAGAAGAACCAGTTAATCCCGCGAGATATTGCCTGGCTGCGCCGTGGAGTCTGGTTTTTTGGCCCACAGGCATTAATAATGGCACTTTTTCTGATGATAGCACCGTTTTTCATCCCTATTCCAGGCCTGGTATGGCCTGGTATGGCCTCTGGTTTGGTCTTGTTGGGTATGACCATCGCCGCGGTTTATTATCATCGCTCAGGGAAATTCGGCTTGAGCGCTGCGGTTTTATTCGGCGGTATGATTGTTTTTCAAGTTCCGCTTCTCCTGGGTGTATTTCCGGCGATTGAATATGTCAAGATTTCACCTCATATCGCAAGGGAGGTGAACTCAATTGTAGAAAAAGATGTACCTGTGGCTACTTATAAATTTTCTGAGCCTTCATTAAACTTCTATCTTGTAAAGCCGACTGAACATCTTAGCACCTCGGATGAGGTTATCGCCTGGGCAAAGCAGCCTAAACCGGGAGTATTAATTATACCAAAACAATACCTAATTGAAATAGAACAGCAGCATGGCACCCTGCCTTTGGATCAAATAGCTTCCAAAGAAGGTTTTAACTACTCGAAGGGCAAAATCCTTGAACTGCTTGCACTTACTCGAAGAACACAGAAACAGTGATATCCAACAGATTAAAATCAAAACCGAATTTTTGTCTCAAAGATACTCTTCTTTTACTGATTGTAGCTGCTTTGGGGCTGATCGCGTTATGGGCCCGCTATAATTTCGACCAAAGAGCCTTTTCTTCATTGCGGCAAAATCCGCTTGACTGGGATGATCTTTTCTGGCTCAAACCCATTACCTATGCAGGAAAAGCATGGCTCCCGATTTGGCTGATATTAATCTGGTTCGTTTTCACAAGGAATCAACGTCCGGTCCTGATTATTCTTCTCGGATTACTCATCGTCCTTGCAACAGTAATACCACTGAAAGTCGGTGTTGGAAGACCGAGACCTTATGAGATAATAAAAGCAGAACAAAATCCGGAAAAAAAGCTTGAATTGGATAATCACACTTCTTTTCCGTCGGGTGACACGGCTACCGCCTTTGCAATATTCGGGGTAATAGTATGCCTGGCCACATGGCCCTGGATATGCGTATTTCTGGCGATTTCTGCGGTCGTTGCATTGCTAAGAGTTACTGCGATGGCGCACTATCCCTCGGATGTATTCGCCGGTGCGGCCATAGGTATTTTAGCCGGCTGGATTGCGGTACAAATTGACCGAAGATGGCTGCCGCTAAAACCTCCTCGATTTGACTTTAAGCTCGGCTGGGCGATATCGGCAATAATCATAATTCCAATTGTAATAGTCATTTCTGAAGGCCTGGAAGAATTGCCGATTTTCATTGTTTATTTTTGTATATTGGGTGCAATCCTTTTTCTGCATTCAAAAAAACTCCTGCATCACAACGGTGTTGATATATAATTGTGTGATGATATCTATAGAATGAATTTATACCAGGATTCCACACTCCCAAGAATGGCTACCCCATCCGTCTATTGGATTTAGCAAATTTCAGGAAACTGGTAAAGTTGGAGGCAAACCGCAGCCAGCTATCGGGGGATTTCCATAGCATGCTGACATATCCGATCAGGACCTTCGGACGTTTGTAATGGGCTTTGTAAAACTCAATAAACAACTCTTCCAGACGCTTTTTCTCCATGCCGTTGGGAACAAATAGGAAATTCATGCAGTCCATCTTATCCCAATCCTCTTCGAAAGTTCCCAGGTCATTAATGTTTTGATACAATGGAGAACCGGGAAACGGCGTGAATTTCGCCAGGTTAAAGTCGTCTATCGGCAGAGAGAATACATAATTCATGCTGCGTTTGATACTTTCTTCCGATTCCCCGGGCAGGCCCATCATCAGCAGGCCTTTAGTCCGGATCCCGGCTTTTTTTATGTTTCGGATAGTATCGGCCAGCATATCCAGATCCACATTCTGTCGATGTTGCGCAAGCAGTTCCGGGTCTCCCGATTCAATACCAAGGCTCATCATCCAGCACCCGGCACTCTTCATCAGCTTCATCAACTCAAAATCGACGTGCTCGGCCCGAACGGCACAGTTGAAAGTCATGTTCAGATTATTATCCATCATCATACGACAGAATTCTTCTACACGCTTCCGGTTGAACGTGAACTGATCGTCGTAAAAGTTAATATGTCTGATTCCGAACCGTTCCTTCAGGTACTTCATATGTTCATAAAGATACGCCGCCGAATTATAACGGAAGCTGCGGCGGAACACAGATCTATCGCAGTAACTACAGGAATATGGACAGCCGCGGCTCGAGTTACAACACGTATTTGGTGTTCTGGGATAATTAAAAATCGGCAGCTTATAGGCATGTGGATAGCCTTCGAGTTTTTCATAGGCAGGGAACGGCAAACTGTCCAGATCTATTCCTTTTTTCCGCAATCCGGTAAAATTGATATCATCTTTATCCCGGTATACCAGCCCTGGAATCCGACTAAGAGCCTGTCTGTCGGTACCGGCCTTAATCAATGCTTCAACACATTCTTCTCCCTCGCCTATTACAGAAAAATCTACATCCGGGTAGTCCTCCAGAATCCTTTCTCGCAATGCAGAAATATGCGAACCCCCAAAAACCGACATTATCCCGGGCAGAATTGCCTTTGCCATTTTGGCAATTCGGACTGAATCGTGAAAGGTCGAGGTGGTGCAGGTCAAACCAATATAACCTGGATTTTTCTCCTTTAAGTAGTGGCATATTTTCGGATCTGAATCAGGATGGGCATAACAGTCAATAATATCAGCAGTGATTCCCTTTTTCTCTAAATATGCCGCAATACTCAATAGACCCAGCGGTGACATAATATTTGCCACTCTGGAAATATCCCGGCCGGCCTGTCCGGGGCTGTAGCCCAAAGAGTGAACCAATAAAATTCTGTTATAGTCAAGTTTCACTGTATTTACCATTTTCTCGACTCACGTTATGGAGCTTTAAGCGTTCAACACATAACGTTGTACACACGGGCATTAGAACTGCCCAATACCAAAGATTCAACTCGAAATCGAAAAAGATTTTTATGGAATACCTAAGTCTCGTGAATCGGGATCGCGCCCAGCGGGACAAGATTCGAATGTCTTATTGGTAACGAATTTCAAGCAATAGTTCCAGGGACTCCGAGAATTGTTATCTGTCACTTATAAGTGCTCAAGTGCGGATCCCGATTTCGGTTCATTACAGCCGTGCCGGCAGCTTCTTTCTGCTCAACCTCATCTGCCTTGGCTCTCCCGACAACATGCCCTGTAACGATACTAATGACGTTCGTTACTAACATGACCCCATCGTCAATTGGGATGTAATCGTATGCAATACCAAAAATCCCGCTGGGGATATAAGTTCCGAAGGCAGGATAAAGAATTTCGTATGCTTTTTCTTGCTCTTTGACCATGTTTTTATCTGCCAGGTATCCAAGGGCATCGCTCGTCGCACGCGACTCCTGGATAAGCGGCACTATAGGCAGCAAACGCATCGCAGCATATAGTCCCTTGTCATCTTCACCGGCAAAGTCTTTGGCATGGCCGGCTTCGTGCAAAGCAATTGCAGGATGATCCGAATACAAATGGATCGTGTTCGTATAGGGATTATAGGAATCGCCACCAATCAGTCCTGCAAAAAATCGATCAGGTAATATTGTATAGTATGTAACCGATATTGCGCCAAGGGTGAACCGCCAGAATCCCCCGACAGATCTGTTCCTGGCCAAACGCCGCCATTCGCTTCCCGGCGAATAATCGTTGAGATGAACTTTTACGTTGTGTAAATCGTTATCAGCCAGGTATTGCTTTAGAATTTCTTCCGTTTCTGTCGATATGTCATGGTTAGCCACACTCCAGTTCAATAGAATTATCTTCGACGGAAGAGAAACAATATTATGGCCTATCCAATCCAAAAATCCATGTGGATTCCCACGTTCGACCTGGGACTCGCCCGGTGCGAGCCTGAGAACGTCACTACCCTCTAATCCCGCTCCATATTCATAAGGAATACTTGTGCATCCACCAATCACAGCCAAAACAAGAACAGGCACCGCAAAATAAACTGCTTTTTTCACTTTCATAAATAGTGACATTCTTTCGCAACAGAACATAATCTTTAGCTCAAACACATCTCATGGGAATATTGATTCGCCACGCGTCTGTTCACGCCCGTCTTATATCCGGATATACAACAGTCCAATTTTGCCCGTGCTCATGCAAAAAAAAAACGTGTAATACAAAACAAAAAAATCACCGACCGTTGTCTCCTCTAAACCAAAACCTGGCGGAATTGTCCCTGATTACTATATGTTTGTCAATAATATAGTCATATCAAAAGACTCCTTTGATGTAAACTTTTGTACTGTTTCTAAGTAGCAGAATTGCTGAAACTGATGTTCCGATTAATAACTCGGCGATTTTCCTCGACCTGACCCCGGCTGCCCTGACATGTCCGTCTGCCCAAATGTTTTTCTTTCGATTTCATATTGAAATCATCGATGGTTGTGTTGGCTGATATAGTAATTTTTATTCAAACCTGTAAATTATCGAATCCGACAATCTTGACACCATCGCCTCCGCCTCATGGAAGGTTACACCTTGACAACCGGGGTGGTCTTGGCTATATAGATGGATAGTGAAAAGTTTTGCTCCGCAGTTGACAATATAAGGGTAAAGGATGAATTTTAAATATAGTCAATGTAAAATCGGTCGAATTTGTCCTCCACCCCACAATAGATTTCCGACCTTCAGCCTAAATATGGAGCCGGAATACTTCCTGGAATGGGCTCCAGCTAATCAGGAATCCAATACTATCTTCTTTTGCCGCACAAGGATTCAGGGATGAATATCAGGCTCTTAGTTTTTCCACTGATTGTCATGTGTTTGTTAGTGAGCGGGTGCCAGACAAAGCCACATTTCCAACTCAGCGAGGTGATGTTACCCTGTGAAGGCGAGGTTCACCGGCATTACGACTCTACAGGAGATGGACAGCCGGATTTCTTCACTTTTGCCGACAGCAGCGGCAGGATTACGCGCATAGGCTATGATAATGACGTAGATGCTATACCTGATATTATTGTCAATATGGATGAAATTCCGGCCGCCCGATGTCGCCATCTGGTTCTCATACTTGACGGTTTTGGCTATGACCTTCTCAAGAGATGCTATGATTCCGGGAAACTGCGGATGTTTTACCCCCCGTCACGCATCGTCTCGCCGTACCCCTCGGTGACGGAGGTCTCCATGTCAGCCATATTTGGCAGCTCCCCATGCAGGGCTGTGCAGTCACGATTTTTCGATCGTAAGACAAACTCTATGGTTGGCGGAGTAATGGACTACATGAATGGCAGAAATGAGCCTTTTGCAGCCTCGCTCACGCACCGTGCGCCTCAGCATGTTGACGTTTTGAGCTATCTCATGGGGATGCCCATGTTTAACTCGGAACTGAACACGGTCAAGAAGCTTTTCGACAAACACAAGTCACGGGAGGTGATTGCGTACTTCGTAAGTTCTGCCGCTGTGAGTGTGCGGGACGGAGCTGCAGGACAGATGGAATGTCTCTATCAATTGGATCGCTTTTTGACTGAGGTGTTCTGGCAAAGTCGTGGGTTGGTCAAGGTTACGATGTTTGCCGACCACGGACTCAGCTACGAGAAAGTGGAATGGTTGGATCTGAAAAAACATCTGGCGGACAGAGGCTGGCTCCTGAAGGATCATATCGACGGCCCGAAGGATGTAGTACTCAGCACTCTTGGCGTTGTGACGTATGCCTGCCTTTCAACGCGTCGTCCTTGCGCTGTATCAGAGGACCTGATCACTTGCAGGGGAGTGGATCTGGTCAGCTACGGCCGGAAAGATACTGTAGAAGTGCTAAGCAGAGATGGTGGTCGAGCAGTTATTCGAGCTCGGGGCGGGCGATTTATCTACGAACCACTAAGGGGGGATCCGCTGCTGTTGACGCCCATTCTGGACCGCCTCGAAACTGATGAGCATGGGAGCTATAACCCGGAAGACCTGTTGCGTGCCACAGCGACGCACGTCTATCCGGCGCCCCTGCAGCGATTATGGGAAGCCCATTTTTCCCAGGTTGAGAATCCGCCTGACATTATCGTCTCACTAAACGACCGTTACTGTAGCGGACCGCCCTCATTTTCCGGAATGGAGCACATAACCACAACCCACGGCAGCCTTAACTATAACAATAGCGTCACCTTTCTGATGTCCACGGCCGGAACGTTCACGCCGGTCATGAGGTCCTCTGACATCCGTAAACAGATAGGGTGTCTGCTTGACAATCCCTGGCCTATGAGGGAATAGGAAATATTTATTGATAGAAGTTTTTGTGACATATAAATCGTTGTTGTCGAAGGAACCCAAAGATTCGGCGTTGTGGTTTGCTAAAATGCTATACTGCAACTGGTTTTAATTGAGATTACTCATGGGCAGACTACACCTATTCGAATTTGAAGACCAGGCATGGCTTCCAAGCGTGATCCGCGATGGAATGACGGGTATTTTAAATATAATAGAAGAGAAAGGGAAGCTTTATATTCCGATTGTTCCATACCTTAGGGTCGTTCTGCGGAAATTAAAATGTAAAAAAATAGTTGACCTTTGCTCAGGTTCCGGAGGACCATGGAAGTACCTGATAGGCCATTTAGTAGATTCAGAAACAAGCTCCCTTGAAGTGTTTTTAAGCGACAAGTTTCCAAGTTTCAATATTTTGGAGTTAGAGACGTTTCAAGCATCTAAGTTGAAACCTGCCCCATATCCAGTGGATGCGATAAATGTGCCGAAAGAATTAATGGGATTCAGGACCATATTTGGCTCTTTTCATCATTTTCGTCCTGAAGAGGCTGTGGGTATTCTCCAGAATGTCGTTAAATGCAGAGAGGGCATAGCTTTATTTGAAATGACTCGCAGGAACTGGTTCTCTATTCTGTATATTATTTTCCTTGGTCCCATTGCTGTACTCTTTTTCATTCCATCTATTAAACCGTTTCGATGGCAGAGATTAATACTGACTTATTTGGTTCCTTTAATTCCACTCGTCTTTGTTTTCGATGGAATCGTTTCATGTTTACGAACATATTCACTTGAAGAATTACAAATGATGGTGAAAAAAGTCAGAGGGAACAATCTCTATAACTGGGAAATTGGAATGGAGAAGTGTGAACGCTTCTCTGGTGGTATAACCTATCTTATAGGTTATCCAAAAACGAACACTTCGATAAAATAATTTCTATTATCGTTTGTTGGATGGACCGGCTGAAACGATAAATACCTGTTTCCAGCTTTACACTGATTTGCGGCAGGTCAGCATAGAGTAAAAGCCCCGAGTTTGAGGATTTTGACCTTGACAATTATGAATACCTCACGTATATGTGGGCTTAGACAGGATC
>Ga0210003_1000726_pt1 | contig 29863 bp, 20 predicted proteins | sample LantaG_FD_182804 | JGI IMG/M metagenome (GOLD analysis project Ga0210003, IMG submission 182804) | Deep subsurface microbial communities from Baltic Sea to uncover new lineages of life (NeLLi) - Landsort_02402 metaG (SPAdes) (version 2) | ecosystem: Environmental > Aquatic > Marine > Oceanic >... | reverse complement strand
GCTAATACTCCGATACCAACGGGGCCGCAATCGCTTACAGGGGGCAGACCAGGCACCGCACACGCGAACTTCCGGCCGATCCGCTCTTATACGTACCATCACACATCACCCGCCGGCTGTATGAATTCTTCGATCAGGCGGGTATCGAGCGCCAGAACTTCCACGGCCGCGCGGATTTTCACTGCTTGAGGCACACGTTCATCACGTCGGTAGGGGCAGGCGGGGGCGGTGTGAGGGAAACGATGGAGCTGGGCAGGCACGGCACGCCGAACCTGACCTTCGAGGTGTATTCGCACGCCGACGACAGCCGAAAGCGGACGCTGGTTGAGGGCGTGGGCGATGCGATTTGTACCGATTCTGGTATCAAATCGGTATCACCGGAACCGATGGCGAAAGCAGCCGGCGCCGAAAACCTTGATATATCAACGGTTTACGACGCCGGCGACTGGTGGAGGCGGGGGGAATTGAACCTACCCCCACTTCGCCGTAACCACTTGTGGGGTAAGCATCTTCGGTGCCCGTCGCCTGCAATTGTGCCGTCATTGTGCTTTCGGGGGCCGTTTCGTCAATCAAGATGCCCGCGCCGATGTGCTCGGCAATCTCCGCAAGGCGCCCTTCTTTCGTCCGGCCGTACGTGTTCAGCGTCAAGTTCGCGGTGCTGTGCCTGGCCGCCGCCATCGCTTCTTTCACACTCGCCCCGGATTCGATCACCCGCGAGATGAACGACACCCGCAAGCTATGGAAATCCAGCTTGCCGTGCACCGCGTTCTTGGCAATCCCCGCAGCTTCGAGGTCAGTGTCGAGTTCTCGCGCCGCGTGCGTGCCGACGTAGAGCAGCGGGTTCCCCGGCACCTGCATTGTGCTGCCCTTGCGCCGCAGCGACGCCCGGTAGAGGTCGGCCGCCGTGCCTGATTCGATGAACGCCTCCAGCCGCGTCACCAGTGCCGACGGGAGCGCCTGAAAGCCCCGCTTGCGGTTCTTGGTCCACTCCGGGTGAAGGATCAGCCCGCAGCCGTCCGTGTCCAGGTCGTCAGTTGTCAGCGAACGCAGCTCGCCGGCCCGCAAGCCCGTTGTCAGCGCTACCTCGTAAAGCAGCCGCCGGTGTTCCGGCGCCGACGCCAGCAGCCTCTTAACTTCATCGTCCGTCATTGCCCGCCGTGTCGTCTCGGGCGTCGTGTTGAACGGAGCCAGCCCCATCAGCGGGTCGGCCGCGAGGTATCCCCGCTGCACCGCCCATCGGCAGAAAGACTTCAGCGCTTCGGCGCGGTTCTGCAAAGTCTTGCCGGTGTGGTCCGCCTGCAGGGTGCGCAGTGCTTCTTCAACGCGCGGCAGAACGCCGTCGAGGTCGGCCAGCGCCTCAAGCCCCAATTCGCTCTTCCACCAGTCGAGCGCCCGTTCCCGCTTCTTCGCGTGTGTCTCGGACCACGGCCGCCCGGTCCGCCCGCCTTGGCTCTTGCCCCACGCGAGATAGCTGTCCTTCACTTCATCGAAAGGCTGATGCCGATGCTTGCGCGCCGACGTGGGGGGAGCCTCAAGCCCCGCCGCAATCCGCTTCACCCTGAGTTCTTCGGCAGCCGCGAGTTCAGCCGTTCTTTCTTTCGACTTCGTGCCCGTGAACGTCTTCCGCCTGCCGGTGTGGTCGATCACGCGATAGCGCCAGGGGCCGGTCAGCTTGCCGTTCTTGCCGCGAGTCCTGAACACGTATGCCATTGTTCACCGCCTTTCCGTGCCATCCCGCCAGGGAAGCATCAGCAAATCGGATACCGTGATCCCGCGCCGCTTCGCTTCGGCCTGCAGCAGCTTCACTTCTGCCGGCGTCACCCGCAAACTTAGCCTGATGGCCTTTTGCGTGCCGCGCGGCAGTGGAGGCCGCCCCATCTTCGTTTTTGGTTTTCGCTTCGCGCTCATTCTCACCTCACGGTGTATTATACATCATGTCCGACACAAAGTCAAGCATTATTTTCGCGCCATTTTCGCGCCGCGCGTTCGGCGTCCTTCTCCGCCCGCACCATGGCCGCGTCGATATGTGCGAGCACTCGCCCCGCGTACCAAAGGTTCCGATTCCCCAACCGCGCCGGCGGGGGAATCTGCCAGCGGTCCACCAGCCGGCGCAGCGTTCTTGGCGCGACGTGTAAGGCTGCGGCAAGCGCCGCTTCATCGAGGATCGCCATCGCCGGGAGCCGGGCAAGCGAGTCGAGCACAAGCCCCCTTGGACCTTCGCTCGCCGGCTCCTCGCCGTTCCGCGCGTCCTCGGCCGGGTCGACGCCTCGTGTTATATCCTGCTCGTCCATACGTATCCTTTCTCTGCAATCACAGCGTGTAACTTACCTCTGCATCCAGCCCTGGAAGGTCGGTTGGAGTGCCAAAAGTGGCGACTTCGGCCACACCTTACAGTTTTTTCTTGTACTACCTTTTTCTCTTTTTTCTGTACCTCTCTCGAATTCCCAAAGAATAAGACTTTTTTGGCACCTTTGGCACCCAGTTTTTTCAGGCGCTCAGTCCAATACCGCGAAGCCAGTCCACACCCTTTATGGTGACGGTCTGCGCTCCCATCTTTCGTAGTCTCTCGTAGAAGTGCTGTCGCGATGGAACTCCCCTCTTCATTTCTTTGCAGAATCTCTCGAAAGCGGCATAGATCTCAGTTCGGCGTGCTCTTGCATCAGGGTGTACTTGACAGCACGATCGCACAAACGCGCCGATAGTGTCATTCACCTCGCGGTAGGCGCCGACGGCTTCCTTGCATTCCTCGGACAACTTGAACTGCCACTTCCGCTGGATCAACCGCTGTAAGCCGTGCACAGCGAACACGAGAAGCGCCTGGAGCACCTTCCTGTCTCCTGGCATCACGTCGCGGTACCACACATCCTGCTCCTTTGGCGGAATCGACTTCGTGAACGGAAAAGGCACTAGGCGGTTATAGTAGGCCTCGTCATCCTCGCCCGCACCGGTGGGCAGTTCGTTGCACGTGAAGAGGCTGCGGCAGGCCAGTGGGGCCTCGTAGGCGTCCACGCCCTTCCGCTCCACTTCAAACGTCATGTTGCCCCCGGTCAACATCTTGAGGTGCTCAACGTCGCGAAGCCCCTTGCTGGCGAGTTCGTCTGGTACGTTCAGCAGCTTGCCCTCGAGCCGTGCTGCAGCGAAGCGGTTCTCGCACAGCGCCTGCCACGAAGTCTGAGCGCAATTCTCGGCCCCCACGAGGTTCCGAGCTAGATTCTGCACGACGTTCTTGCCCGAATCGCCGGGGCCCACCAGAACGAAGAACCTCTTCGCCGCTTGGCAAGGAACGAGGAAGTAGCCGAGCATCTCGAACAGAACATCCGGCGTCCGCCCGCCGTCCGCCGGCAGCAGCCTCGTCAGGCATTCCATCAGCCGTTCGTCTGCGGCGTGGGGGTCCCATACATGGGGAATCCGGAACATCGAATAGTAATCGGGCGAGTGCGGCTTCAACTCGCCGGTCATAACATCGAGCATGCCATTGGTGCAGTTGATAAGCGGCTTGTCGGGTGACCACTTATTCCACTCGGACCAGCGCCGTCGCTCCACATCGCGCTCAAGCACGTGGACCGTCTCTTCCAGGCGGTTGCGCCTGTGCGCTTCAACGAGCAGATTCTTGATCTCGATTTCGACACGCTTTGCATCAGGAAGCCACACGCCGGCACTGTAGCGCATCAGCCTGCCGGTCCCTGTTCTCGAATCCACACCGAAGGCGAACACCGCGTCTTTCTGTAGCCTCTTGGCCAAGCGAAGCGGAATGAAAACCTTGCCATCGAAGAACCCCCCACCCGGCGCATACTGGGCGATACTCGCGGCGATCCTGCGGACCTCATCGTCATCGAGTGGCGGAGAACACCGCTTCTGATTCGCGGCCCGGAGTTCAGTCAGCAGCTCGGCCTCAGATGCCCCCTCGCGGCGCAGTGAGCCTGCAAGCCTCGCCAGCACGGTGTTTCGGCTCCCCTCGGTGACAGTGGCTTTTCCCTTGACGGGCCTCTTAGTCGCCTTCTTCGCCTTCGGCGCCGCCAGCAGCTTCAACAGCCAATCCGGCGCCGGCATGATCGCGCCGTTGTTGTCCGGCGGCCGGAGCCATTGGTAACTCCCCCCACTGATGTGGTTGCTCGGCGCCGCGACGATGTACCCGCCAGCCCCCCGTATATCCAGCCCGGGCTTGAACCCCGCCGTGTTGCGCAGTCCCGTCCCCGCATCGAGAAAGAGCAGGTGCCGGCCGCCGCCGCCGGTCTTCACCTCTGCCGTGTCGGGCAGCTTGCCGTGCTCGGCTTCCAGCGCCGAGAGCGATTCATCGCCGCCGTGCGGCGGGTCTACATCGAGGACGAAGAAGCCCGATGCCGAGCCCGTTAGGATGCCGATGTTGGCGCCCGGCCAACGAGTCCACCAGCGTTTGATGGTATCACCGTCCGTGGTCGCATCCTTGAGTCCGTGTTCGGTGCGAGGATGCTTCCCTGGCGATGTGCAGGTGCCTTCCGTCTTGCAGGTGCAGGCGCCGTCCTTGATGCTGTGACAAGGGAGGATGCGCCAGCCGCGGGCGGCATAGGCAAGCGCCTGCTCCAAGAGGAGGGCGGTATCCGGTGCAGTGCTTGAATGTGCGCTCACGGCTGCACCTCCTTCTTGACCTTGTCGATCTCGGCCTCGATCTCCGGCCCGGGCAAGCCCGTCGCCCGCTTGATGTTGTACACCGCCGCCGCCCGATGCCGCCCCACGAGCCCCACGGCCAGTTCACACGCCCGCCGCAGCTTCGCCTCGTCGACCAGCAGCGAAGCGAACACACTCTTGATGGCGAGCACGCCGTTGATCTGGTTCGCTTCCGCCCGTGCGCCGGGAAGCTCGCGTTCAGGCGCCTTGCAATACGGGAACGCGGCCAGCCCCACGCCGTAGTCCGGCCGCATCCCGCAGCGCGGACACCGTCGTTGGCGGAAGCCCCGCCTGTTCGCAGGCGCAACAAAGTCATCTTCGCGGGCAATGCACCCGCAGCGTGTGCAGCGACGGTACCGGTCTTGCTTGGGTGCATCCGTCCGATTATTCATCTCGCTTTACCTCCGCTAGGTTTTCCTGCCCCGCGCCCGGATCACCCGCCGACTCCACCGCCGCTTCCTGCGACAGGCACCGAAAGAAGCGTTGCAGCGCCCCCCTCGTTGTGCAAAGCGTCGAGCCGATTCTGACCGTCTCGAGCTTGACACCCCGGCAGCCCGTCGTCGCCCACCGCCAAACGCACGAGAAAGTCGGGCGCCGACCTTTCCGGCGCCTCGGCAGAAGCGCAGAAACGTCCTTGAGTGCAAGCAGTTCCTCGGTTGCGATGTCGATCATGTCCCATTCTCCTTTCTCGTTCGTGTTGCACCGGTGTGCGCTCAGCACACACAACGTGCTGACTGCCTTGAGCAGCACCGGCCTTCACAGGCAAGCCCCAACAAGGGAGAAGAGGGAGAAAAGGGAGTTGTGGGAGGTAGAGGAAAAGCGAAAGGAAAGGCGAGCCTACTCAGTCTGTTCAGCCATCGACCTGATGCTGTTCAAATGCGCTCTTCTGATCTGCCGGAAGATCGCCGTAGCACCCTTTGCACAGCCGGGTCTTTCTCGGCTGGGAAGATGCCTTATCGTCTATTGGTATCTCAGCATAGCGAAGCGGTACTCCGGCCTTGCCGCACACGTCGCACGTCGGCCCGAACTGCTTCTTCACAACTGAAAGCTCTGAACCCAGGACATCTCCATCCTTTACGGCGCCTCTGTGCCGCTTCATGGCATCTCGGAATGTAGGAAGCCCCCAAGGCCGATAGCTGCGCTTGCCAGACTCCGGATCGACAAAGAGCACATGGTTCCATGGATGCATAGCGTCTTTGACTGCCTTCGAGTTGTGGTTCCATAGGGTCTGTTTCCTCCAATTCAGCCGCTTGCACATCGTCTCGGGTCCCACAAGCTCCTGCTCGCATACCGTTGCTGAAACTCTCGGCGTTGTAACAGTCTCGGCCGCTCCCTCGCCGGCAACCCCCGCCTTCTCCCGTTCGGCAAGCCGGCAAGCTATCTCATACCTGAACTTGTCTTGCAGTGTTTGGACCGCTGTTATCGCATCTTGCATGCCGCTCCCTACAACCGCGAACCGCCGGATCGCCACCGCTTGCGGCCCCAGATTGCGACCCATTGCGGCCACCGAGAGAACTTCTGTCACATCCTCTAGCCGCGGTAATACCCGCGGGGGATTCTCCAAGGGGTTGAATTCAGTGCCAATCTCAAATGCAAGGCTAAACCATTGATCGCAGCAGCTGTAGAGTGCGTCCGGCGTCAGCTTTCCATGGTCGAGCCAAGCGTCACACCCATCACATTGGGAACCGGGCGGAGCGGCGGCCTTCTCGTGTACAGCCTTCTCCGCATCGCGCTCAGCGGACGCTTTCTTCGCCCCACCGTGCTTTCCCCTCCCGCCTCCCGGTGCGGTGTCCTTCGTGCTCTGCCCGGAGACCTTCACGCCTGCTTCTCGTTTTCTCGTCATGTCATGCCCCTTGCAGTTCACCGCCAGCTAGGCTCATGCCAACTCGAAACCAGGTTGCGCCAGAACCCCACGTAGCCGTACACCCTCGCAACTCTCTCAGACGAGTAGTACCACGTCTCACCGTCGGACCCTGCCTCAACCCTGTCTGGCCCCCCGAGCAGTCTGCTCACCTGAGACCTTGTCATTCCCCTCTGCAGCTTTCTCCAACGGCCTTTTGCTTCCTCAATCTGCGCCGGAACCGTCACCACATCTATCATTATTTTCCCCAGTAATCCCCCCTTGCGGTAAGCGTCCAACGCGGCCTCCCGCTTACCCGCCTCCAGATAGGCCTCCCCGAGATGGTAATACACGAATTCCAACGTATCACGTTTCGCGTCCGTGTTCACTGCCAAGTACTCTTTCAGGATCGCAATGGCATCGTCCACCCGCCCCGCCCGCGTAAAAGCGTCAGCCAATTGGCAGTACCCCACACTCGACTTGGGTTTCAGCCTGATTAGGTACTCGTACTGCTTGATGGCCTTGCCCCATTCCTCCAAGCCTTCGTAAGCCTCCCCCAAGCGCGAACGTGCGCCCCAATGGTCCGGCTCAAGCTCGATCACATGGGACAACTGCCTGATCGCCTCCGGCCAATCCTTCCAGCGAAGGCTCTGAAAGCCCAGCCTGCAGTGGGCGCTAAGCAATGCCTTGCGTGCGCGTTCATCAGCCGGGTTCACTTTCAACGCCTGTTCCAACGCCTTCACAGCGCCCTCAAAGTCTTTGGATAGCTCAGCGTCTCGTCCCCACCACACGTAGGTCGTGACAATCTCACGGTTCATCATAGTGGCCACGTCAGCCGACTTGCACACTCTCTTTGCGGATGCATAGGCCGAAATGGCCTTCTCGTACTCCTCCATGTCCCTGTAGCAGTGCCCCAAACCCGAGTAACCGTACCAATCATCGGGCCGAAGCCGCACCGCCGATGAATAAGCTGCAAGAGCCTTGTCAACCTGCTTCAGCCTTAGATAACAGGACCCCAACCAACCGTACGCGTGACCATTGTCAGGGGCCAACCTCGCAGCCGCCGTGTACGCCGCAACGGCCAGCTCATCGTTGCCAAGCCTGCCTTGTACCATACCCATGGCCATCCAGTACCCCGCCGAACCCTGCTGTTGCTCCCGAAGTTCTGCGAGAAGCTCCAACGCCTTCGCATACTCCTCCTCGAGGATAGCTTCCCAAACACTTTTGATTTTTCTCGCGTCCGCAAGTTCGAGCCTCCCACCCCCCGCACTCGCCAGCGGCTCGAGCTTGCCGCGCCCTTTCAGCAGGATCATCACACGCTGCGCCGGAACAGCGAAATTCAGATTCTGCCCCTCCTCAAAAAAAGAGGTTGTCACCCCCACGGCACACCCGTCAGCCGTCATCAGCGGCCCCCCACTCGAACCCGAGCTTATCGCCGCCGTCGTCTGAATCAGCGTGATGTCGCCCTCCTCATCCGCGCGCTGCCCGCTCACAATCCCCTCGCTCAGTGTGTTGGTCAGGCCCTGCGGATTCCCGATCGCGTACACCCTCGTGCCCACGGCCGGCAGTCCCGCCTGTCCCAGTTTCAGGAACGTCGCTCCCGCCGCCTTCACCTTCAAGACCGCCAGGTCCGCCTTCGTGTCCACCGCAGCCACGCCCTCCACAAAAAACACCGACTCGTCGTCCAGCCGCACACTTGCATAGTACGCTCCTTCGATCACGTGGTAGTTCGTCACGATCAGGCCATCGTCCGACACAAAGAATCCCGAACCCTCTGCAGTCGGCTTCAACTCCCCATCTCGCACCTCCACACGAACAACGGCAGGGGAAGCCTTCTTGAACAGCGCATCCGCGCTCAGTTCCTTTGCCCGATCCCCAGACCCTGTCGGCGGTAGAGCCACCCACGGGCGCAGAGCTTCACCTGTTTCGAGTTTGCGCTGTTCAGCGCGCTCGCTGGCCATCCTAGCCAGACGGGCCTTCGTCTCAGCAGTGAAGGACTCCCACTCGGGTGAGCTCTCGAGCCGCCAGCGGATTTCCGCCTTTTCCGCATCGGTCAGCGCGGAATCAACCCCCGCGTTCGCCTGGGAATCAACCCGCGCCCTCTCTGCTTTCCGGTAACCCTGTTTGCCAAGAAACTCCTCCGCCACGATGGCCGCGCACACCAGGCATGCCGCACCCAGCCCGACAGCAACCAAACGCTTCCAGCGAACCCTCTCCCCACCGCCTGCCGCCGCCCGCCCCCTCTGCGCGCCGCCCGTTTCCCGTGTATCACGCACAGGCGCAGGCCCCCTTTTCTGCAGGGCCGCGTTCTCCGCCTTCCACGGCCCGTCAGCCACATCGGCACCAGGAACCCTCATCTTCCCCCCGCAGGCCGGGCAGACCGCAACCTTGCCCGCGTACTCAATCCGGCCTTTCACCTTCGCCCCGCAAGCGGGGCACAAGAATTTCATCATTTCCATGTGATCACTCCCATTGCGCGGAAGCCGCGCACTCCGCCCCCAACTCGTTACGCACGGCAATGAGGTCGAGCACATTCACCTTTCCGTCTACTCCCACCACGTCCGCCCGCCAGTTGTCACCCGTGCCGGCGTGCTTTCCCAGGCGGTTCCGCACGAAGATCAGGTCCAGCACATTCACACGGCAGTCGCCGTTCGTGTCACCATACAGTAGGTACACGGCCGTCACGACGTGATCGACGTCCATCAGAACTTCCACCGCCACTTGACCGTGTTCCTGCGGTTCACCGTCCACGGCCCAGTATGCGAAGCTGTAGAATCTCGTGCCCGCAGATACCACCAACGGCGATCCAAGGCTCAGGCTGACCTCTTCCAAGTAACCGCACTCGACGGCGTAGTCGGTCATGCCCGGCCTGTCGCCGGTAACACTCAGGCCATCTATGGGCCACGACCGCACCGACAGCGTCTGTGTCCGGACTTCGTAGACCGCCGTTGCCGCGTGGTTTTCATCCATCGTCACCTGTATGGTCGTCTGTCCGGGAGCCAATGTCTCGCCGTCTACCGTCCATCCCACGAAAGCGTAATGCACTTCCCCTCGCACCACAACCGCCGGCGCTGTAAGCGTAACCTCATCCTGCCAGACGAGCGCCTCGCCATAATCCGTGACTCCCGGCGCCGTCCCGCCGATCTCCACGCTACCGATGGGCGCCGAGCCCACGGAAAGGATCATAGCCGACCTGGAAGCCGCCGGCGTGCCGCCGTACGCGCCCATGTTGACCCGTCCACCGTTGGGCGCCGCTTCGGCTGAAAAGTCGCTCTCCGGGTCGCCGGCGTCGATGCAGGGGCTGGTCTCGTTGTCGTATACCCAGCCGCCTGCTCCCGCGTTGGCCGCCACGTCCCAGCGCCCGCCTGCCGACCTAAGGTGGTAGTCGCCGTTGTCCGGGTCGGCCAGGAGCGGGTCAGCATCGGTGTTGCCGGGCCCCCACAAAAGGGCACTCTCGGTTCCCACAGACGCTTCGAGTCTGCCGCCGGGAACGTTGCTGTAACTGACTTGCGCTGCTGCCCCGCCATCCAGATGTATCTGAGGGGTGGTGTTCTGCCACAGAACGCAGTCCGCTACCTTCAGTGTGGCACCGTAGTAAACCCACACCGCTCCCCCCGCGGGGGCCTCATTTCCGAAGAGCGTATTGCTCAGGAAAAGCGCAGCCACGCCCTCGCCACTGCACCAAAAGCCTCCCCCGCGCTCACCGGACCTGTTGCAGGCAATCACGTTGTTCGTGGCTACAAAGTAAGTTTCGTTGCCGCAGTAGAGGCCGGCTCCGGACTCCGTGACCACATTTGCGACGATGGTGTTGCCGATGACGTCCGCAGGAGTCGCGTAACACCCTATCCCGCCGCCGTTCCCGGCTACGAGGTTGCCTGCGATGGTCGCGCCGCAGCCGGCCTCTAGAATTATGCCGCGGCGCTCGTTGTCGGTGATGGTGTTGCGCGCTGCTATCAGTTCGGACTGCAGGCACAAAACAGCGTTGCCGTCATTGCCGGAAACAGTGCTATCGGCGATCGTCAGGCAGGACTGCCAGGCACAGATGGCTGCGTCCCGGGCGCTTCGGTTCGGGGTGAGTACACACCCCGCGCTGACTATACACCCAATGATACTAGGCGAACCGCCCGACGCCAGAAGCGCCGAGCCGTATTGACGGGGCGCACCACTGGAGCCGACTGCCAGAACATTGCCGGCGATCTCGCTGTCAGAAATCACCACCGACGAGTCCACGCAGTACACCGCACCGCCGGCGACTGCACTGTTACCGGAAAGGATGCAGTTGGTGATCGTGGGCGAGGAGAGCCGGCAATAGATCGCGCCCCCGGCAGACCCCGGTGACTGAGCAGAACCGTTGCCCCCGCGGATCGTGAAGCCATCCACTATCGACCCCGGTCCCTCTCTACGTGTGAACGCGAACCCCCGATGGGGTTCTGCTTCGCTCCCACCGCATTCGATGATGCAGTTGCCCGGCCCGTTCTCGGACTTGAGGTGGACTTCAAGACCTCTGAAATCGATATCTCGGTTGCCATCGCCCGTGTAGCAGCCGTCCCGCACGACTATCGAATCGCCATGCCACGACGCATCCAGCGCCGCCTGAATCGTGCTGAAGTCTGCCGGGCCGTCATCGTCCACGTACCAGATTTCGCCGGCACCCGCCCAGCCGCACAACACCATTAACACGCACATTATCGCCATTGCACACAGAATCGTACGCTCCATAGCTTTTCTCCATAGTTCCAAGCAGGCGCAACGAAAGGCAAAACACACATTGACCGCATTGCACACCGAGCTGACCGGAGCGCTAAGCAAATACTTATGTGAGCGCCCCGGTGGGAAACGCTATATCCCACCCGCAATCGAGTCCTGCTACTCAGAACATCGCGTTCCCAGGTAATTCCGCACGGCGATCAGGTCGAGCACGTTGATCACCATGTCGCAGGTGATGTCGGCGCGCCAGTTATCGCCGGTGTAAGGTCTCTCGCCCAGGCGGTTGCGCACGAAAATGAGGTCGAGAACGTTCACGACGCAGTCGCCGTTGGCATCGGCAAACATGTTGTAAACCGCCGTGGCCGTGCGGTCAGCGTCCATGACGATGTCAACAGACGTGCCGCCGCGCGGCTGGGGCACACCGTCGATCATCCAGTAGACGAAGTTGTAGAGCTGATCATCTGAAACTATACTCAGCGGCTCGTCAAGGGCAAGGTGAACGGCTTCCTGGTCAGTCCGTGTAGCGCAATAGGGAGTGTTGCCGGGATCATCGCCCATAATATCCAGACCCGCCAATGCTTGCGAGACCACTGTAAGCGTGTGGGTGCGCAGCTCATAGACCGCAGTCGCCATCGTCGAAGCATCCACGGTGAACTCCACGGAAGTTTGGCCTTGCGGCTGCTGCTCGCCGTCGATCTCCCACCTGACGAAATCGTAACGAACGCTGCTGTTCAAGGCAACGGACGGCGCGGAGAGCGTGCCGCTCTGCCCCGGTTGATCATAGTATTGCCAGAAGGGCGTGACACCAGTCGCATCGCCTGCGATGGAGACCCCTGTGATCGGGGCGGAGCGGATCACCAATGCGGGCCCTGCATCCCACAGCCTGGCCGTCGTGTCTATGCTTCCCGTGAGCACCGTCGTGCCATCGGGCGAGAAGGCGACGGAAAAGACATATCCCGTGTGCCCGCTGAAGGTTCGGATACCGAGACCGGTGGCCGCATCCCACAGCCTGGCGGTCGTGTCAACGCTTCCCGTCAGCACTATCGTACCATCGGGCGAGAACGCAACCGAGCGGACCGGGGCGCTATGCCCGGTGAACGTGCGGATGCATGCGCCCGTGGCAGCATCCCAAAGCTTGGCCGTCTTGTCCACACTTCCCGTCAGCACCTTCGTGCGCTCTGGCGAAAAAGCGACGCATTCGACGCCGCCCGCGTGCCCGCTGAACGTGCGGATGAGCGCACCCGTGGAGGCATCCCACAACCATCCTTTGCCATCGCCCCCCGTCAGCACCTTCGTGCCATCGGGCGAGTAGGCGACGGACTTGACGCCGTTGGGGTGCCCGCTGAAGGTGCGGATCTGCTCGCCAGTAGCGGCATCCCAAAGCCGAGCGGTACCGTCACCGCTTCCGGTAAGCACCTTCGTGCCGTCGGGCGAGTACGCTACGGACGAGAGGCCGCCGATGTGTCCAATGAACGTCCGGATCTGCTCGCCAGTAGCGGCATCCCAAAGCCGAGCGGTCTTCTCCCCGCTTCCGGTCAGCACCTTCGTGCCGTCGGGCGAGAAGGCAACGGAGTGGACATTCTTTGTGTGCCCGCTGAAGACACGGATTTGCGTGCCCGTGGCCGCGTCCCACAGCCGGGCGAGGTAGTCGATTGGGCCTCCCGTGAGCACCTTCGTGCCGTCCGGAGAGTAGGCAACGGAATAGACAGCGTCCGTGTGCCCGGTGAACGTCAGGATCGGCTCCGTAACCACATCCTCTCCGTGCACCGCAGCCACGCCCAGGAACAAACCCAACATTGCAGACAGAATCGTACGCCCCATAGCATTTCTCCTTGATCGAAAGCCTTTTGCGAATGTGTCGCTTCATCTCACTGCCGGGCCATTATACACCGCCGCGCCTGCCACGTCAAGCAAATACTCGCATCCGCACGCGAAGGCTGAGGCAGGGCGGAGGAAACAGGGGGGGCCGACGATCGTGGTGCGGATGTCACCTACGCCGCCCCTCGCTACGTTCTTCCACACTCGCCCCCGGAAGCGCGGTAATCCAGCAAGTCCCTTCCAGTGATTTTCCGCTTGCGCTCAGCATCCCGGCTTGTATAATTGTCTCGTCTTCTGCATCCGAAACAGCGGCCACCTTGTGCCGAACATATGCCCCACAAGGATAACGGAGGAGCACCATGGGCGTCATCGACGCATGCACCCCGCGTGAGGAGGTACTTCAACGTCACCTTGACGACGCGATCTTCGCGGCCAATTTCCACGACGTAATTTCGGGGAAGAAGGCCCCGAAGGTGTACCGGGACGCGGCTTCTTTCTTCGAGAACACGCATCCCACCCGCACCCTCGCGAAGGTGGTCGGGGCGGTGTTCGAGCGGCTTGCCAACCAGGGCGGAGGCACCACAATCCGCCTGAGCACCGGCTTCGGCGGCGGCAAGACGCACACGCTTCTGGCGATGTGGCATCTTGCCAAAAATATCGGCGATCTTTCGCTCGGAACGCAGCTTCTGCCAGCAGCCGGTCGGCCGACCTCGGTTGACGTTGCAGCGGTGGATGCCCGCTCTGCAGGAACCGAAGTCTTCGGCAGGCACGGCAACGTAAAAACCGGCAGCCTTTGGGGTGAACTGGCGTACAGCTTCGGCAAGCAGGCCGGTCTCAATGCGTTCGCCGGTGTGGATAACCCGGAGAAGCAACCTGACGAAGCGCTCGTAGAAAAGATGTTCCCCAAGGGACCGGCCCTGATCCTCCTCGATGAACTCGTCATATACATGGCAGCGCTGTCGGAACGAGGCCAGAATAACCTGCTCGCGTTCATCAACAAGCTCATGTCGGTCGTTAACAGGAGGCCTCACACGGCGCTTGTCATCACCGACCCGGCACGTCAGCCCGTATATGCCGCAGAGGCTGCCCAGTTGGCCAACGAGCTTCGTGCTGCGCAGAGGCTCGATGACATCCTCGGCAGGCAGGTGACCGACTACGATCCCATCGGCACCGAGGCGGCCAAGGTAATCTGCTGCCGCCTGTTCTCCAAGGTTGATGGAAGCGCGGGCGAAAAGGCATCGGCCGACTACCACGCACTCTATCGGCGGGTGCTGGAGCATACGCCGGGCAGCCTGCCGGTCGATGCGGCCAGCCCCGAATACGCCAAGCGGATTGTCGAGTGTTACCCCTTCCATCCCCGATTGCTCGACACAGCCCAGGACCGATTGGGTGCCATGGGGCAATTCAACAAGAGCCGCGGTACTTTCCGCCTGTTCGCACGTATCATCCGCGATATATGGGACAGCGGTGAGAATATCGCATTGATCACGGCTGGGGAAATAAACTGGTCCAGCGAGCGCATTCAGGGCGATCTGCTGGGCCGGCTCGACTGCGACCAATTCAGGCCGGCCGTGGATGCAGACGTTCAGAAGCACGCTACCGGACAGCTCGATGGCGGCTCGCCGGGTGTACATCGACGTGTCGCTTCGGCGTTGCTGCTGGAAAGCCTGCCGCAGCAGGCGCATAGCGGCATGGAACCTGCCGATCTCACGCTCGCGGTGCTTCGGCCCGATGAGGCAGGACCGGAGCCCGCCGAAGCGCTCGACCGACTGGTGAGCATCTGCTGGCACACGTACCCCATGGGGGGAGGCCGCGGATGGCAGTTTCGCTGTGAACCGAACGTCAACAGGCTCATCGAGGAGCGGGCAGGAATGGTAGCCATGGAAGACGCCCGCAGCTACGTGCTTGGCGAAGTGCAGGGCTATTTCAGCGGTCCAATCTTCAAGCTCTCTTCATGGCCGGCGTCTGCTCGTACGGTGCAAGAACTACCTGCTCTGCAGCTTGTGCTCTGCGAAAGCCAAGAGAAGGCCAAGGCCGTTCTCGCCTATTCTGATGATTCCGACCCGTCTGCACCTGTGCCACGAGGTTTCAAGAATGCCGTTTTCGCGGTCGCCCCTACTACTCAAGCTACCTTGGATGCAGCGGTCATTCGCGCCCAGCGGCTGCTCGCGGCTGAGGAAATCGACCGCGAATACAGGTCCAGCGAACAGGGCAAGATGATCCGGGAACAACTTCGCCGTATTCAGCCCGATCTCCGGAAGTACTGCGTAATTCAGAGCGTCCGGGCGTTCGACCGCCTCCTGCTGGCAGGCGGCATGTCGTATCCGATTACGGAAGAATACCAGGTGCCAGAGGACAAGATAATGGGCAAGCCGGAGAGCCAGGCCGGGCTGAAAAGACTGCTGAACGACCGGGGGCTTGTATACCAGCCCGGCAACAGCATCGACCTGCCCATATTCCTCGGCAAGCTTCTTCCAGGTGCCACACCCGTTGCCGACAAACCCGGCGTCTACACGGCCAAGGCGGTGCACGAGCGTCTGCTTTCGGCACCAGACATGCGGCTGTTGTCAGATACGGACGTTGTGCGCGAAACGCTCTTCAAGGCCCTGGACGCCGGCAAGATCGTGATCAGAACACCCGACGGCTGCGCGTATGACGACAAGGGATGCGTTGGCGGGGAAGCCGGCAGGCGGCTGCGCTTCGACCAGCGTCCGCCCAGTCTGCCGCTGGATGACAACGTACTGATAACTACTGCTTCGACACCATACGCTAGCGAATGGCTCAAGGTTGACGAGCCAAAGCAGCCATCCGGCAGCGGCTCCGGACATAAGATGCCTCCACCACCAGAGCCTGCAGGCCCTACGCGGGCTGATAACTGGGAGCAGGTCATCCAGCTCGCCCGCGAAGGACAAATGCTTAGGGGCCTCGAGCTTTCCGCATCAACCCCAGCCGACGCCGCCACACTCATCGGCCTGGCACAACCACTTGGGGCAGACAGTCTGGAGATGGCCGTCAGCACCCACGGAATCCTCAAGGGCGGCGGCCAGATGCACTTCCAGGCGGAAGGCATCAGATTCAACCATCCAGCCAAGCCGCTCGATCTCGCTTGCAGGATATTCAGATGCATGGAAGATGACTCAGAGTACGGTTCATCGCTCACGCTGGTGTTCGACAACGGCGGGCGCGGCGGCCTGGCATCGTCCTTGAGCGACATGGCCGAAAAGGCGTCCGAAGGCGTGTCGGTGCGGGCGGTTTTTGAGAAACGCAAGGATAGTTAATGAAAATACGCGACGCATCCTTCTCCCTCCGGGTCGTCCGCCGGCGCGACGGCACCGCCGCCATCATCCACCGACGTAGGGTCGACGACCAGGGCCGCGAGCGGCTGATCAAGATAGCCTCGATCTCGCCTTTGGGCTACTCGGCGGGTGCACCGCTGCTGCGCTCGGCTGCACGAGGCATCAACGGCTACGGCACGAAGCTTGAGCCTGGCCCGTTCATTCCTCTCGACGGCGACTGGGGTGCCCGCGTGGCGTGCTATGCGCTGGTCGTGAAGGGCCTGCGTAACACCAACCGCATGCGCAAGGCGGCTGCGAACCTCCGGCACGCGGATCCCACCGAAGCCGCCTGGTGGCTGGGGCTGATGACCGGCTCCGGCAAAAGGCGGGCCGTACGGGCACTGCGGATACTGATGGAGGCTGTGAAATGAGCAAGAGGCCCCGCCTGTTGATAGAAGACTGGCTGCCCGCGGCAGCAATCGGCGTGGAATGCATGCGTGAAGAGAATAATCCGGTTGCCAAACCACCCACAACCTTTCTCCATGTATGGTGGGCACGTCGCCCTTTAACCGTGTCGCGCGCAGCAGTTCTTGCATCCCTCTTACCTGCCGGTTTTGATAGAGAAGTTTTTGAAAGGCTCCTAGGCTTCTGGGGAAGCTCGCGGCAGCTCCTGAATGCCCAACGTGAACTCGATTTGGCGAAGGAAATTGGGCAGCGCATTGAGAACCCCCACGGAGACAGAGCATTCAAGCAGATTATCCGCGAGTCGGACATTGAGAATGCCCGCTGCGCAGCCGAGACGCTCTGGAGCGAAGATCCGATAGTCTTAGATCCGATGGCTGGTGGCGGATCCATACCTCTTGAAAGCGCCCGACTCGGTTTCCGCACACTTGCCAATGAATACAATCCTGTTGCGTGCAGCGTGCTGGAGGCTACTGCCGATTATCCATTCCGCCTTGGTGCGAAGCTTGCACCCAAAGTAAAAGAGTGGGGACGTGTTTGGCACCAGCGGTTCAGAGAGAGAGTAAAACGCTTCTTCCCGAGTCCGAGTCCCAATAGCTACCCTCCTCACTGCTACATTTTTGCTAAGACGATACCTTGTCCAGACACCGGCTTCTTGACTCCTCTCGTAACTGACTGGCACCTTCTGAAGCCGCGTGCAGATCACGGTCACGTAGTGGCCGAGCCGGTGATTGATAAGACGCATGGAACTTGGACGGTTAGCATCAGGAGGGTAGGTCGCGGAGCGGGCGACCTTCGCGAAGCACCTCGTCCGACCTATAAGAACGGAAAAGCCTCTTCGCTGTTCACCGGAAACGAGCAACAGATTCGTGGCGACTACATAAGGGCTATGGCACTGCAGGGCAAGATGGACGATCACATGTATGCCGTAGCCGTGAAAACGAACAAGGGACTTGAGTTCCGTCTGCCCGAACCGTGCGAACTGCGTGCTATAGCTGACGCAGAGGTTGAGCTCGAGCGCGTGAGGCCGCAATGGGAGAAGGCTAATGTCATTCCGACTGAGAGAGTGCCTGCGGGTGACAAGACAGGCGATCTTCAGGCATATAGCCACGGTGTTGACGTGCCACTCAAGCGAGGCCAGGACTTATGGACGGACATGTATACACCAAGACAGCTTCTCGTCTTTGGTGTTTTGGTTGAGGAGCTCCGAAGGCTTCGCTCAGAGATTGTCGCTTCTGAAGGCCAGGAAATGGGGGCGGCGGTTGAGCATGTTCTAGCGTTGGCTTTGGACAAGCTTGCTGACTACAATTGCTGTTTGACGATGTGGCACTCTGGGAGAGGCGTTCTGGCACATGCATTTGAGAAGCATGATTACGCGTTCAGCTCTACGTTTGGGGAAATGGCTCCCATAAACGCTGGGTCTGGTCTCGAATGGGCTACGAATAATGTCATCAAAGCATGCAGGCAGCTTAGTGATCTTCCCCGCGTAAGAAGATCCTGCTGCGCCGAGATCACAAACGGCAGTGCCACAAGCCTGCCAGACTTGGACGACGGCAGCATCACGGCCGTTGTCGTCGACCCGCCCTACGCCGACAACGTCCAGTACAGCGAGTTGGCGGATTTCTTTTACGTGTGGCTTAAGCGCACGCAGGGGCACCGCCGCCCGGAGTGGTTCAGCACCTACCTGTGCGATCACAGCGAAGAGGCGGTGGTGAATATCTCCCGCTTTCGCGATGGCCAAGCTGGCCGAGCAGCCAAGCAGGCACGCCGCAACGCGACCGAATTCTACCAGAATATGATGACGGAGGTTTTCCGCGAGTGCCGCCGGGTGCTGCGGGACGACGGCGCGCTCACGGTGATGTTCACCCATAAGAAGCAGGAGGCGTGGGCGGCGCTGTTCGAGTCACTGATCGCGGCCGGCTTCACGGTCACAGCCACGTGGCCGGTGCGCACCGAGAGCGAGCATAGCCTGCATCAGGCGCGCAAGAATGCCGCCCAGAGCACCGTGCTGCTGGTGGCGCGCAAGCGGACCGACGGCGACGAGATCGGCTATTTTAACCTGCAGATGCGCCGCAAGATACGCGAGGTGGCACGGGCCACGGCCGAGCGCCTCCAGAAGGAGGGCCTCACCGCGGTCGATCAGCTCGTGGGCACGTTCGGCCCGGCGATGGAGGTGTTCAGCAGCTACAGCGAGGTCCGCACCGATACGGGGGAACCGGTGAGTGTGCAGGAAGCCATTGGCGAAGCGGCCGACGCGGTGATGGAATGGCGCATTCAGCGGCTTGCAGAGCGCGGCCTTGAGGGTGTGGAGCCTGAAGGGCAGTTTGTGCTGCTGTGCTGGGATGTGCTGGGCGCGGCGCAGTTCAAGTTCAACGAAGCACATCTTCTGGGCAAGGCCGTGGGAATGGATGTCGATCAGTTGGTGACAGCCGGGCTGCTGACCAAATCGGGCGAGAACATAGAAATGGTTCCGGCCAGCGACCGGCGCCGCAAACGGGCCCTGGAGCCGGACGAAATACAGGAAACGCTGTTTGGCTCGGTCACGGTGTCCAAGCGGCGCACGAAAAAGGATATCCTGAAGATTCACCCCGACGATCCGCAATTCCGCACGGCGATAGATGGCTGCCACGCGCTGGCGCTTCGCTTTGAGGCGGCGGGTGTCGGCTCGTGCAAGTCTATGCTGCGGCAACAAGGCTGGGGTAAGGACAGCCCGGTGGCGAAGCTGATGGAAGCGCTGGTGCGTGCGGCGCCGCAGGCCCTGCGTTTCGAGAAGGGGAAAAAGCCGGTGGCGGCGCGTTTCCGCGAATTTCGCGCCTGGCACGAGTTGCTCGGACCGCTGTTTGGCGTGGAGGCACCCAAATGGGAAGCACCTAAGCCGGCGGCGACTTTGTTCACGCACCTTGACGAAAACGAGGAAGAGGAACCTGAAACGGACGATGCAGAAGAAGAAGAAGAGGAATAGGTCATGGGGGCAAGGGTTGGCGGACTGCAAAACTCGATGGATGACGCTGAACCACTGAAACCGGGCAACCTGCGGGGCTGCGATTGGCAGCGGTTTCTGCGGGGGCCGGACGAGGAGGTTCTGGAAAAGCTTTACGTGCCCGCTCTGAGTGAGTCGGTTCGCTATGACCGCTGCTGCTCATATTTCTCCAGCAGCGTGCTAAGTGCGGCGGCACGTGGTTTTGCAGGGCTTATCCGCCGCCTCGAAGCACAAGACCCGCCTGCCGATTGCGCACCCATCCGCCTGCTGGTGAATGAAGAACTCTCGGAAGCCGATGTTGATGCGCTCACGGAAACCGGCGACCTCCACGCGCTCGAGCGACACCTGAATAAGCGATTCAAGACGCCGAAGGAAGCCCTTGAGAAGGACCGCCTGGCGATGCTGGCCTGGCTGGTGAAGAAAGGGCTGATGCAGATGAGGGTGGGGCTGATGCGCAGCGGCGGGGGCATATTGCACGCCAAGTTTGGCATCATGACAGACGAGGCCGGCGACTCGATCGTCTTCCGGGGCAGCGGCAACGAATCCGCCCGCGCCCTTGCGGGCAACTTCGAGCAGCTCGAGGTATCCACCTCCTGGGAAGACCCGGATGCCCACAGCAAACACTCGTCGGACTTCGAGGCAATCTGGCAGAACGACGATCCGCATGTGCTCTCGGTCCCACTGCCGGAGGCGTTGGAAGCGAAGCTGATCAAGTTTGCGCCGGAAGAACCGCCGCTGATCGAGCCTTCGTCGTCATTGGAGCGGCAGCGCGCCGCAATGGTCTGGCAGTTCATAGCTGCGGCGCCGTATCTGCCGAACGGCCAGCTTGCATGCGATGCCACGGCGATGGTGGATTTCTGGCCGCACCAGAGGCATGTTGTGGCTGAGACGGCCGCTGCATGGCCCTCCGGGAGGCTGCTGTGCGATGAAGTAGGTATGGGCAAGACGATTGAGGCAATCGGTGTGCTCCGGAGATTGCTGGCCGGTCGCGGCGTGCGCCGCGTGCTCATCCTGCTGCCGGCAGGCCTGATGAACCAATGGCAGGCGGAACTGCGCGAGAAGGGGGGCCTGATAGTGCCCAGATGGGAGCCGAACCGCCTGATCTGGCCGGATGGCAGGACGCAGGACATGAATCTGGCGGCGGCTTTGGATGAAGAGCGGGTGATCGTCAGCAGAGAAACCGCAAGAACCGACAACAACCTTCCGGTTGTCCTGCGGGCGCAGCCGTGGGACCTGGTGTTGCTCGACGAGTCTCACGCTGCACGGCGAAAACAGCCGGAAGAGGGCGAGTTCAACGCGGGAAACCTGCTGCTGAATATGCTGCGCGAGCTTCAACTGAAGCAGAAGGCACGCGGATTCCTTCTGCTGAGCGCAACACCGATGCAGACGCATCCGTGGGAGCCGTGGGATTTGTTGTCTATACTCGGCGAAGGTGGCCACTGGCTGTGCGAGTTCCCTATCGTACGCGACTACTATACCGGCGTAGCCGCCCTCGGCGATGGCTCGTGTACCCGAGCGCTGGCCTTGCAATGCGCGGACACGATCACCTGCGATCCATTCTTCCCGAAACCGCCTGACGAGACTTGGGACGTCACGAATGCGGCAAAGCTTGCTGATAGGCTGTGTTTCGTAAACCGGCATCGCCGAGGCGAGCTGACCAAGTGGATGCGCAAAGGGTCGCCCCTGGCCCGGCGAATGCACCGGAATACGCGCCACACGTTGATGCACTACCACGAGCGTGGACTGCTTGATCGTAAACCGCCCCTGCGGAGTGTGCGAGACAAATCGTTCGACTACGAAGATCCGAAAGAGCGGGAAGTATACAACGACATCCGGCGTTACATCGAGAGGCGTTTCGATGAACTGGAACAGGAAAAGCCGGGCAAAGGATTCGTCATGACCGTCTATCGCCGGCGGGCGGTCAGTTCTCCTCACGCACTCGAGCGCAGCCTTGCAAAGCGGGCCGATGGCCTGAAGCGAGTGATTGAGAGCCACGCAAGGGACAACTTCCTGGACAGGCTGGACCAGCCGGAACGACTTGACGACGATGATCTGCCTGATCCGGACGCAGGAGCGCGGATTCCGTCGGGCCTCCCTGAGACAGCCCAAGGTGCGAAGAAGGAGTTGGCGGACGTTCGGGACCTGCTGGAGAAAGTGAAGGCGCTGAAAAACGATACAAAGGTCGCGAAATTCTTCGACATTCTGCGAGAGCTGACTGAAGATGGGCGGAGCGTGCTCGTTTTCACCGACTACACAGACACGATGGAGTATCTGCGTGACCGGTTGAAGCCGGCATATGAAGAGCGCCTGGCCTGCTTCAGCGGAGCGGGTGGTCAGCGATACGACGGTGAGCGCTGGGTTAATGTTGGCAAGGATGCCATCACGGCCGCCCTGGCGAAGGGCGATATCCGCGTGCTTATATGCACCGACGCTGCGAGCGAGGGACTGAACCTTCAGGCGGCGGGTGCGGTTATCAACTATGACTTGCCGTGGAATCCTGCGAAGGTTGAGCAGCGGATCGGCCGGGTGGACCGCATCGGGCAGAAGCTGAGCACCGTCTACGTGGTCAACATGTTCCTCAGCCATAGCGTCGATGAACAGGTCTACACTGCACTCCGATTGCGCTGTGGGCTGTTCGAGCACTTTGTAGGTTCAATGCAGCCGGTGCTGTCGGAAGCGGCGCACATACTGCGAACCGGGAGAGCATCGGGGATAAGCGATCTGATTGCAGCAGCGGCGCAACGTGCGAAGCAGGACCTTCTCAGCAGTGAAGCGTACTTCGACAGCGAAGCTGAGCCAGACACCAAGGCTGTGCCTCCGGTCACTCTCGCGGACCTCCAGGCAGCTATGGGCCAACTCGACGGTGAGCTGCCGATTAGAGCGAGAAAGGAAGGTGGTGTATGGCAGGTGACCGGCTTCGGGCGGAAGCTGAGAGCTTCGTGTGATGTGACCACACTGGAGGCCGATGCGAAACTTGTCCCGCTGGTGCCGGAACAGGATTTCGTACAGGGAATCGCCTCTCGACTCAGCGGCGACGGTAAGCTCCTGCCCTTGGTAATAGGCACCTGTTCGGACGGAGCATTTCGCATTTCACTGGCCTATTGGGTCGGTGGTGGGAAGCCTGTAAAACTCAGAAGCATGGCGGACCTGAAGAAAAAGCTGGCGGAATGGTGCGGGGACCGACCAACACCGGAGGCGCTTCTCGACGCGCGGCAGAAAGCGGAGCGTGAAGCGAAGAAGGTTGTCCGGGCCATGCAGAATAGATGCAAGGACGCCGAAAGAGCTGCCCTCGATGCTCAGCTTACCGCCGCAAAGGAGCGGCTTGTTCGAGAACTGGGCAAATCCCTTGTCGCCCTTGGCTACGGGACCGCCAGCTTGAACGCCGGCTTCTACGAGGAAATGAAGGCTGAATCACCTACTGCGGAACGCCTGCGGGCTGTATACAAGCATCTTGGAAGATACCCTGATTGGCCGGAGCAGTTGCAGCGAGAGCTTGAGGAGTTCAACAGCAAGCTCACCGAAGGCCGGCGGACGGCGAGGCGCACGGGGTCGGAGCTTGATGCGGCTCTGCAGGATCCGAGGTGGGTGGCGCGGAAGAGCCATGCATGATATGAAGGACCAACGACAATGAAATGCCCGGTTTGTGGAATGGGATACGTGCCAGAAAACCCCGACGACCGTCGCGAACATGACAGGTACCATGACACTGTTGTGAATGGCGTTCTCGCTCGGGGCGCTAAGAGCGACCGAATCATCTGGGAGCGGGATGACTTCCGCATTACGGTCGTCGACTCCTCGTCGTCTCCTGCTCAGAAAAAGAGAGCGGAGCGAATCGCGGGGGTGTGTAATAGCGAAACCCGCTATACCTTCGGGGTCTACGACGCCTGTGAACCGATGTGCGAATGCGACACGCACCTGTTCTTGCTGTATCATCAGTCCCGGCTGATAGGCATCTTGAAGATGGAGAAGAAGTCGACAATTTGGCGGGACGATCGGGAAGGCATCACCGAGCTCTTGCGGCATCCTCCGGTTTGGTCGGTCGTTTTGGTCTATGTCCATAAGAAGCACCGGAGACAGGGATTGGCATCGTCCCTCCTGGGGGAGGCCCTCCGGTTCTTCGGAATCTCGATGCAAGAGGTGGGGTGGTATACCCCGTTCACGGATTTGGGCGAGGAATTCGTAAACCGACATTGCCCTGATTGGTACCTGATTGCGAAATGAGCGCTGAAAAGCGGGGGGCTATCGGCACAGGAGCACTCCTGACGCCGTGGTCAGGCCTTCTGCTGAACAGGGCCACATTCGTCCTTGCGTCCCGCCCCGCCGTGTGGTAAAATGATCGGAAAAGGAGGCCCGACATGCAACACACACGCACAGCGTTCGACGCTCTGTCCACACGTCACAAGGCGTTCGTCGCAGCGTACCTTGCCGGCGCCGACCGCTTCAACGCTGCGAAGTCGTACATCAACGCCGGCTACCGATCCCGCCATCCCAAGACCTGCGCGCACGCGCTGCTCCAACGGGAAGACATTCAGGCCGCTATCGCCGAGCAGATGACCGAAGGCGGCCTCACGCCCGCCTGGATACGCCTGCGGATCGCCGAAATGTCCAAGGGCGTCGACATGGCCGACCTCGAACCTTACCTCCTGGGCCGGAAAACCCTCCAGCAACTCCGTGACGAGGGCGTCGACACCTCGCAAGTGAAGTACGTCAGTCGCACCGAGACCAGGGACGGCCGAACCGGGCACGTCATACAGATCATTGACCCATCCCTCGCACTTGCCGCCGCGATCAGACTGCTCGGCATGGCTCGCTCCCCACGCGAACTTGCGCTGAGTGAATCGTTCGATCCCTCCCGCTTGGGAGCAGACGAACTCCGCCGGCTCAAACATGCCCTGCACGCCGAGTAGAGGCGCCACAGCCGGTGCCCAGTGGAAGACGCGGTAGACATTGGTAGAGAATTGTCTCCCCGCTACGGCCTCCACAGGCCCCGGGCCGCTCACCACGGACAAAGACCACACTTCCCCCACACCACGCTCGCACAGCCGCCCCAACGCAACTGGGTGCGTCTGGCGGCCCTCCTGAGGCCTCGGTTTTCGTCATCCCACGCTATCCATATACCTTTTCAGCCGCCCGCACATCCACGCAATCGGTCGCCCTCCCTCCTGGCACAAATATGGTGCAAATATGGTTGAAAACTTCGCCTTCCGTAATTCTATCATGATTCCCCTGAGCGCCTGTGCGCTCATCGCCAAACACCAGATAGGGATCCGGCTTCCCCTACACCAAAGCACCATCGCACGGTAGCGCCCGCCCACAGGATTTGCAGCCAGCGATCCACACGGGACGCCGATCAACGGCCGGACCCCGAGCGTCTATCGCACGCCCACCAGCCGGACCACGAAGCAGGAGGCAGAGCATCCACAACTCCGACCGGCTCGACACGCAGGGGGCGCAGAGATCACCAAGCAAGGAGGCGGAGTTGAGAGGGTTCGCCGAAGACGGCGAGATGAAAGGTGTCGCTGAAGCAGCGACCTACAATGCAGGATTCGCCGTGCCGTCTCGAAGACTCGACCGCGCGGCGAGGAATCAGGAGCGTCCGGCGCCGTCGGAAGACCGACCGCGCCTCTCGCGGGACGGAGACGGATTTCAGAATGAGGATTCGCCGAGGACGGCGACATCCCCGCCTCCACCTGCGGGCAACCCGCAGACGTTCGGCGGGAGAAGGTGTCGCCGAAACGGCGACCACATGAACGCTTCGCCGGAGACGGCGAGGATAGAAGGTGTCGCCGAAGACGGCGACGGACGATGAAGATCCCCCCCGCTCGCTACGCTCGCGCCCCCCCCAACGGGGGGCGCAGAACCGGAGGCTGGTTAGAGGACAGCCGCCGCCGAAACTCGCCACCGCGGCCGAGCCGATCCGCCGCCCTCGTGCAGCGTGCGCGGCCTCGTTGAGTGTGGCTGCGGCTGTTGCCACAGGAGCGGTCGCGAAGACGCGACCGACGGTTAGTGCGGCGGCTGCGCCAGCCGAGGACGGCCGGACGCTGAGCCGCCTCTATGCCGGCGGGCGCGGTTGCCGCAAGATGCCGGGCCGCTGGGCGATTGCCCCGCCGCGTGGACGCGGCGCCCACCGGCATGAAGAATGAAGGATTCGCCGGGCAGGCTGTAGCCTGCCGCCGGCGAGGATGGCCCGCCTTCGGCGGAAATGAAGCGGCGAGGACGCCGCGAATGAGGAGGGCGCCGCCGGTGTCGATCCGGCGTCAGCCGTGCTTGACCGATGCTTTCACCATCGCCACGATGCCGGCCTTCAGCGCCTCGGGCAGCCGCTCCCAAGCCCCCACCACGAGCTGCAAGTCAACCGGTAAGCTCCCCGAAATTGTGCTCTGGTTGTGCTCTGACGAGGCGGATTGTGCTCGTTTTGTGCTCTGAAACTGGTCGGGAATTGGCCGGGATTCGGCACCGTTCGTGCAGCCGTTGGCGGAAGGCCGTTCAAGATTCCCTTGCCCATGGCTAACTTCTGACATGGAATGACCGGCAGAGGACTCGTTCTGTCCGCTGCCGGCCATTGGCTTTCTGGTGGAGGCGGGGGGAATTGAACCCCCGTCCCGTGATGCTTCAAGATGGGCTTCTACGCACATAGTTTACCTATTGGTGATTCGCCCGGTGCGGCTCCGGTAAACGGGATCCGCACGTCGCTATCCCCGCTGTTGTCTCGCGTCGCCGCCACAGGGCCGAACGGTAACGCCAGCCTGCTGAGTGACGCCCTTTATAACCTCGCAGGCAAGGCTACAAGGACGGGTCCGCTTTAAGCGGCCATTGCAAACTGTGTGTCTGCAGTTATTGTTTGCGCCAGGTTTTTTACGAGGCCTCCTGACAACCTCGGTACGCCACCCAAATCTCCGTCACCCGGTCGATTCCTTTCGCCCCCAGGTTGAAGTTGCGGTGCGCGGCGGCCGGGCCGCTGCTGCCGCTTCGGTTGTCATCGCCGCCGACGCATTTCCTGCTCGATGCGGCGCTTGTCTTCCCGTTCGCGGATGGATTCGCGCTTTTCGTGCTTGAGCCTTGCTCGCGCAAGGGCGATTTCCACTTTCACAAATCCCCGGCGGAAGTACATCCGCGTGGGGACGATTGTCAGCCGCTTCTCGGCCAGCAGCTTGGCCAGCCTGTCGATCTCGCGGCGGTGCAGCAGGAGCTTGCGCGGCCGGATGGGATCGTGGTTGAGGTAGCTGCCCGCGTCGTATTGGGCGATGTTGGCGCCCACGAGGATCAGCTCTCTGCCCCTGATCCGCACGTAGCTTTCCTGCAGGCTCACCTTGCCTTCGCGAAGGCTCTTGACTTCGGTGCCCCGAAGCTCGATGCCGGCCTCGAGTGTCTCGAGGAACTCGAAGGTGTGGCGGGCCTTGCGGTTGACCGCTATGGTCTTGCTGCCGGGAGTGCCGCCGGCTGCTTTCCCGGCTTTCTTGCTCATGTATTTATTATAGCACAATTCGCTGCTGTGTGCAAGCTTCGTTTTTCACGAATTTCACGAAAATTTCTCGGATTGCCAGGGGTTCGTGTGCTCCCAGCAGCAAGTACGGCGAACCAGCAACATCGACTCCCGGCAATTCCGGCGAAGAAACTGGCGGATTTCGGCGGTGTTGGCCAGGCCGATCTCACTGCCGCAGACTTGCCACTCGCCCCGGCCGAACCGCCAGCGGAACGGGCCGTGCTTCCAGAATTTGCGCGCCCACAGGCTGTATTGCCCGGCGGCGGGCACCGTGATTTCGTATCGGGCAAACGCCTCGGCGCCGGTGCGCGCGCCGTCGTTGGTCAGCCAGTCGCCGCCCGACAGAATCTCGTGGCGCGATTGTTCGAACGTTGAGGCGGAGAACCACGTTTTTTCGGGGAAATTGGTCTGAACGGGATTCTCGCCCTCCCACCACACGTACGAAGCGTTTTCGGCCGCGCCTGCTGCGAATGCGGCTGCACAGGCAACCACTGCGGCGACGATCAGCTTCATGGTGCTTCTCCCGTTTGGCAGCGACCCGGCGATGCATGCGACGCGCCTCCGCCGCATCGTGCGGTTCAGGTGCGTGGCGGACCTGTCTGCGTGCGGTCACGCTGACGTGAAATCAAGGCTGTCCGCCCGCGGTAGGGGCAGGGCGCGCGAGTCTTCGAGCGTGTTCCCTGCCCTCTTACAGCCTTAATTTCATAGGATTCGGCGCAGTTGCACCGGTTCGCGGCCGGGCCCCAGGCTCATCGTGTGCGTGTAGCCGGCGGAGCGTGCGAGTTCGACGGCTTCGGCGAAATAGCGGCCTACCTGCTCCGGCGCGTGCGAATCGGAGCCGAAAACAAGCCTCACGCCCGCCTCGCGGCACAGCACCAGCAGATCGCGGCAGGGGTAAAATTCGCCCACCGGTTTGTCGCGCCCTGCGGTGTTGATCTCCACCGCCACGCCGTTGGCGGCCATCGCTTCGATCGCGGGGCGCGCGTGGCCGGCATAGCCGCCGTCGGGACGGTGCCCGAATTTCTTGGGCAGGTCGAGGTGGCCGATGACGTCGAACAGACCCGTCTGCGCAGCCTGGGCGACCAGATCGAAATACCGGCGATAGATGTCGTCTATCGGGCGGCAGTCGAAGCCGTCGATATATGCCGGATGATCGAACGCCCAATCGCCGATGAAATGGACGGATCCGATCAGGTATTCGAGGCCGTAGTCGGCTTTCATCTTCTCGACGATACGCTCGTTTCCGGGAATGAAATCGGCCTCGCCTCCCAGCCGCAGCGGCAACTGCGGATAGGCCGCGCGGAGCCGATGGAATTCATCAAGCAGCACAAGCATATCTTCGGGCGTCACGCACACCTTCTCGCTGATGGGTATCTGCATCGGCAGGTGCGGCGAGAAGCCGATCTCAGGCAGACCCAGCTCGATGGCTGCAAGCACGTAATCTTCCATCGATCCGTCGGCATGGCCGCACCAGGCGGTGTGCATGTGATAATCTGCGGGCAGAATCGTCCGGGCGTCGGGATTCATGTGAGATCGCTTCCTTCGCCGCTGTGCGCGCTCAGTCGAGCGTTACAAGGTTGTCGCGGTGGATTACTTCATCGTAGAATTTGTAGCCGAGCAGCGACTCGATCTGGCTGGTTTTCGCGCCCTTGATGGCGTCGAGTTCGGCGGAGGAATAGTTGGTGATGCCCCGTGCGATGATCTGCTGCCCCGGGCCGGCCACGGCAACGATGTCGCCCTGGCTGAACTGGCCTTCGATGGAGCGCACGCCGGACGCAAGCAGGCTTTTTTTGTGGGTGATGAGCGCCTGCATGGCGCCGTCGTCTATGCTGATAGTGCCGCATGCCTTCGCGCTGAAGCTGAGCCACCGCTTCCGGCCGGCCAGCCGCTTGGGAGCCGGGCAAAACAGCGTTCCCACCGCCTCGCCCGACATCGCCCGCACGATGATGTTGGGCGTCTTGCCGTTCACCAGCACCACGGGATCGCCGGAATCCGTGATCTCCTGGATGCGGCGGAGCTTGGTTTGCATCCCGCCGATTCCAAGCGCCGACTTCTCGCCGGTGTCGAGCTGCAGCGTGTCGACAGTCACCTTGTCGACTACGTCGATCAGGCGGCCCTCGGCATCGAGCAGGCCGTCTACGTTCGACAGAAATACGAGGGCGTCCGCCTTGAGTGCATGCATCACTTGCGCGGCCAGCTCATCGTTTCCGCCGAACCTGATCTCGTCCGTCGAGACTGAGTCGTTTTCGTTGACGATTGGCACCACGCCCATGCGGAGGAGCTGGCGGATGGTATTGGCTGCGTTGACGAAACGCCGGCGGTCGTTCAGGTCTTCGCGCGTGAGCAGAATCTGGCCGGCGTGGCGGCCGTGGCGGTTGAGCGCGTTCTCGTAGGCAATCATCAGATGATTCTGGCCCACCGACGCCACCGCCTGAAGCTCGGGCAGGAGCTTGGGGCGCCGCTTCAGACCCAGCGCGTGCATTCCCGTGCCTATGGAGCCGGAGGTGACTACGATCACGCGCACGCCGCGCTCGCCCAGCTCATGCACCTGCCGGCACAGCTCCTCGATGCAGTCGAGATCTATGCCGCCTTCCTTGCGTGTGATCACGCCGGTGCCTATCTTGATGACGATCTTGTGGGCAGCGGCAAGAACC
>Ga0210003_1000725_pt1 | contig 29864 bp, 23 predicted proteins | sample LantaG_FD_182804 | JGI IMG/M metagenome (GOLD analysis project Ga0210003, IMG submission 182804) | Deep subsurface microbial communities from Baltic Sea to uncover new lineages of life (NeLLi) - Landsort_02402 metaG (SPAdes) (version 2) | ecosystem: Environmental > Aquatic > Marine > Oceanic >... | reverse complement strand
AGTTTCGGGCGCGGAACGGTTCTTGTGACGGGTGGAAGCAATCGGATGTGGTTACGATTGTGAAGGTGAAGATTGAGTACATGGAGATGCCTGATGACTTCGTCGCTTTACCGGATCCAGACATTACCGCTGACATACCGAGTGCCACACAGGAAACTAGTACGGATATATGGGTCAAGTATTCCATTTATCCTTCGGGATATTCGTTTGGTACTGTAGAGCTTAATATTACACTGGGGACCAAGAATAAAGCGTACAACTTATCGGCCACCTCTGGATTGAACAACACCGAAGTGGTAACGGTGCAACTTGACAACACTTGGGCGGCTTATGAGCAAACAGTCTATGTTACGTTAATAGGGACAGAGACTCCACTTGGATGCACTGACAGTCAATATGTCCAGGGCAAAAGACTCCTGTCCGGTCTTTATTTCTCGCCGTGGGCTTGCGATCCAGACTTTCCTGTCTGTCCTTACACTCACTACCATTATGCTCTTTCCGGCTCGTCCCCGGACAACGACTGGTACGGGCTGGAGATGAGCTGGTATCATCCAGTTACGATTGACGCACTTATTGTTAAGGTTTCGGGAGGTGACATTGTTGGGAACAAGCAATTGTCAGTTATGACCAGCGCGCTTCTTCCTCCGTGGAATCCTTTGAGTGACAGACGTGTGAAGTGGGAGGGATATGATCACACGATTACGGAGCCGGCGGATGTGCCTTACTGCGTGTTTCCGGAAGATGTTTCCACACAGCCGGCGCCGGAACATGTTGTAAAGGAAGGGGATTATATATATTACGTTGAGGCACAAAATAAGCAATTCGTCAGTCCCCCTGGCCAGTGGATTTACCAAACACATAAGATTCAAAATATTCCGATTTACGTGCGCTACAATATGAGTGATTCTGAATTATAGGAGGCAAGAAATGAAGAGAGTATTAACAGCTTTATTCGCGGTGGGCTTGATAACAAGTCTTTTTTGTGTAAAATGTGTGACGGCCAAGGAGGCGCCTCGCGGCTTAGTTCGAAGTTTTGCTGGCTCCTCCCTGACAGGGTTGAGGTTTGCATCGTTCGACATTCCGGGATTTCGGACGGCTGCCTTAGATACGGTCGAGGATATAGGTCAAGTCGACGGGATGAACCTATATCTCTGTCGGCTGAAATCCGGCGAAGCAGACCGCCCGGGATATGTTGGCGGCCAAGAAGACCGGCCGGGATATATTATGGTGGCTGGCAGTGACAGTATGTTACAAGTCGTCGCAATGTCAGCAACAGCAGCTAGGCCCCCTTCTTATTTTCTCAAGGAGTTATTGGTTCAAAAGCCGAAGCAACGGCGTTTGGACCTCTCTCGAATGGTGCAAGTATCCTTCATTAGCGACGTTCCACTGGTTGCATCTGTGCAGACTACATTGGGCATGACGGAACCGGTTGAACTCTCAGAGGTGGCCTGCTGTGTATCCAGCATATTGCAGTACCTCCAATATGAGAAGAACATGCCGTTGTTCGGGCATACGCTTTACTTTATGGGTAACAGCTATGTTCGCTTTCTCGGGCTAGAAGTGTTGGGCGAGGAGGAACTTAAGAAAGTGCAGGAGAAGCTCCAGACCAAGATAAAAGAAACCCACTGGCAAACCTTTTCCCAGGAGTTTAAGAGCGCCTTGGCTCAGAAAGGCATTGAATCTGCAGATAAGCTGACGTCTGATAAGGAAAGGGCTACGGCGAGGATTCGAGTACGACGAGACATTGTCGTACCAATAATCAGGCGGAGGTTACTGGATCCGTTGACAGCACAGGAACGTTTCGAACTCCTGCAACGCGAGGAAACTGCCATTGAGCATGTGACGCGCACGGACCTGTCGCGAGGCATGCGGGATGCGGTACTTCTTCAAGAGGATTATTTGCACCAGGATATAGCAAGACTTTGCGCAGATGTGAACACGTTTTTTGAAACCAGAGGTCTAATCGCGAAGATTACTTTCTTGTCTTTCAAGGATTTGAAGGGCGACTGCCTGCCGGCGGTCTTAGTTGGACCGGACAAATGTTCCGGTGTGCTGCTTGGCTATGTTGATATCGGTGGGGAAAAGTTTGCATCGGTCTTCTTTCCGAAAACCGGCGAGCCACGCACCATGACGCTTCCGGAACAGCGCCGTGCGATCCGTCAGGCACACGGGATTCGTGAACCTAACGAGTCAGACGAGGAAACCCAAAAAGCGCTGGAGAAAATGCGAGAAGCGGAGGCGCGCCTGCACAAGTTTCGTCAAGAAAAGGGGCTTCCAGAACCTCAGGGAGAAGACAGTGCAGAGAAAAGGATGAGGGAAGGGTTAGCTCGATTTAAGGCCGCTGAGGGAAAGATGACTGTCGTCGAAGATAAAGTCAGCAAGTTCCCTGGAAGCCTTGCAGATGGTGTTCACCTGGTAAAATGTGCCTGTTTAGCGTCGTGGCAGGCCCTGTACATCGGTGAGGTTGTTCCAGGTCAAAACTGGGGTATATCCACTTTGCGAGAACAGAAGGAGGACTCAAAATGAAAATTACCAAGCTTGGTTTGGGATGTTTTCTGGTGCTCAATGCATTATTGGTGTCGCTGGCAGAGGCGTGGGGACCCTTTGTACATTGGGAACTATCGCCGGGGGGAACCTATTTACAGCAGAGTTTGCCCGACATGTGGTCGTCACCCGCTTACGTCCATGGTTTCAGTTTACCGTCCTATGCTGGCGCAGAGGTTTCAGGGTACTTTGCCTGGTCCCACGGCTGCGAAAGGAACGGAATGTTGCCCGCGGTAGATCTCTATATTGCGCTTGATGATTTGTTTTCGGTAGACCTTTTTCAGGTTGTATATCCTGCAACTCCTACTCAACATGGTGTGCCGACGGGGGTAGAGTTACCAGGTGAAGACATGTACTACATTTGGACCAATAAGTTCCTTGCGGCGAACAAGACAACATTGAGGAAAGTAACCGCACAAGGATTTCGCTGCCACAATGTTGAAGACAAGGTAGTTCATTTTTCGTACTTCTTGGGTGGGTCCGTCTACAACTGGATAGTTGAGCACGCCTTCAAAGAACGCTGGGCGGAATTCGTAATATATATTTGGTTGGGTGGCGGATGGACCTCGCTAGGCTACCCCGACACGATGTACTCTATGGGTTGTCAGGGCGATGCAGGTATCATTAATCTTGGGCAAAAGGTCTTTCGTAAGAACCGCCAAACCGTGGACCAGATACCGGTTGGAGGATATGATACCATCGTTGTTGAGACGGCTGCCGAGATATCCGAGAAAATCTCACAAAAGGACCAGGAGTTTGCGGGATTCTTCAATGCGTGGGATGGGTGGTTCGGTGAGTTTGGCCAGGCCAAATATGTTGCATATAATCAAATAGCCACTTTATGTGGCTGGAACCCAGCGACTGTGATTGCTAATTATATTACAGCCCAAAGCGATGCGTTGACAGCTATTGGAGCCATGCCATAGGACTGGTATAACAGCGAATGTGTGTGGAGGAGTATCGCAATGCCGGTCTTTATGAGGAAGGCAGGGGACTGTTTGCGTGGCTGATAGAGAACTGGGATGAGGGTGCGGGGACGATGCTGGAGTTGCAGGTTGGGATAGCGCTTGAGAGTATCAGGTTAGGGGAATTTGATAAGGCGGAGACGGCGACTGCGAAGTTGATAGCTGATTATAATGATCATCCCAATATAGCGAAGGGACTGTTTCAGATTGGTGAGGAGTATTTTTATAGGCATGGCTATCGCGAGAGTATTCGGCTGTTGGAGTTGATACGGAGTGACTATCCCGAGTTGGACTTTCCGGATAAAGAACAGGCGCCGTTTGTTTTAGCGACGTGCTATCGGAGGGTGGAGGACTATAACAATGCGATTGCGTATTACGAGGCGGCAGTTGAGGAGTATCCGAAGGGTAAGTTTGCTGAGCGGGCGCCTTACTGGGTAGGGGTACTTTATCGGGACAAGCTGAAGGATTACAGCAATGCGCTGGAGTGGTTCGGTAAAGAGGTTGAGTTTTATCCGGAGAGCGGTTTCGCAAAGTGGTCAATTTCGGGTATGGGGATGATTTATTTTATGGAGTTGGGGGATTATTCGAAGGCGGCGGAGTATTTCGAGGATTATATCGCGAAGTATCCAAAGGGTGGAGACGTTTGGTCGTGTTACGGATGTCTGGCGGATAGCTATGTTAAGTTAGGAGAACGGGAAAAGGCGATGGCGGTTCTGCAGACGGCGTATGTGGAATCACCGAGCGAAAATCTTCGCGGCGAATTTATGGAGCGGATTGCGAAGCTTGAAAAAGGAGGTGCGAAATGAGTTTTGGAATGCAAGGCAGGAGTTCGTTCAGGTTTGTGAGTATATGGTTGATAGCAATTGCGATATGGGTTCTAATGGCAGGCAGCGAAGTTTTGGGATGTCATGTTATGGGTATATCGGAGTTTAAGGTGAGCACAATTTCGACGACGGGATTTGGGACCGAGAGGACGGTATGTCCATGTGGATACTATGCGTGGGTGAAGTGGAGCAGCGCAGGGCCTGATAATGATGAGGAAAACTGGTCTAATGAAAAATGGATTCTTGAGATATGGCAGCCGGGGACGCCTGGGGGAGGTGGAGATGGTCATCCTCCGAGTGGGACGAAGATAGGTTATGCCACTCCTGGGCATAGCGCGCGAGAAGCAACGATTCATATTACTAACGCGTCGGCTCTTACGATTGGGACTCATACGATACGTGCCTGGGTCAAGAGGGATAAGACGTCGTATCCGCATCAGTGGGATTACAGTTCGACGTGTACGGTGAATGTGGCTGGGGTGGACTGCGTGGATGAAGATATGACTACGGGTTGTATAGATAATCCTGTGCATTTTACGGCGTATCTGGACCCGTCAATGGCGATAAACTGTGTTGATTGGGAGGTGCGGTACAGGGAGTCGCCGTCGGACCCTTGGACTGCATACGCGACGCCGGAAGCGCCGGAATACTACGTGCACTGGCAATGGCTGGATTTGACTTCAGAGATTGCGGGACAGTATCAATTTCAGGCACGCAACGGTTCTTGTGACGGGTGGAAGCAATCGGATGTGGTTACGATTGAAGGCTGGGAGGCTACGCCTGGGATATCGGGTGCGGCAATCAAGAGAGAGCACGATCAGGACTGGTTTCATATTACACAGTCGTGCATGCTGCGAGCCAAGGGACATGATTATGATAGTCTATGTGGGGTGCAACAGGGCACTGATTATATCTGGCTGGATGGTACAACGTGGAGTGGAGACGTTACCTTCTTGTCGAGCACAAGCGGGGAAGAAGTTACGTGGGAGCCCACGGCGCCGACAAATGTAAGCGGGCATACTATTCAGGCAACCATCAAAGACGACTTCATTCTGCCAGATTCCAGCCATACCGATGACACAATAGATGTAACTACTGCTGCTGTAACGCTAAAGGCCTACGAAGCGGCGGCTGATTTGGTTGTCAACTGGGCGAATTCGACGGGTTCGGGTAATAGTACGGTGACGGTGCATGAAACGGATACGCCACCTTCGGACAGTATTTCGAAGAACATGGATGATAGTGAGTCGGTGTCTATGGATGCAAGCACTCTGGCCAACAATACTACCGGGAGTAATAGCTCGCTTTTCCTGGCCCAGGAACCGTTCGTAAGGGGAGAGTGGACGCTTAAGACAGAACCCTCCAGCGCAGAGGTTTATACAGACGGCAAGGTCAAGGTGAACATGGACGCGGCTGTTTCCGGAACTTTGAACTGCTCCGTATCCGATGACGATTGGGATTTGTCCGGTTGTCCTGTGTCGGTTAGTGTAAGTGCGACGGCTGGGCCTATCAGCGTGAGCATAACTCCTCTTCTTAACACTTCAGGTGATACCTGTGAAGCTCAGGCGGCCGTTTCGTGGGGATTCTCTTCCGATTTGCTTGGAACGCGTGAAGGCGCATACTCCGAAGAGCTTGAGAAGAGTTCGGGTGATGGGAACGGTACGTTTGAGCAAACATTCTATTATTACCCATACGATCAGGATTTTGTGGGTGATAAGGGCAATTCGAAGGCAGCAGTCGCCAAGGTCGGAGGCAAAATTAAGGCCAAGGGATGGCATGTAGCAGTTTGGGAACCGGATTTTGGCATCTGGATACATGATTATTACGATTCGAGCGCATCGATGTCGTGCACGGATAGTAGTGTGACCTATTATCTTAGTAATCCGACGATACAGACCCCGAAATACTATCCGGCTGACACTGGATACTAAGATGAGTGATTGATGAGGTCGAGCGTATGAGATTATGAGGTGGCAGAATCGGGCTGTCCGTGTAAGGGCGGACAGGCCCGGAGTGAAATAGTACTGATGAGAGAGTGAAAGGTGGGCTTATGTGGCAGCATGGTAGAGTACGACTGGGGTCGATTGGGCTGCTAATGTGTGCGTTGAACTGGTTGTGCTGTTGCACCCTCGGTGACAGCCTTGCCTTAAGAAATTATGCTCACGACCCTAATCTGGCAAAGGCGATGGAGTACGATCTTGCGGAGAACAGGGGCGACCACGAGAAGGCCAATCGAGCCAAGGCTGTGCAGTACTATATTGCTTACCTAAAAGGTGTGAAGGAAAGCTTTCAAAAGGCGAGGGTGTATGATCATCTTGGGGCATTGTACGCTTCGAGTGCAATTGGTAAGGGAGAGAAGGCAGATTATGATAAGGCTCGTTACTACTTCCGAAAAGTCTTGGAGATTGAACCGGAGCGAATCGATTGGGCTACGATACGTGCCCGGACGATGCTGGCGGGAATGGCGGGGTCGCCCGGCGGAAGAATAGAAGGTAGAATGGCTGCATACAAGTGGGTAGTGCCGATAGATGAGGAGGAAATCCGGAGGCGTTGGTTACCATTGAGTCCCGACAACACAAGTCCCACAGAGCTACAGTTCAACAAAGCGAGTAATGCGCTAAAGTCTATAAAGCATAATATCGAAACAAATATTATGTCAGGTTTGCGGCGAGGAGTACCGGATGAAGAAAAGCAGGGGTATCTGATTAGGTTAGTTCAGCAATTTGGTGAGACTCGGCTTGGGGAACTGGCGAGGAAGAAGGCCGAGGAAGAAGGAATTGTAATTCCAGAGAAGCCTGCGGGGGATAATGACGCGAATTCCGTGGTTTTGGAAAAGGAAGAAACTACGGATGTACCTGTGCCCACAAGAAGAGGCGGTTGGCTTATGACTGGTGGAGCGATGGGGATAGTGGCGGTTCTGGGGGCATTAGGTTGGGCGTTGGTGGGTCGGGGAAAAAGGGGTAACGGTACAGCTAGACGGGAGGATTAAGAGCAGCTAAGAATGTGCGGAAGCGTGAGCGGTCTTTTATAAGTTAATATTGCACCTTCTTCTATTGTGGTTTTCAGGGGGCGCCGGGAGCGTCCCCTTTTTTGCGCACATGATGCTAATTCGGCGGCGACGTTCGATGAATTGATGCGGAAGTTCGGTGATGATGAGCGGATTGGCTGGGGGGTTTGGTATGTGGCGGAGAAGTATTGGGATTTTGGGAGTATGGATAAGGCGGTTGAGAAGTATAAGTATGTTGTGGAGCATTGGCCTGGCTGTGAGCGGGGGATATGGGCGAATATGCGGCAGGTTATGTCGCGGGTTCGGCTTAAGGACGTTGAGGTGGCGGAGAGTGAGTTGGGGGAGATGCTGAACCGGTATGCGGGGCATAAGGATTTGGCGGCGGTCAGGGGCGTTAAAAATCCGTATTTTCGCAAAAAAGCTTGACACGATTGCATCATTGGGTTAACATTCTGTGTTTAGGCTGCCGATAGGGGCAGGTAATTAGGTTTGTAAGGTAAGATGTTTGGAGATTCTTTGTGGCTAAAGAGTTGGTACGTGATTTAATTAACGCAGGGGTACATCTTGGGCATGGTGCGAGCCGTTGGAATCCGAAGATGGCCCCATTTATTTGCGCCAAGCGAGGAAACATCCACATTATCGACATCCGCAAGACTCTGAAGGGGATGCTTATAGCGAAGAAGCTGCTTGCAGATATTGTGGCATCAGGTAAAGATGTTGTTTTCGTCGGGACCAAGCGTCAGGCCCAAAAGGCCGTTGAGGCAGTCGCTGCAAAGTGCGGGATGCACTTTGTTTCCCATCGCTGGCTTGGGGGAATGCTCACGAATTTCCGGACTGTTCGTTCGAGGCTTCAGCGGCTGGAGCAGTTGGAAGCGATGGAGGCCGAGGGCAAGCTTGAAAGTGAGAGTAAGAAACAGGCTTCTCGTCTGAAGCGTGAGATGCGCAAGATTAAGGCGAATCTTGACGGAGTGCGCAAGATGTCACGTGTTCCTGGTGTGGTAGTGGTGGTTGATGCCCGGAAAGAGAGTATCGCGCTGCATGAAGCAAAAAAGCTGGATATTACAACTATCGGCATTATCGACACGGATTGCGACCCGGACACTGTTGATGTTGCGATTGCGGCCAATGACGACAGTATCCGCGCGGTCGCACTTATTTTGAACGAACTGGCAGATGCGGTATCTGTCGGCAAGACGATGTCTACGGCCCGTGAGGCAGAGCCGGTATTGCGTGTAAGGCATGGTCGTTCAAGCCGAGTGGCTATGGCGCGTGCAGATGAAAGTAGTGCAGCCGGCAGTGCCAGAGTCCGGAGAAGACCGCCAAGACCTGCAGAAGGCGAGCCTGTAGTGCAGCAGGAGAAGTCACCGGCAGAGCAGCAGGAGTCGACAGTAGAAGCGCCGGCTGAGCAAGTGCAGCAGGATGCGGGGGCTGAGGTTCAGGCGGAAGCTGCTGCTGCGGCAGAAGCTGAGGCCAAGGCGCCGCAGGCGGATGTTGAGCAGGCAGAACCTGAGCGGCCGATGGGGGACTGAGTGGTCTTTCGGGGTGGTGTGGCAGATGTCGCAGTCATCGAGGTCGGCAACTGCTTAGCGTCGAATGATGTATTACAATAGCAGAGAAGGAGTTTTAACGATGGCAGATATTTCGGCATCAACCGTGATGAAGTTGCGAAAAATGACGGGTCAGGGGATGATGGACTGCAAGCGAGCCCTTCAGGAAGCAAACGGTGATGTGGACTCGGCAGTGGATATCCTGAGGAAGAAGGGTTTGGTGACTCTGGCGAAAAGAGCGGGGCGTGAAACAACAGAGGGACTGGTTGTCAGCGGGAGCAGCGAAGACGGCAAAACCGTTGTTCTGGCGACGCTTTGCTGCGAGACGGACTTTGTGGCGAAAAGCGATGCTTTTATTGCGGCGGCGGAGAAGCTTGTGCAATGCGGGTTAGTGTGTGCGGTTAGCGAGGGTGTTGAGAATATTCTGAGCACGGAGATTGACGGTAAGAGTTTTAAAGATGTTCTGGTTGAGACGGTTAGCAAGACAGGGGAAAAGACTGAAGTGGGTGATTACAGCCGTTACAGCGTCGATGGTTCAGGCATGATCCGGGTTTATATCCACTTCAACAAGAAGGTCGGGACGATGGTGCAGATTGAAACCAGCAATGATGATACGGCGGGGTCGGAGGTTGTAAAAAAGACGGCGGCAGACATAGCGATGCATATCACGGCGATCAAGCCGCTCGGCCTGGACAGAGACTGCATCGACGCCGAGACTGTTGCGAAGGAAAAGGCGATATATGCCGAGCAGGTCAAGGGCAAGCCGGAAAGTATCATTGAGAAGATCGTCGAAGGCAAGCTAAAGAAGTTCTTCGGTGAGAACTGCCTGCTGGACCAGGCTTTCGTCAAAGACGACAGCAAAACCGTTTCACAGGTCCTTGCAGAGGCGGCCAAAGAAGCCGGCGGCGAAGCCAGGATAACGAAGTTCGTACGTTTCGAAGTAGGCTAAGGCCACAGCTTATAACTGGTAATCTCAAAGGATTTACACCTTGCGCTATTTGTCTGCGCGGAAAGTGCATGATTGCCAATAGCAGCTCAATCTTACCTATTTTCATCTCCAGTGGGAAGTATGGTAACATCCATACTTCAGCCCAAGATTCTCTCTTTCGTTGGCTTTGGCTGAGGTATGTATACAATGGGGCATCCGAAAAAAAATCTGGAAACTTTGCGAAGGATTTGTTACCCCAGAGGGGAATAGTATGTAGAAAACCGGTTGAACTCGAGCAAGCTACAGGAAAACAGTTGTATGGATGTTGATTTTGAAGTCTTGGTTCTAAATAATGCTCGGCAAGGTAACGAACGAGCCTGGTCCATACTGTTTGACCAGCATTTCCAAGCTGTTTACTGTTATTGCTTGAGTGTCACAGGTGGCCGACAAGATGTAGCCGAAGAGATTGTTCAACAAACGTTTGTGACCGCTGCTCGTCGCATTAGTAGTTTCAGGCCTGATCGCGGGGCATTTCGGGCTTGGCTGCACGGTATAGCGAGAAACCGTTTTGCGAAATATGAATTAAAAGAGGTCAGGCGCAAACGGCATGAATCAAGGGGCAATGCAGAATGCTCCCAAAAGGAAGACGGGCATCTACAACAGTTGATGGTTTACGAGACCATTGCACATCTGCCGATTCGCTATCGCCTGGTTTTGGAGGCTAAGTATTTCGATGGCCTAACAGTGGATGAAATCGCAGAAGCTCAGGGCTGTACGGCAAAAGCCGTAGAATCGTGTTTAAGCAGAGCTCGAAAGAAATTTTCGCAAATTCATAAACAATTGCATGGGTTGTGTCTGCCATAAATAGGGGTTTTAATTATGGATGAATTTGAGGTGGATAAGTTTATTGGAAACGGTTTAGCAGGAGCTACAGCTGGTGACGAGTTCAAGCAGAAAGTCCTCCGGGAATCAACGGGAACTTTAATAAAAGGTAGCAGTTTGAAGAAAAGACTAAGGGCTTCAGGGCTCTTGATGGGGATGTGTCTAATAGCATCTGGGTCTTTTGTTTGTGGGCGTTTTTCAACTTCCAGGCAGCGAACGCCCCTTGAGCTACCTACAAGAAACCTCACCGCAACAAACTCGAAAGAATTGAAACAGACTGTGGAGGTTGAAAGTGGAAGGTTTTGGCGAAGAAAAGTCATGGCTTCTTTACAGCGAAAACCATATCAAGATTACACGAGTAATACGAAGATCATAGAACTCCTAAAAAATTACAGGCAAACTTTAAAGGAGAAATATCATGAAGAGTAGAGATATTACAATTGTGATTATTGTTCTAATAGTCATAGCCTTAGTCTCAGGTTGTTTCCCGGAAGATTCATTGGAATGGTCAGATGATGGTAGTATTGGACTACTGCATGAGGGTGGAGCATTATACCTTATAGATGGCCAAAGTGGTGACCCGACCAGAATTGTAGAAGACAACGTTCAACTCTGGCCCACTGTATCAAATGATGGCAAGTTGATCGCATATGCTGCAGAGGTTAGCTGCGATAGCCTGCCGGCAGACTTAGAACTGTTGCCGTCAAGCCAGACCTTGATGATAAAAGAATGTGCGGAATTAATGAAGAACAATATCCTGCGCGGCGACGAATCAAGACCTGGATTTCCCACGATAGGCCACAAAGCATTTGAATCGGAATATCGTAATTGGATAATCCGGTATATGTGTGAAAATGCAGACGATGAGTTGACAAAAAAACTGGGCATTAACAAGACTCAAAAAGGACGAACATTACCTCTTGAATGCTATAGATTGTTGGTTAAAAGTACCGATTCCCAAAATGCACAGACAGTTGTTGCCACCAGCGTACTGCCAATGATGCGGCCACGTTTCTCGCCTGATAAAAGGCGATTGGCTTACCTGATGCAAGGTATGGAAAGTGGTCCGGAGGATCCTTTTGATTTATATATAGCTTCGCTTGAAGATAATAGCAGAGTGATGTTTGTAGCTTCAAGTGTTGCCATAGGCTATGACTGGCGTGAGGATAGCCAAGCCATATGCTATCTGAGACACGATGAATCAATAGCTGGAAATATGGGCTTAGGCGTCCTAGGAGTGGCAGATACGACTGAACCGAATGCCTTGAGAGCAGTACCATTTGGTTTTTCAGGTTCCCCCATAGCGTTTACATTCTTTTCACCATGGATGAGAGCTGAGTATGGCTTAGGGGGACGCATATTCTTTTCTAATGCGGCCCTATCGATACCTGCCAGAAAGAGTGATGAACTCAAATGGTCATTATTCTGTTATGATCCAGTTACGCAGAGTATCTCTGATGTGTTGCCCAGAAATTTGTCGGATCATGTCAAAGAAGCGATTATTCTTTTTTCTCTGTCACCAGACAAGACGGAAATCCTCATAGGGCTTGATGATTTTGTAATCTATCGATTGGAGGACGGCCAGGTTTTGCGTCCTTTCAAGGGAATTTCAACGGGCAAAAGCTCAAGCGAGGACTGGGTTCCAGCATGGAAAGGTAATGATCAGGTCTCTTGTATGGCACCAGCAGATAGCCATTACCTGAACGGAACCAAGGAACATGGCTCCGAACAAATTGTTATTATTAATACAAACGCCGAACTCATTAAAGTGCTAAGCGAGAACTGGCAACTGAACTAAAGGCTGACAGTAACGGCTTATCCCGTGAAGCGACTTAGAAGTAATCCGAGACACACACTATTAAGCCATCATGGATGAGTTGGGTTTGCTTGCCTTATCCTTGTGTATTAGAGTCTTGCGGTCATATATTCTCCTTTTCAGAAATCAGTGCGTATTTCCTATTTCCGGGTCCAGTCGGTAGTATGGTGTCCCCAAATTTCTTCCCAGACTTGCCCCTTTAGTTGGCTTGGTCTGAGATGTTACAGACGTAAAGGCGATGGAAAAGCTAGTCCTATTGGGCGGGGATGGCTCGGCTTTTGTCGGGACTTTTCGATAATAAGACCACGATTCTCCTTCATATATCAGGATTCTCGATGTTTTTTCGGGATTCCTGTCACCTTTCTTTCTTTCTGGCTCCTATTGTATTGAGACGTTAATATGTTCAATGTTAAGGGGTTTTGGGCTATGTCTACAGAGATGGGTAGTGAGGTTGAATTACTTAAGGCAAGCCTTGGAGGTAATGTGGCTGCCTTTGAGGGGATTGTCGTGAAGTACCAGTCTTTTGTCTGTGCAATCACGTTCAGTGCCACGGGCGATGTGGAACAGAGCGAAGAACTGGCGCAGGAAACGTTTATCAATGCGTGGAAAGACCTGGGACGACTCAAAGAGCTGAGTAAATTTCGAAGCCGGCTCGGGAGTATCGCCAGAAATAGAATCAGGGATTCATTCAAGAGGCAAAGGCGGGATTTTCTGAGCAAAGCCGTTGCGATAGAGCAAATTGAAGATGCCGGGGTCGGAGATTACAAGGCTGTTGAACCAGTGATAAGTGAGGAACAGAAGAGCGTTGTTCGTGAGGCACTACAGCAGATTCCTTCAAAGTATAGTGAACCACTTGTGCTTTTCTACAGACAAGAGCAGTCTATAAGACAGGTAGCTGAGCAGCTTGAGCTATCGGAGGAGACGGTAAAGCAGCGACTGTCACGAGGACGAAACCTGCTGAAAGACCAGGTGACCGGCATGATTGAAGGGGCAATCAAGCGGACAGGACCGGGCAAGGCATTTACAGCCGGTGTGATTGCAGTAGTTTCAGGAATAGTCCTGAAGGGGTCAGGTACCGCAGCGGCAGTGGCGGGTTTGGGCGAGACTGGCAGCAGTAAAGCGGCGATAATGAGCGGGGCAACTGCCAAGATAATTACGGCGGCAGTTCTGGTTATAGGTATCGGGGCGGTAATTACCTACAAGCAGATGAGCAGGCCAAGTGATGAACGGGACCCGGCTAACGCGGGAATGATGGTCCGGCAAGACAAAGAAGATTATGGCGGATATGTAGAAGGACAGTCCGGGCAAGGGCGTGGCGATGAGGTCAGCAATTCTTTTAGCCAGGCTATGCCAATCCCAGTGGCGGTGGCAGTTTCAGATTTACCTGACGCGGCGGCTCCTGCTGACCATAACATTTATTTTGAGGACCCGAATCTTGAATACCGGGTCTGTACCAGCCTTGGGATATTACCGCCGGTGGATGAGGCAAATATCCTCAAGGTTAAATTGGTTGGAGACGAGATTGAGACACCGACATACAGCAGTACGGCCTCTTCGGACGGTGGGGGGATTTATATTTACTCTCCCGAAGGTGGTAGACATTTTGCTCCGTGGGTTAAGGGAAATAACATTTACAGCCTGTCCGGTATTGAACACGCTGTAAATGTCGAGGTGATAAATCTTGTTGGTCATCAAATAAGCGATATTTCACCGCTTTCTTCGTTGGCTAATCTCAAGAAGGTTTACCTGTACATGAACCGGATTAGTGATGTTTCGGCTCTGTCGGGACTGACAAAACTGGAGGAATTACGACTTTCTGTAAATCAAGTTAGTGACATCAGCGCGCTTGCCGGGCTTAGAAACCTGACATCTCTTATGCTGCGCAGGAACCAAATTGAAGATGTTTCGCCGCTTTCAAAGCTGACCAGGCTGACCCTTCTCGATCTCGAAAAAAACCGGATAAAGGATATTTCCAGTCTTTCTGAGTTGACGGAACTCGATAACCTGAGTCTGGCGGTAAATGAGATAAGCGATATTTCAGCGCTTTCAGAGATGAAAGCCCTGACGGTCCTTTACTTAGGTGGTAATCAAGTCAAGGACATTTCGGTAATTTCCGGGCTGACTAATATCCGGAAGTTGTATCTTATGGACAATCTGATCAACAAATTGCCCGACCTTTCACGGTTGGGAAAACTGTCGTATTTGTGTCTTAACGGCAATGACATCAACGATATTTCGGTTCTGTCTCAGGTGGAAAGACTTTCCTGGCTGGACATATCCGACAATCATGTAACCGACTTATCTGCACTTTCCGGATTGCCAAGGCTGTCGTCACTCAACATATCCAGCAATGGTATTAATAATCTCTCGGACCTGTCGAAACTGACAACTCTTCGGAGTTTGTGGGTTGCCGACAACAACATCAGTAATATCTCGGCAATAGGGCCTCTCTGGAGACTCACGAGGCTTGATCTTTCCGGCAACTGGATTGATGATGTTAGGCCCCTGGTGAGACTTGGAAGAATTGACGAGTTGTGTCTTGGCGGCAATCAAATCAGCGACTTGACGGGCATCGGCGGACTGACCACATTGAGCAATCTGTATCTGGAGGAGAACGCCATCAGCGATGTTTCAGGACTATCGAGACTGGCGAAACTGGGCGAGTTGGAGTTGTCTTACAATCAGATAACCGATGTATCAGCCATTTCTAAATTGCCGAAACTGTGGCGACTGTGGCTGCGGTCGAATGAACTCGCAAGTATTTCCGAACTGTCGACATTAACGAGGCTTTACACTTTGGATGTCGGCGAAAACCAAATCACCGATATTTCAGCCCTTTCCGGAATGAAAGACATGGTGTTTCTGTATCTGGATAAGAATCAGATTTCCGACATTGGCGTCCTTGGCGGGCTGGAGAATCTTATCGAGGCGGATCTTTCCGGTAATCATATTAAGGATATTGGCGCGGTGTCGGAACTGAAGAAGCTTAAATACCTGGACATAAGCAAGAACCCGCTGAACAAGGCAGCAACCACAATTTATGTTCCTAAAATCATGGCCAACAATCCGGGTATCGATTTGCGATATTAGTTTTGATGCCGATGGCCAGTGGGCTAACTTATGTTGTCGTGGCCGTTAGGGGTTAAGGATGCTGGGATTTAGGCGGCGGATATTGAATTATCAGGGCGGATTTGGTATAATGCAAGAAATGGAGGTTTTGCCGCGTTGTTGTGCAAGGGTATTCAATGTTATATGGGAAATCCAAGTTAATGTGCAGTCGTCATATTATCGTGGCGGCTGTCATATTTTGCAGCGTGGCCGGTTTTGCAGGGGTTGAATCCGCAGCCTGGGGCAAGGGGCGTGTTATCGAATTCGGCTGGGATACACCGGCGATTCCGTGGCTTTGTGAAAATGTCATCATCGCAGAATGTGCCACATCGTTTGACGGTATCATCCTCGATCTTGCGCAGCGCGAGGGGCAAGGCAGCTTAAGCTGGATTGCATGGGCAGGCAGTGAAATACCTTCCAACGTCCAGGCAAATGCGGAGCAAGATATCGCGCTACTAAACGACGCGAACTTCACACGTCTGCGTGAGAACAGTTTTTTCCGCCTTAACTCCTCCGGCTGGAATGTGCCGCCGGACTGGTACGACTCGGACTTTGACTCGGTCGTTTCGAATGTCACGTTCATGGCCGAGGCCGTTTATGAAACGTCGCTGGCGGGGATTTGCTTCGACCCTGAAGATTACTTCGATAATTGTTGGCATTACCCGAGTCAGAAATACTCGGCGACAAAGACTTTTGCGCAGTACCAGGCGCAGGTGCGTCAGCGTGGGCGGGATATAGCGCTGGCTATTATGGGGGCCTGTCCCGGACGTGATTTTACTATGCTGTTTACTTTCGCAAATTCCCTTCCCTTTCTTTCAACGGACTGGTGGGGACATCCTTTGTCGGAGGACAGTTACGGTCTGCTGCCTGCGTTTATCGACGGGCTGCTCGATGAAGCCTGCGGGCAGATCAGAGTGATTGACGGACTCGAAAGTTGCTATCCGCACAAGACTTTGGCACAGTTTCAAGGCAGCGTCAGCAATTACGAGGACGGCGCGACTTTAAGCACCGATCCTTCGCGGTATTTATGCTGTGTTGGAATCGGTTTCGGGACGTGGATGGATTATCGTTCTAATGATTTCGGCTGGTACACAGAACCGAACGAGTTCGGTCTTAATCATTTTACTCCGGAGGAATTCGAACTGGCGATGGATATCTCCACGGATCTTTCCGAGTTTTCATGGGTGTATACGGAGATTCCAGACTGGTATATGGGAACAGTGCCCAAGGCTTATCGTGACGCCTTAGCCAATGTCACCGGGCTGCCGCCGGAGTCGGCGTGTGCTGAATTGTTTGCCCGCCTGCTGAGGGCCAAGGAGGCTTTTCCGGCTGATGTCGCCGAGAACGTCGACCCCAAGGTTGTGCTCAGTTGGGAAGCAGGCATCGAGGCAGGCTCACACGATGTTTACTTCGGCACCGATGCCGCGGCGGTCGGCGATGCCAATACGAGCGAAACGCTGGGTGTGTATGTTGGGCGACAGGACGGCAATGAGTATACTCCGGTTATCTTTCTTGCGTTGGGACAGAGGTATTATTGGCGTATTGACGAGGTCAACGACGTCAATATCTGGCAGGGAGAAGTCTGGAGTTTTACGGTTGTCGATGACGACGGCAAGGCGGGCGAGCCGAATCCCGCCGACGGTGCCATCAACGTTCCGGGTGACATCATCCTGAACTGGTCGGCGGGTATAGTTGCAGGCTCACACGATGTTTACTTCGGGACCGATGCCGCGGCAGTTGGCGATGCCAATACGAGCGAAACGCTGGGTGTGTATATGGGTCGACAGGACGGCAATGAGTATGCTCCAGTTATCTTTTTCGAGTTGGGACAGAGTTACTATTGGCGTATCGATGAAGTTAATCCCGGCTACGCAGACAGCAAAGGTGACGTGTGGAGTTTTAGGGCGTCGGCATGTTTGTCGGTGGAGAATATGGAGAGCTACTGCACGGGCATTGGCTGTACTAACAAGATATACGACACGTGGCTTTACAATTATGCGAACCTTACCGGTTCGTATATTTACCTCGGAGTTTCTCCGTATCCTGTTCATGGGGGCAGTCAGTCGATGCGGTTTTATTACGATAACGATGACTTTTTTGCGGAGTACGATTATTCCGAGACCGAACGGACATTTGCCGAGCCGTTGGACTGGGCGGGGTTGGGTGCGAAAGTGTTGACGCTTTACTTCTACGGCGACCCGGGCAACGACGCGAATTCAACTGAGCAGATGTATGTTGGGCTTGAAGACAGCAGCGGGCCTGACAGCTATGTTGAGGTCAGATACGGTGACAATGGCGAGGACATGAGTGACATACAAGTTGCGGCATGGCACGAGTGGAATCTTGCGTTAAGTGACTTTGCCGACGGCGGTTCGAACCCGGCTGCGGTCAGGAAGATCTACATTGGGTTCGGTGACAGAGCGAATCCGGTTCCGGGCGGTTTTGGCATGGTGTGGTTCGACGATATCGAGGTTTGCTCCCAGCGGTGCATTGAGCCGGCGCCAAATTCGGACATCAATGGTGATTGCATTGTCGATTACAGAGACCTGTGGATGCTGGCGGAAGATTGGCTGGCTTGCTGTGGTGCCGCAGGCGAGTTGTATCCTGACGGCAAAGTAGACTACAAGGATTTTGCCGTTCTTGCAGACGAATGGCTCGATGACAAGCTTTGGCCATAGGCGCTGTTATTGGGAAATTACACATAGTGTTAGCGGGGAGGAAGGCTTGAATTGCCGGTCGCACGCAGGCCCTTTGCGGTGCGATTGGAGTCACAACACATCACAGCACTAAAGGCAAGGTTGGTTTTTGGGTTGACTTGGGGGGGTGAGCGGCTAAACTAATTGTTTTTGGTGAAGCAAAATGATGATGTGTTGGAAGCCAAGGAGGTAGTGCGTGGCTTATAATTGTGTTGTGCTTATCAAGCAGGTTCCTGATACGAAGAAGATTACGGTTCAGGCGATGAACGACGACGGGACGGTGAACCGGGCGGCTTTGCCGGCGATTTTCAACCCGGAAGACCTTAACGCCCTGGAGCTTGCGCTTGAGATAAAGGACAAGTTCGGGGGCGGGATTACGGTTATTACGATGGGGCTGCCTGCAGCGGCGGCAATTCTTCGGGAGTCGCTTTATCGCGGGGCCGATGATGCTATCCTTATAACCGATATAAAATGTGCGGCGAGCGATACGCTGGCGACGAGTTATATTCTTGGCTGTGCGGTCAAAAAGCTCGAATATGATATTGTGCTTTGCGGCAGACAGGCGATAGACGGCGATACGGCACAGGTCGGGCCGCAGTTGGCGGAAAAACTCGGGCTGCCGCAAATAACGTATGTCGAAGAGCTTCTGGAATTGGCAGATGGTTCGATAACGGTTCAACGAAATACGGGCGGCGGCTGGCAGCATGTTAAGTCAAAGCTTCCGGTTCTTCTGACTGTTACCGGTGAGGCGAACGAGCCGAGGGTCGGTGCGGCCAGGAAGATGATGAAATGGAAGAAGGCGCTGACACCAATTGAGGTTGAAAAACAAATCAAGGCGGAAAATGCAGATTCGGATGAGCAGGTTGTAGTCAGGCTCATAGAGAAGAAATGCAGCGAACTGGCCGAGAGTGGACTGCTTATAAAACAGTGGGACCTGGATTCCATTGGGGCGGACCTTAACTGGTGCGGCCGCAGCGGTTCACCTACAAAGGTACACCGGATCCAGAGCGTGGTTTTGTCATCTAAAGGAAGCAAGACCATCGAGCCGGACGAGGAGTCAATTGCGGCAATGATACACGAGCTAATTGAGGAAAAGACGATAGCGTGAAGCGTCATGATATGCAGAGGATGCGAGATTTTCAGTTATGATAGACGTCAACAGAAAAGGTGAAGTTTGGGTTTTTGCGGAGCAACATAAGGGTCAACTGGAAGATACACCCATTGAACTGATGAGCAAGGCACGCGGTTTGGCGGACCGTTTGAAGGTGAAACTGGCGGCGGCTGTTTTGGGGCGTGACGTGGGCGGCCTTGCGGCGAAGTTAGTGCAGTACGGGGCCGACAAGGTATACGTTGTCGAGGACCCGCTGTTGGAAAGTTACCAGGCAAACAGCTATTGCCGGGTAATCTTTGACCTGATTCACAAATATAAGCCGCAGATAGTTCTTTATGGTGCAACGGCAGCAGGCCGCGACCTTGCGCCCCGGGTTGCAAGCGCGGCCAGGGCAGGTCTTACCGCGGACTGTACGGATTTGCAAATCGGGGACCATCGGTCAGGGAAAAACGGTGATTTGCACAAGAATCTGCTGTTTCAGATAAGGCCTGCATTCGGCGGCAACATAATAGCCACGATTATCAATTATGACCGCTGGCCTCAAATGGCAACGGTTCGTGAAGGTGTGATGCCTGTTCCGGAGCCGGATATGACTCGAAGGGGGGAAACTATCGTTGAGAAGGCCCGGTTGTCTCGTGATGACCTGCCGTTAGAGATTCTTAAAGAGCACAAGCGCGCGAAGAAGGTGAACCTCAAGGCTGCGCGGATAATCGTGACCGGTGGTGCGGGCGTTGGGAGTAAAGATAATTTTCAAATGATATGGGACCTTGCGAACTGTCTTGGGGCGGCCCCCGGAGCAACCCGTGCGGCGGTGGATTTGGGTTTTATCAACCGCGACCACCAGGTTGGGCAGACGGGTACAACGGTTCGTCCCAGCCTTTATGTAGCCGTTGGAGTTAGTGGGGCGATACAGCATCAGGCGGGGATGTCGCAGAGCCAGAAAATCATAGCGATTAACAACGACCCTGAGGCCCCGATATTTCAGGTTGCGCATTACAGGATTGTGGGCGACCTGAATGAAGTTGTGCCGAGGATGATAAAGTCAATCAAGGAAAAATACTGACAGTGGATTTTAGTTTTCATATTTGATTTAAGCTTGCAGGATGAGGTTATGGCAAATTTTTTCACGGACAACGATGATATTCAATTCTTATTCAGACACACGAACCCGGAAAAGGTTGCTGAGATATGCGAAGAGGATTTCAGGTTCAGCAAGGATTTCGAGAGTGCACCGGCTGATGCTGCTGAAGCGGTTCAGAACTATAGAATGGTGCTGGATGCTGTTGGGCAGCTAAGCGCCGAGTTCATCGCACCGAGGGCGGAGGACATCGACCGCCAGGGCAATACGCTCAACGAGGATGGTTCAGTAACTTATGCGGCGGGAACGAGGGAGTCTCTGGATAAGCTGGCCCAGGCAGAGGTTATGGGCTTTACGCTTCCGCACAGGTTCGGGGGGCTTAACTTTCCGAACCTGATTTACACGATTGCTATCGAGATGGTATCGAGAGCGGACGCTTCTTTGATGAATATTTTCGGTTTGCAGGGGATTGCTGAGACCATAAATGCCTTTGCATCGGAAGAGATTAAGCAGCAGTACCTGCCGGATTTTGCGGCAGGCAAAACAACCGGTGCGATGGTTCTTACGGAACCGGACGCAGGCTCTGACCTGCAGGCGGTGAAGCTTCGCGCCTTCCAGGATGACAATGGTAACTGGTTGCTGCACGGCGTGAAAAGATTTATAACGAACGGATGCGGTGAGGTGCTGCTGGTATTGGCGCGGAGTGAGCCGGACCGCAACGGCGGGCTGGGACTGAGTTTGTTCGTGTGCGACCGAGGGCCAACGGTGCACATTCGAAGGCTCGAAGAGAAGTTAGGAATTCACGGTTCTCCGACATGCGAGATATTCTTCGACAACACGCCGTGTGAGCTTATCGGTGAAAGACAGAGGGGGCTTGTGACGTATGTTATGAGCCTGATGAACGGTGCCCGTATAGGCATCGCGGCGCAGTCGGTCGGTATTGCCGAGGCGGCTTTTTCCGTTGCCCGCGATTATGCCGCGAGCAGAAAACAGTTCGGGGTTGCCATCGAAAGACTGCCTGCGGTGCGTGACATGGTCATTGATATGAAGACGGCCATCGAGGCAGGCAGAGCACTTCTGTATGAAACGTCGCGTGTGGTGGATATGGAAATTGGATACGCAAAACAGCTTGAATGCAATCCGCCCAGTGACAAGGAAAAGGCGAAGCAGCTCAAAAAGGACTGTCGCAGGTACAAGAGATTCGCGTCAATGCTGACGCCGATGAGCAAGTACTACTGCTCTGAGACGTGCAACAGTGTCACGTACGATTCTATCCAGGTTTTGGGCGGCAGCGGGTACATGCAGGACTATCCGTGCGAGCGGCATGCCCGCGATGCGAGGATTACGACGATTTACGAGGGTACGAGTCAACTGCAGGTTGTAGCGGCGGTTCGGGGAGTCTGCAGCGGGACCGCGGGAAAGTTTATCGTCGAACTTGCAGAGCTTGACTACAGCAAGAACGTTAAGGACCTGCTGGAGAAACTGGCGGAGGGGACAGAGCAAATGAAAAAGGCGATTGCGTTCGTGAAAGAACAGGGCACCGAATACATGGATCTTTACGGCAGGGCCCTTGTGGATATCGCAATAAAGTTGATTAACGGGTACCTGTTCTGCGGTCAGGCCTGCAGCAAAGTGGATATGGAAGTTTCCGGCGGCGATGCCGAAAATAACGGTGACAGGCGACAGACAATACCTATGAAACAGCGCAAGGCGATTATGGCCGGACGATACATCAACAGGAACGCACCGAAGATAACGGCCCTGCTCGAGACGATACTGAACGGCGACAAAACGACTTTCAGCGATTACGAGGCGTTGGCAGGGGCCGTACCGCAGGATTAGGGAGCGACGATGCTGGGAGTTGTGATATTCGATTTCGACGGCGTGATAACCGATTCAGAGAGTCTGCACCTGAAGGCTTTCAACCGTGTGCTTGCACCATACGGTATCGAGATTAGCAGAGACGATTACTTCAGCGAGTATCTCGGGCTGACGGATTTTGATTTGCTTGCGTATTTGGTTGGCAAGGGTCTACTGAAAACCGACAGGACAAAAGTCGATGATCTTGCGGTGGAGAAAAAACTCATCTTCGAGGAGATGGCACAAACGCAGGCGCCCATAATCGACGGGGTGGTCGAGCTGCTTGAGATGCTGAGCAAGAATAATATACCCATGGCCATATGCTCAGGTGGTTTGTTAGGCGAGATTGAGTTGATATTGGATAGGTCGAGGCTGGGGCATTTTTTCGAAGTCATAGTTTCGGCAGAACAGGTTAGCAAAGGCAAACCGCATCCCGAGGGTTTTTTGCTGACGCTGAAAAGGCTTAACCACGGTCGTGCACATCCCATTACCTGCGAGGAGTGCGTGGTAATCGAAGATTCACACTGGGGCCTTGAGGCGGCGGCAGCGGCGGGGATGCATAGGGTAGCAATAACAAACAGCTATGAGGCTGAAGAGTTGTCAATGGCGGACATTATTATCAATCATCTCAGAGAACTAAGCATTGACCGGCTGCAGCAACTCTGCTCATAGGGGCGGGCGGTTTTATTGGCCTATCGGCAGGATTCCGGGGCCCATTACCTGAGCGTTTACCCTGCCGGTTTTGAGGTCGTACTCGATGTTATCGACAGAAACGCCGTTGAATAGGCATGGCCATGTCCTGTCACCGCGGACTGTCACGAGCGTTTTGTTGTTGTCGTAGAAGAGTTCACTGCCGGCGAAACTTTTGTCCTGGTCTTCGTAAGTTATTCCGCCGGTCGCCCAAAGTGTTGAAAGCTCGGAACGGCCCTGGGAGATTTGCTGCAGAAGGATTTCTACGTGAGCGGCCGTCGCCACAATGGCCTGGGCGGGCTTGTCATTGACAATCGGAACGTACCCGATATTCAGTGTTTTGTTTGGTTCGGCGTCTGCGACGATGCGACGGGTGCTGCAATAGTACTTCAAAGTTGCGAAATCACGCACCATCGCCCAGCATCGTTTCTTAAGGGTATAGCCATTTTGGGTATCGTTGGGCTGTGAAATAGCTGAATTATCAATTTTTATTACTCCCGGCCCGGTTGCCATGTATACCTGCTCGGCGGTATCATATTCGAATTTGCTGCACTTTAGCTCGGCTGCGCCAAGGCGTTTAGTACCGTTAGTTTCGACGGTTGCGAGGTGGACTGGGCCGCCGGCAGCGGTGATGTGTTTAAGCTCAAGGCCAGGTGCGGCAGCGGTCCGGTCGGCGCCGGTTAAGAGGTCCACTGTGAGGACTGGCGCCGATAACGTATACTGATGAGTGGCGTTGGAATCAGTCCGGGTCATTACGCATTTGCAGTCGCCTCGAAGGGTTACCTGATTTGCAGCGGCGCGAAAAACGGCTTGTTTTTGAGCTGTTACCGTGACCGGAACTGTTGTTGATTTTTGGGGCCGGTTAACCTCATTAACAGCAACATCATTTGGATAGAAGACAAGTTCCAGCGGCCCGACGGCCGTTGTGTCGCCGGATGAAACAGTGTAATCGATTTTTTTTGCGGTGAGCCTTGTTCTTTCAGTATTTCGACGAGAATCAACCGCCCGGATGGCGTCACGTGTCGTGTGCCCGGTTTTGAATGCGTCGAAACTCTCGACCGACATATCGGAATCACTCGGCACAATCAAAATGCCGTTGTCGCAGTTGACAAAAATATCGTTGGGCTGCTCAACAAACTCGGGAGCGAGACGGCCGGTGGTGGTGACATCGGCGGTTTTTGTCGGCTCATTGGGTGCTGCCGGCTGTACAGCGTTATTCGCCCCGTGTGCAGCAGATTCAGCGACTGTTTGGCTGCCGGATTGCGGCTGGTATATATCATTGATTGCAAGTTCGTCGCGGGCAAAAATTAATTGCTCGGGCGCATCAATAACAACGTTCCCACTGAGCAGGCACCTGTAATGGATGCCCTTTTTTTGTTCGGTTTTCCGGAGCGGTTGCGTATGCGCCGGCTTGCGGGATTCGTGATTGGCCTGGGCGCTATCGTGGGCAAACAATGTTCTTTTCGAGTTGGTAAAGCGCAAAGATTCGATGTGGGTCAAGCGCAGGAATTCAAGCCGTCCAGAAGAACCGTTGTAGACAAAGCGAAGCCCCTTGCCAAGCATGAAGGCATGCTGCGAGACGAACCTGACAGGTCCATCGGTGGAAAACTTCGACTGTTCGCCCATGAATGAGATGTCGTCGAGATAAATGCAGAGGTCGCCACCACTGCCGGTGTTTTTGGTTAGGATACGAATAACAACGTTACCCTGAAGCCTGGCATCTTTTGGGCTGGTAGTGTCGGCGTCATTTTCCACTGTGACCCGTCCATGGTCTGCAGTGATGAAAAAGTCAGCGTCCGGGCGAAACACATTCATGTAGGGCTTTTCTATTGCCCATTGGTCGCCGTTTTTGTGCAGAAGTTCCGCAAAGCCGAAGACCCGCCTTACAGTGCGGTCGTCACTGGAATCGGTCCACCTTGCCATTTTAAGCGTATTAACGCCCACGCCGCCGATTATCCCGGCATCAGCGCCGGATTGATTATTGTTCGTGTCGACAACATATTGGCTGTATTGGTCATCTACGGCGAAATCGACATTTTCGGACCTGCTCAGACGCCTATACAGCATGAATGCGGCCGCAACAAGCGTCAGCGAAACAAGCCAGATAAGCAATCTTCTAAACACGGAACCCACAATAAATCCCGCCACATTGTTAGGGCAAATATGTTTTCATAAGTTTCTGCCATCTGCCGGTGTTTTTGAGCAGATATTCTATGACTTCGCGTACGGCCCCATCGCCACCTTTGCTGGTGGTGACATAATCGGCGCATTTTTTTACTTCATCGACGGCATTTGCCACCGCTGCTGCAAATCCCACGTACCTAATCGGCGGCAGATCAGGCAGGTCGTCGCCCACATAGGCAACCTCGCGTGGTGAAATTGCCATCTCTTCGACCAGTTGTTCCAGTACCGGCAGTTTATCGTGACAGTCCTGGTAAAGATATTCTACGCCGAGTTCTGCGGCCCTAAGCTCGACAGACGCGGAGGACCTTCCGGTGAGGAACGCGACCTTTAGGCCTGCCCTTCGCCAGAGTCGAATGCCATGGCCATCCAGGGTATTGAAGAACTTGCATTCTCGGGCCTGCGAGTCGAGCGTGAAAGTTCCGTCGGTCAAAACACCGTCGACATCAAGAACCAGTAGTTTTATGTCATCGAGCTTCACATGCCCAGCCATAGCCAACCTTTCCGGCCCAGGTTTGCACGACGGTGAACACCTGGAGGTAAAAATCTCAACGGTCTTAGACCGTTACCACGGTACCGCGTTCATTATAACAGAGCAGATTGTGTTTTTCGCTGATGTAATCGGGTGTTGAATGAATAATGATGCGATTGTCCGCTTCGTGTTCTATGTGGGCCAGGACACTTCGTTTTTCATTCAGCAGATAGTGGGCCACTTCGGGCGAAACAAACAACTCGATTCTCTTTACATCGGGTTTTGAGGCTGAAAGATTGAGCAGTCGAATAATCTCGATTGCGAGTGATTCGTGACTCTTGATAAATCCGCTGCCTCCACAGTGTGGACATGCCAGGTAGGTGCTGGACTGAAGAGAAGGCCTCATTCTCTGCCTGGTCATTTCCACGATTCCGAACTGGCTTATTCTCAGTATTCTGGACCTGGCACGGTCGGGCTTGACGGCGGCGCGAAAGGCCTTTTCGACGCTCTTTCGGTGTTTTTCGTCGCGCATATCGATAAAGTCGCAGATTATCAAGCCGCCCAGGTCGCGCAATCTCAGTTGTCGTGCAATTTCCTCTGCAGCGGCAAGATTAATCTTGTAGGCCGTCTGCTCTGCATTGTCCGCCTGTCGATAGCGTCCGCTGTTGACATCTATGGCGACCAGTGCCTCGGTCTGCTCGATGACGACCGAGCCGCCGGCCTTTAGGGCAACCGTCCGTGACTGTATCTTGGCAATCTCGTCCTCAATATCATACTTGTGAAAAAGAGGCACCTTGGCGCTATAATACTTGACATTTCGTTTCAATCGCGGCGTCGCGATTGAAAGGAAGTCGCGGATTTTTCGAACCATGTTCTCGGAATCGCATACTATCTCGCTTATTCCACTGCTGAAGACGTCTCGAAGGGTACGTATCACCAGGTTGGATTCCTGATAAAGCTCACCTGGCGTTTTCTCGGAATCTATCCTTTTGGATATCGTAGTCCAAAGACGCTGCAGATATTTCAGGTCGTTCTGTACATCCCGCTTTGAGCAGCCCTTTCCTGCCGTACGAATGATGAAACCCTGCTCCTTGGGCGGCTTGCTTTCATCCAATATTCGGTGAAGCCTTTTTCGCTCATCCTCATCTTCTATCTTATGTGAAACGCCGTGTTTTCGCATCCAGGGCATCATTACAAGATACTTGCCGGGGAGTGAAATATAGGTGCTCAGCGTAGGTCCCTTGGTCTTTAACCCTTCCTTTGTCACCTGGACCAGTACCTCGTCGCCCTTATGCAGGCAGGTTTGAATCGGTGGTCTATCCTTTAGCGACTTGCGTCGTCCGACATTCTCTATATGACCGCTTTTGGCGTGAGAGAAATATCTCGGGTGCAGGTCGCTGATATGAAGAAAGCCGTTTCTGCCTATTCCAAAGTCGATAAACGCCGCCTGTATTCCAGACTCGATATTGACAACTTTACCCTTGTAAATATTTCCAACGTGACTTTCAAGGCTCGCTCTTTCGACATAGAGCTCCTCGATTCTGCCCTTTTCTATAACTGCGACCCTGCACTCTTCGCTTTCAGCCACGTTCACAAGCATCTGTCTTGCCATATGTTCATCCTTTTGAAGTTAACACTTTAGTAATCGTATCGTTGAACCTAATTCTTTTTATACCACTCAACGTGTGTGCGTCGCACCGGCGTATCTTTAGCAATACCCAGCAATGCAAGTATCTCACCGACGCGGATCGACCCCTGCGAACCGTACGCACAGTTTACTATTATATCAGTACCCTGTATTTCCATCGACTTTAGAAATGGTCTGACATTAACAATCTTCACTGCGGTCTTAGGGTCTTTTCGCCGCTCTAATTCGAGCTTATCGCTTGCCATAATCGCGGCGATAGTGTCTCTTATTTCTTCTTCGGTGGCACCGGAGACCGGCACGGCATAGCTGACCAGGCGAGGTTCGAATGAAACGTTCGCCTGCTCGACGCTTACAGTGAGCAAGTCACAGCCTGTGGGCAGTTCGTCCTGAAGCATCGATTTGAGGGCCTCTGCGGCTGACAATTCCCCGAGCTGGGCTGCCGGCGCATCGCCTGTTAAGACGGCTGCATCCACGCGAAAACACAACAAATCGGCATCGGTGCGGACTGCGACGCTGCGTGGAAGGGGCAAGGAAAGCCTGGCTCGCGGATTAAAACCCTTGCTGTGCTCAAGGGGTATACCGGCCCGAAAGCAGGCGCGATGAAAGACGGTAACGGTCTGGGCATGTGAGAGAAACCGCAGATTGCCGCTTATTCTAAACTTCATTACAACCAGCCTTGGCTGGCTCACTGTAGCTGTCACGCTCATCCTTAGAGGCCCCCAAGAGCCGATTGTCACAGACCTTTTGCACTATCGGTGCGATAATTTGCGTGTATTATGGCCGTTAGGCAGGAGAAAAACAAGCTTTTTTTGAATGTTTTTGCACGGTTGCGCGGGCAAAAAAAACGGGGCCTATACCGAAGTACAGGCCCCGAACTGATACAAACTCATCAGCTTACTGCTTTAGCAGTAATTACTACTCAGGCCACATCTGCTGCTTCTGCCATGTTTCTGCAACACCTGCATAATCCAGGAAGTTCAGCACACAGTCTTTGTTGACATCGCCAGGGAGGAAGCAACCGGTTGTAAAGCTCCAAACGTTGCCTGGAACGATAGTGACCGGGTCACTACGAACGAACTCATCCACTCTCCAGTAGAACGTCTGCCAGAGCGTGAGTACACCTATGTCATACAGGTCGCCATGCAATATCGACGTGATGTACTCGTCTGAAGATGGTGTCGCGTCAGCAACGGCTTGGGCATCCGTACCAAAGTAGAGTTGATGCTTGGAACCAGTATAATCAGCGAAGGTATTACCGGGATTCCAGCTAAGAACCACATGCGTAGTCGATGACCGAACATTTGTCGCGCCATCGCTCGGCGTCGGATCCCAAGCCTGAGGACCCAGTTTGATATAGTATACCTCTTTTACGTTGTCGCCGAGGTCGTTGATGACCAGAGTTGAGCCACTGCAACCACCCTCAGGATAATCGTAGAGTTTACCTGCATTGACGTCGTACGTTATCCAGTGGTCGGGGTCGTAATTGTCGTCGTTGTCAGTGTTTCCAACAGTGAGCTTGGCGATTATCACACCTGCTGTAGACGGACAGGCTATCTGTATACCGGCTAAGCGATTGGAATCGGTAGATAGATCGATCTCATTAGAAACCACCGTGCCATCAATTATTATGAGACGATGTACGCCGCCATCGTTGTCAGGAATGGCGATCTTACTATCTGTGTGTATGACCGAGCCGCCACCCTGTACGATAAGATAAGCGTCGTGATCTTTGCCCAGATTTATCCTGTCGTTCATGATAAAGAGGCCGCCATCAACAATAAGCTTGGCATATTGACTGCCACCTTCTCCATCGGGTCCGTCACCATCGATTTCGCTTTCAGAGTTGGCAACCAGCGTGGCGCCAGCCGGAACAATGATGGTGCCGTAACATTTGACTTCATCATACTCTTCTGTTCCGCTGACTACGTATGTGTCACCCCAGTCAACTTCCAAGTTGTCACCCAACGCAGGCAGAGAGAGCCCGACAAAACAAACAAGAGAAATTAAAAACATCAGTTTTCTATACATAATACTCCTCCTTCAAAACTAAACTCAAACTAAATTTTGCTCTAAGCATTTTACAATATGCAAACATCTGAAATTCCCTTGTCATCAAAACCACTTTCGGCTTAGCGAAGGTTATCAAGCCAGCCGTCGGCTACGATGCCAATATCCTTCCAATCAACTACACAGTCGGCGTTAAGGTCGCGGATGTCCGGAGTGTACTTCGGAACGCAGCGTACCGGATACAGACCGATGTCATCGAAGTATACAACGCCTATACCACCGGGTACATTGCCGACCTTGTCGCCAAAGCCGATAGCTATCGAAGTAACGTTCGACAGGTCAACACCACCGGCAGTAAAGTCCGCCAGGTTGATATTCCAGTCGATCCATTCCGCTGTCTTAATATCTTCCGGATTGTCGCCTTCGTCACCGTAAGTGGCTATGGCGCCAATGTTTCCGTTCAATATTACCCACATCGAGGAACTGTCGTTCTCTGCGTT
>Ga0210003_1000724_pt1 | contig 29908 bp, 26 predicted proteins | sample LantaG_FD_182804 | JGI IMG/M metagenome (GOLD analysis project Ga0210003, IMG submission 182804) | Deep subsurface microbial communities from Baltic Sea to uncover new lineages of life (NeLLi) - Landsort_02402 metaG (SPAdes) (version 2) | ecosystem: Environmental > Aquatic > Marine > Oceanic >... | reverse complement strand
AGACCCCATACACGAGGGCGACCGGCGAGAAGGCGATGGGGCGTCTGCGCAACCAGGCCCAACCGAGCCACGTCGCGCCAACCAGTCCCAGCAGACCCAAGGAGACATTGATCGCCTGGTAGAGCGCCAGTCCGTTGAGGGTACCGCCAGCGAGCAGCAGGTAAGCAAAGACGACGGCGATGGCCGCTTCCTGGATCATTCCTCTCGCGCCCGCTTTTTGCATCGCCTATCCTCGACGTCCGCGACTGTTCAAAAAGTCCCGCAGGTGACCGGCGACGGCCTTCGCGCCGCGCCAGACGTAGTCCAGGTCTTCCCAGGAGCGGATGCGACGCAGGTTGCGCCATACGAAGCGTGGCGTCAGGAAGGAGCCATAGACCTGCGCCGAGAGCGTCATCACCTCGGCGGGGGTCATGTCAGGCACGGCCAGCACCGGCTCCCGCATGTCGTATCGCTCGTAGTCGAGGGGATCAAAGCCAGGGTGGAACCAGTTGTGCTCGACGGCCTGGGCGTGCAGCGGGGTGCCCGGGTAGGGGACGACGACGGTGGATTGCAGCATCTCGGCGTGGCCACGGGCCATCAACTCGCGGGCCAGGTCAACCGTGCGCTGCGCGTCGTCCCGCGTCTCCCAGGGATAGCCGGCCATCACCGTCAGGTGGATGTCCAGGCCGGCCGCAGAGATGAGCCGCGAGTCCTCGATGATTTGCTCGACGGTGATGCCTTTGTTCAACCGGTCGAGCGTGGCCTGGTTGGCCGATTCCAGCCCCATCTTCAGTTTGCGGAAGCCGGCGCGCTTCATCAGGTCGAGCAGGTCGGGCTGGCCGACGTAGCCGTAGCGCATGTTGCAGGAGAAAAGCAACTCCCGATTGTAGCCGCGCTCGATCATCCCCTGGCAGAAGCGACGCAGCCAGCCGCCAGCGGGGAAGGTGCCGGTGTCGTCGAAGATCTCGCGGGCACCGTGTTCCTCGATGAGAAAGCCAATCTCGTCCAGCAGGTGCTCGGGGCGGCACGAGCGGAAGCGGGGATAGAGCACCGTCCAGGCGCAGAAGGTGCAGCGGCCCCAGGGGCAATCCCGGCCGGCCATGGTGTAAAAGAAGGGGGTACGTTTCTTCCACTTCTCGCCGTAGAGGTGGGCCTGGGTGAGACTCCGGTCAACGAAGGGCAGGTCATTCAGATCGTGTTCCAGGCGGAAGTGGCCGGTGTCGCGCACCGCCTCGCCATCGCGGTAGTAGATGCCGGGCGGGAGGGGGAAGCCCGCGCGCAGGTGGCGGGCCAGGGCCAGAAGGGAGAAGTCGTAATCCCCTCCGGTGATGACGTAATCCACCGCGCTGTTTTCCATCGTCTCCAGCGGCAGGGCGGTGACGTGGTCGCCCATCAGCGCCGTTTGGCACTGCGGCGCCAGCCGCTTCACTCGATCCACAATCTGCCAGTGCTGGCGCACGACGGGGGTCTTGGTCTCGAAGGCGATCAGATCTGGCTGCTGGGCCTGCACACGCTGTGCAAACTGGTCCCAGGTCCACTTGTTGGTGATACCATCCCACCACAGCACGTCGAAGCCGTCCTGCGCGAGCAACGTTGCAGCGCAGGCTGGCACCACCGGGTAGATGTACGAGGGCGCGTGATACCATTGGAACTGGCGGTTCTGGGTGAGCATGGGACTGCCAGCACCGGTGAGGGGGGGATAAGAGATGGCGATTTTCATAGGCTCAGGGTGCAGGATGCAAGATGCAGGATGCAGAGGTCAGGCATCCACAGTTGTGACGGTCAGGCCGGTGATGCCAGCAAAATCGGCTGTATTGTGGGTTAACAGCGAACACCCGTATCGCAATGCACACGCGGCCACCCACGCATCCTGGACGGAAATGGGGCGGCCTTGTTTGCGCCGCTCAACGCGCACAGCCGCCCACTGCCAACAAACCTGTGCATCACACGGCAACACAGCGAAGCGACGCAGCCAGGCCTCCAGTCGTTCTATGCGCGGCTGCCCCCAATTCCTGATGTAGGCCCACTGATACAGTTCCGCCAGGCTCACAAAAGAAATGAAGAGCGTCTCACCTTCCAGCAACTGAAGATAGCCCGCAATGCGTGTGTCGCGTTTGAACAGAAACGAAACCGCGTCAGTGTCCAGCATCATCATGGCAGCGGCTCCCGTTCCATTTCCAGGTCACGTTGGCGCCACGCGCGGACTGTTTCTCGGAATTCCTCCACCGATTCGTCTTCCGGCCAGAAATCGGCCCACAAGTCATCCACAGACCACACTGGTCGGACGCCCTCCGCTTGAGCGACAGCGTGAGCGTTTCGACCATCCCAGAATGGGTCGGCGGAGGCGGTCATCTGAGACAACAATCGTTCGATCTCCACGCGCGGCACGCGACGGTAGCCGCTGCCAGGCAAGCGCACCAGCCGGATCAGGCCGCGCTTCTCCCAGCCACGGATGGTCTGCTGATGGACACCGAGCATCTGGGCCGCCTCCTTCATCGTCACCGTAGGCGATTTCGTCACCACTTCTCACCTCTCAATCGCTAGACTTTGTAACATTTTATAACATTCCGTGGATTTTGTCAATGTCTAGGAATTTATACGGTGGCAACTTAGTGATGAGTATCACTTCCACCGCGGCAATTTCGTGAAATGAGACCCTTCCGCTACTCTGACCGCCTTTTGCAGCCCGCTTGGATCTAAATGATGGCGACGCACTTCGCCCGTGCGAGGATTGACCGAGAGCTGTTCGGAGGGAAAGACGTACTGCCAGAGCCACTCCCTCTTGGCGTTGGGGTACTTCCGGTCCAGTGCGAAATGGGGTCTGTCAACTCCTTGTGCAGTACTTCTCGATACAGGAAGAGCAGAGCATTCAGTGCCTGGTTCTGGGTCGATGCGGCGACTTGCTGATCCACAGCGAGGTGAGTGAGGAAAGCCTCGACTCGACACCTCCCATCTCTCGCGGATGTCGTTTGCCGTGGAAGAGGATGTAGCGCTTGATCCAGTTGACGTATGTCTTCTCGGTGCTTGCCGCGTAGTGCTTGAGGCGTATGGCGTCACGCACCTGATCCAGTAGTCTCTTCGGACGACGCTGCATAGGATGTACCTCCAGATATGAGGCTTGGGCGCTGGCCGGGCTCTGTGAGTTTGACACAGGGTCGCGTTTGCCGTATACTGACGGACACCGGAAGCCTGGGAATGTGAACGATGGAAGAACAGCACAAACGTTCTAATCTGTCACGTCTCAGCTTACCCGTTCTGTTGAGAGAGATTCCGGATTCCGTCTCGGGGATGCAGCAGTTCTTCAATTAATCCTGTGGGGGGATGATATGCCGCATCGGTATATCGTCCCCGTGGGGGACAAAAAGCAGGGTCAGTAGATTATCATGTTAGGCGCATAACCGTTCGGTAGGCAAAGCTTGGCGTTCTCAAGAATGGATAATTGCATTTCACGGAGGTGAAAATGAAACGGATCGGCGATCTGACCATCCCGCATATTGCCTCGCTATACGCTCAAGTGCCGGCGGACCGATTGGAACAATTCCAGGCTTTCCGCCGGGCTTTCCCATATAAAGACCTGACCCTCGACGGGGTAACGTGGTCATACCTGACCGGCGGACAAGGCGATTCACCTCTGCTGTTGCTTTCGGGGGCGCTAGCCATCCCTGACATATCTTGGGTTACGATCGTCAACTTTGCGGCACGGCGACGGGTGATCGTGCCTGCCTACCCGTCGCTGACGACGATGGATGCCCTGGTGGATGGCATCGCCGCCATCTTGCGGCGCGAAGGGGTAGAACAGGCGCACGTGATGGGCGGCTCTTATGGTGGTTTCGTCGCTCAGGTCTTCGTGCGCCGCCACCCGCAGTTGACCCGCTCGCTGGTGCTTGCCCACACCCAGCCACCGTACGCGGAGATGGCAGCGCGGATGCGCCGCTTTGCCCGCTTGCTGCGCTGGATGCCGATGGGATTGGTGCGCCAGATGATGCGCCGGGTGTTTCGATCAATGATGCCGGAGCGGAGCGAGGAGACCGCCTGCTTGCTGGCCATCTTCGACGAGCTGATTGGATATACCCTCGGTAAAAAGGACGTGATCGGTATCCTTGAGCGCATGGCCGATTTCTCCGTACGGTCGTTTACTCCTCAAGACATGTCCGGATGGCCAGGAAAGGTGCTGCTGGTCTTTGGCGACAACGACCCCTCCACGCCGCCCGACGTGCGGCAGCGGCTGGAGTCCCTTTATCCAGGATGCCAGGTGCACCTATTCGAGGGGACCGGGCACGCGGCCTCGGTGACCCGCCAAGACGAGTACTTGGCCGTAATCGACGGTTTCTTGTCGCAATCGTAAGAGGAGGGCGTTCGATGTTCATCCGCGCATGCCACAGTAGGTTATGGCAGCCAATAAGACTCAGAGCTGCCTATCTCCGGGCGCCACCAGCAGTTATTCGCCCGACGGCACAACGAGCGCTGGAGGAGGAAATCCTGCCAAGTAAGTGGGTGTCACGACTGGAAGCAAGGTGCCGCCCAACATGCGCTGGAGCTGACCGGGCTATCATGCGCCGAAATCGAAGTTGGTTTGGTCTCTGTAGTCGGTCATCGAGCGAGGTTGACGTTGCAAAGCCGCCCGGCAGCTCAGCTTTTTCGTTGGGCGGCCCACGTTGGATATTGGTAGTCCGGACAACAAGCGGCTAGACCGGAGTTCAAAGGATGAGTCACACTATGGTTGATCGCAAAGGTATAGTTTCATTTCTGGTGATTACTTTCGGCATAACCTATGCTATTGAGGGAGTATTGATCCTGGCGGGGTTTCGGATAACAGAGATTCCCCCACTTTACGGCCAGTTCATCATTGCAGGGGTGATGTGGGTTCCAGCATTAGCTACCGTGCTCACGATCAAATCGATCACCCGAGAAGGTTTTGACATCACCGGTTTTCGCATCGGCGCATTGAGGCCGTACCTCACTTCGGCGCTGGTCGTACCAGCTTGCTTCATTGCTGCCTATGCTCTTACATGGCTCTTCGGCCTAGGCCGACCGGACTGGCAGATGGCAGATTTTCGTTCACTTCTGGCGTCAACCGGGGTTGATACTTCAACGATGCCATCACCGGGGTTGGTTCTGCCAGCAGTGTTTCTAGCCAGCCTGTTCATTGGCCCTACGATCAACGGCATATTTGGCTTTGGTGAGGAGTTTGGTTGGCGTGGGTACTTGTTGCCAAAACTGATGCCACTGGGCAAATTCAAGGCTTACGTCATCGTAGGCGTGATCTGGGGTTTGTGGCATGCACCGTTGATTGTGGTGGGCTTTAACTACCCAGGCTATCCCATATTGGGCATTATGGGAATGGTGGGTATGACCACAGCCTTGGGTATTTACATGAATGAGTTAACTCTACGGAATCGCAGCTCGATTTTGGCTGGGTGGATTCACGGAGCATTCAATGGTCAAGCGTACGGAATCTGGCGCATTCTATTCCCAAATGTCAACCCATTGCTTGGTGGATTGACAGGATTGGTAGGGATGGCTGTGTGGCTGGTCGTGGGGTTGCTGGAGGTACATCGCGGGCGTGTAGTTGCAGGAGAGCCTGATGATTAATGTTCTGATGTCACGTTCGGGACAAGGGGGTGTCTACCAATCCGTAACATAATGAGGGGGGCCGCCCAACAATGCGTGGAGCCGACCGTGCCTGTCGGCGCTCGGTAAATCGCGACTTTTTCGTTTTGATGGTAGACTTGTTCAGTGTGGTGGTTTTGCACACCCGGCGCGGCGGCTCACGCTAACCGTTAGGCTGCCAACTGACCGAGTGGCCGAGGAGAAGCATCGTATGCCAGAGATTCCAGCAGTTTATTTTGATATAGTATGGAAATTCATCCTCTCCCTGATCGTTCTGATCATTACGCTGGGGACCAACCGTGCCATCAGTAGCTTGCTTAGAAAGCGCATCAAGGAGACGTCTCACAGGCATACCCTGCGAATGCTGATTCGCAATGGAGTGCTGATCCTAGGGGCCATCAGCATCCTGGCGATCTGGTTGGGGTTCGGCAGCAGCTTCACCGTGGCTATGGGCATCTTGGGCGCCGGTATCGCCTTTGCCTCTCAGGAGGTCATTGGGTCTCTGGCAGGCTATCTGAACATCGTTACCGGTAACCTCTTTCGTATTGGCGACCGAGTGCGAATTGGAAACGTGATTGGAGACGTGCTGGACATCAGCCTCTTGCGGACGATGGTAATGGAAATCGGTGAATGGATCAAGGCAGACCAATACACTGGCCGCATCGTGAGCATTGCTAATCGCGCCGTGTTTTCCGATCCGGTGGTCAACTACACTCAGCACTGGCCCTATTTGTGGGATGAGGTGATGGTGCCTATCACCTATGATAGCAACTGGCAGAAAGCAGCTCAGATCATTTTGGAGCACGGTCAGGAGTATAGCTCTCACTCCCAGGCGAAGGCCAAAGCCGAGCTGCAGAAAGCAGTGGAGCGCTACCCTGCTCTACATGAGACTTCGGTAGAGCCTACGCTATACACCGTGATGACAGACAACTGGATTGAGATGACCCTTCGTTATGTCGTTGATCCTCACAAGCGACGCGCTATGAAAGGCAAACTCCATCGCGGACTGCTGCAGCAGTTCGGGGAGGAACCCGACATTACTGTCGCCTCCGTGACGGTTGAGATTGTCGGTTTCCCGCCGCTCACGGATGCCAGATCAGCCCCGTAAGGAGCCATTTGATGAAAGAGGAAGCGAAGGCCACGTACTCAGTCAGAAGAATAGGAGGGTACCTCCACAAGATAGTCCCTATTGTTGATGGCACAGGAAAGGTAGTCTATCAAGCCGTCACTCCCTTCATGGTGGAGCTGAGACCTCGCGATCTCATGCAGATCATCGTAGGAGCATCTCTGCTTGCCATCCCCGTTGGGTTTACTGAGGAAACCTGGGTGCTGGGGGAACGCCTTCCGCTCAACAACGTCCTTGCGCTGGGGATGATTTCCCTTCTGTTCGTTGCGGCATTTGTCTACTTCAACTTCTACCGATTCCACCTGAGAGAACACCTGGGCGAGTACTTCAAGCGCGTCATTGCGAACTACGTGCTGTCGCTTGCCGTAGTAGGTGTTCTGCTGACCATGATTGGGAAGTGCCCTTGGGGCATCGACAACACTCTGTCGCTGAAGAGAATCATCATAGTCACTTTCCCCGCCTCAATGAGCGCGGCATTGAGCGACACGGTGAAGTGAAAAGGTCTTATGGCGGCCTAACATCGGGTTGTAGCCGACCGCGCTTCGCGCGTGCAAGTCGGCGGCCAAACGTGCTTTGTGGTTAGTCGGTCAGCGAAGGTGATTTTCCCGCACCCGCGCGGCGGCTGAACCCGTGGCCGTTAGCCGCGCCAGCGATGCGGGAGGACGATAGATGACAGATTCGGATTTCAGTGCTATTGCTGAGGTAGTGCCGCAGGTCTCGTACGAGATTGTTGGGCGGATCATACCCGGCATTATTGTCATACTCAGCCTGGTCGTGGTTGCAATGGGGCCGACTCGAGCAGTGATGCATCTGGATGAGGCAGTCATCCATCCGGATCCTGCGCTGAGTGGATGGGCTGTGGTGCTGATGATCATAGCGGCATACATATTGGCGTTTGTCCTGGATGGCGTTTGGCAGATGCCGGCGTGCGTTCGTCGCCGGGGTGAGGAACCTCGCCAGCCTGATCTTCAAGCGCCTTCAACTTCATTGAAGTTCGATGTAGTGAATCAAGAGTTGCCCAAGGCGGGTGCTTGGCTGACAAAGCTGTATGCCGAAACGAATACGACTCAGGTGCTAATCATCGGCTGGGTGGTTAGTGCAGCAATCAATATCTACTTCCTGGTGACTGCCTTCTCCGTCGAGAGACTGTGGTTGGAAATAGGCCTCATTGCAGGCACAATCGGGGTGGTGGCGGTTCGCAACAGTATCACCACGACACGTGAGGACAGTTTGGAGAATCTGTGGGTTCTTTTGCAGGAGCGGACATCTGTGGAGCAGGCCGAGAACACAGCCGGGGAGGGGAGGCGCGGCTAACCCGCGCTGCACCTGACGCGGCTACCGCGCGCGAAAATTGAGAGTTACACCCGCATTGCGGGTGCTGAGGTAGCGAAGTTGAGGGACACGCACCCGGCGCGCAGGTGAGCTAGGCCGTTAGGCCGCTTGCCACACATTAGTTTCGCAAGAGAGTTTTCAATGTACAATCATGCTCCAGAGGGCTACGTTTGTCCGTTCTGTCTAATCATTCAAGGTATTGAAAACGAGCACGTCTGCTCTGTTCAAAATGACATCATATACCGTGATGAGACAGTTACAGCATTTATCGGCTCGCATCAGTGGCCCAACAATCACGGCAACGTAATCGTCGTTCCAAATGAGCATTTCGAGAACATTTACGACCTGCCCGTCCACTATGCTGTAGATATTCACCGAGTTGCCAAGATGATTGCAATAGCAATGAAAGCGGTGTATTCTTGTGATGGGGTATCAACGCGCCAGCATAATGAACCATCAGGCAATCAGGATGTATGGCATTATCATTTGCATGTGACGCCCCGCTATAAAGATGACCAGTTTTACACTACTCATCGGGAGTTTATGCCAACTGAGAAAAGGGCGAAACACGCAAAAAGGATCAGGGACTATTTGGCAAAGCAGTCAGAAAACATACAATCGTTGTAGAACCAGGCAAGAGCTTTCAGCATCAAAGCGCGGCCTAACACCGCTTGGTGCAGCCATCCCATGAAAAATACCCGGCGAAACGCCTCGAATATGCCGAGATGGTATTACGAGGATATCGTTCAGTTCCCCGCCCCGCGTAGTCTACCCCAGGCAGGACGTAAACGTCAGTGTTCACCGGGCGCATCTTTGTCTCAGCACGCGCAGGATGAAGAGCGGGTTGCCAGGCAGGTAGCGACGCCACAGCCGGGCGGGGTCGCTGAACAAGCGGCACAGCCACTCCAGCCCGTGGTCGAGCATCCAGCGCGGGCCGCGAGGCTGGACGCCGGCGACGAAGTCGAAGAGGGCGCCCACGGCCCAGACGACCGGCACGTGCAATTCGGCGCGGTGGGCGGCGATCCACCTCTCCTGGGTTGGGGTGCCCATGCCGACCAGGAGGATGTGGGGGCGCGCGGTGTTTACGGCGGCGATGGCGGCTGTGCCCCCACCCCCCCGGCCCCCCTCCCCTCTCCGCCCCCTCCCTGACCCTCCCCCAACTTTGGGGGAGGGCACCACGAGAGGGGGAGGGGGGTGCAGGTAGCCGTGGTGGGCGCCGACGATGCACAAGCCGGGGTGGCGCGCACGGAGGAGTTGGGCGGCGCGGGCGGCCACGCCGGGCTGGCCTCCCAGGAAATAGAGCGTGACCCCGCCGGCGGCACACGTCTCGCACAGCGGCTCGATCCAGTCGGCGCCGGTCATGCGGCCTGGGAGGCGGTGGCCCAGCAGCCGTGCCCCCAGCGCCACCCCCGCCCCATCGCAGTAGACCAGGTCGGCCCCGTTGAGGATGGCACGCAGTTCGGGGTCGCGGTGAGCGGTGTTGAGGACGTGGACGTTGGCGTAAAAGATGCTACTCCTGGCCCCGCTTCGTGCCCGCTGCGTGGCCTCCCGGATCAGGTCGCCCACACTCAGGCGGTGAACGCCGACGCCCAGGATTTCTACCGCTTCGGACGTCCTCGTCAGCAGCGGGTCATACTCCGCAGCGTCGTTCATTCCCCTACCTGTGGTCGCCTCCCCGCCGCCCGGCGCACCCGGTCGCCGTAGCGGGCAAAGTGGCGCACCAGGTAGCCCCGGTCCCCTTCCACCTGGATCGCCTCCTCCGGGCAGACCTGGGCACAGTAGAGGCAGCGTAGGCAGGGAGGGCACTGGAAATCGAAGCCGGGGGCGAGGATGTCCAGGCCCAGGGGGCAATAGTCGAGGCACAGGCCACAGCGGGTGCAGCGGCCCGTGTCGAGCCAGAGCCGCTCGATGCGGGCATCCTGCGCCTCGTAGACGTCCTGCAGAATATGCAGGCGGTGGAGCAGCCGCCGGGCCCACTCCTGCCCGTGGACGGCGCGGGTGGCGTCGCGCAGGGGGGCCAGGGCGGAGTGGTCGAGCAGGCGGGCGAGCGCGCTGCGTGGGGGAGCGGGGTCGAGCCACAGCAGGGGCTCCAGCCGCGCCACAGCGTCGAAGCCGGCCTCGGTAAAGTGGCCCCGGCGGGCGGCGACGCGCAGGTAGGGGATGGTATTGGGATTCAGGCCGAACAGCCGGGCGGTGGCCAGGTCAAGAACAAAGGGATCGGTCGCCGCCAGGAGCATATCGGCGCGGCGGGGGATGCCGTCGCCGGGGCCATTGCCCTCCATGGCGATCAGCGCGTCGGCGATGATGAGGTGGGGATGGATAGCCTCATTGAGCGCGACGATGTTGGCAGGCAGGTCGGCGTGCACCAGCCGCTTGTCGGTGCCGGAGACGCAGCCGATGAGGGATTTGAGCGCCAGGCTCATCCCCGCCTCGGCGTGGGTCTTGAGTTTGGGCAGGTTGAGAAAAAAGCCGGCCTCCAGGCAAAGGCGGGCGACGCGGACGGGGCCGGTCGCCAGGCGCACCTCCGTAACCGGGGCGTGGTTGAGGTCCACGCACTCGACGCCGTAGTGAGCACACAGCGCCCGCACCCCCAGCCGCTCGAAGACGTCAATGCCCTTGCGGTAGACACCGACGTTGGGGCCATCGCCGACGACGACGTTGGTGTAGCCGCGCTGTTGGAGCACCTCGATGACGGCGGCCAGCAGCCGCAGATCGGTGGCGTTGCCGGTGAGGGCGGAGAGGTCGTTGTTGAGGTTGGGTTTGAGGAGGATGCGCGTCCCTGGGCTGGCAGGGAGGCGAACAGAACAGGTACCTAAGATGTCGGTCATGGCTCGGCGCAGGTGTGTTCGCCCGCTTACCGCGCTGTACCAGGTTATGGGCCGGCCGTCAACGGGCAGAGTATGTTTGTTGATGCCGGTGGTCTTCACGAGATGACCTCGGTATAGACAGCAATGAAGCGATCTACGACTTTCTCCCAGGCATAGCGGGCAGCGGTTTGCTGCGCCCGCTGACCAAGAATAGCCAGAGCGCCAAAGCCAGCCTGCAAAGCACGAATGAGAGTCTGGGCGGCCTGTTCAGGCTGGGCGAAATCGGTCAGAAAGCCGTTACTGCCATCTTGGATAAAAGTCCGAAAGGAGGGCAAGGCGTTGACCACGGGCACAGTGCCGGTGCTCATCGCCTCCAGCACCGAGATGCCAAAGCCTTCGTACTCGGAGGCCGACACGAACAGGTGCGCGCGGCCCAACCAATCGGCCAGAACCGAGTCGGGCACCTGCCCGGCAAAGGTGACCGCCTCAGCCACGCCCTGGGCAGTGGCGAGAGCACTCAGCTGAGGGGCGATGCCCTCGAAATCGCAACCAACGAGAGCCAGGTGGGCATGGGGCACCGTCTGGCGCACGATGGTCAGACTGCGAATCAGATTATCCACTCGCTTGTTGCTGCTCAGGCGGCCGACGTACAGCAGCAGGCCGGACTCGATCGCCTTGTGCACCCCAGCCAGGCGACTGAAATCAACGCCGTTTTCAATAAGAATGATGCCAGGCACCAAAGGAGAGAACAAGTCACGGTCGTGGGCACTGTCGGCGATGACCCGGTCGGCGCGCCTCAGGAGCAGACGTGTAACCGTGTGGAAGTACAGTTTCTTGACCAGGGCCAGCCGTCTGGTATGGAAGAAGCCACCGTGAGTGGATACAACGATGGGCTTACGGTGATAAGGTCTGGTCAGGGTCAAGAAGTCGGCGAAAAAGTCAACGTTGTGGACGTGGAGCAGGTCGTAGTCGGACACGAAACGCAGGATGCCGGGCGCGACAAAGAAACGCTGCCCTCCCCAGTAAGGGACGCGGACGACACGAATGCCATCCACCGTATCATGGGCAGGCAGGATGCCAGGCAGGTAGAAGCAGCGGTTGAGCGTGAGCACGTCGCTGCGGACATCTCGCCGTAGCAGGTGGTGGCACAAGTCCTTGGTGAACCGCTCCACACCTGCCATAGACGGGTAGAACTGGCGGGCAATTTGTAAAATCCTCAATTCTGTCTCAACTTCTCATACACAGCTAACGTGCGTCGCGCTGCCACCCGACCGAAGAGCCCGGCCTGCTGTCCGTGCACGTGCAACAGTGGTCATTACCTATCCCCGCTCGCCGGCCGTGTACAGAGTAACCCCCTCGTAAATTGCGCGGAGCAACCGAGAAGTCGCCGCGAAAGACCCACTGTCTAGCAAGCCTGTTTTCGCGGCACGCAGCGTCTGCACTAACAAAAAGCACGGCATCCCATAGCGTGGCATATTCTTGAGATAGAACAACGTCTTGTTGCGCAAAAAATGGCAATAGTAGGTTACTGCGTCGAAAGTGCGAGTCTGACAACCGCCTCTGCCAAGGTGCAGATGCACAAGCGCGGCCTTCGGGTCAAAGATGATACGGTGCCCAGTGCGACGGAGGCGAAAGCAAAAGTCAGTATCCTCAAACCCGGCATTGCCGCCAAATCGCGTATCAAAGCCACCAACGCGTTGCACCAGCACGCGGCGGAATGACATGTTTCCTCCCCGTGCCCATTCCACCTCGGCCCGGCGTGGAGAGGAATGATTAACCACGAGCCGTCCGCACAGTGTCACCCGACCAATGCAGGTTGTGTCCGCAATTGGCTCACCGTTTTCGATGACCCGTCCAGCCACCCCACCCACCGATGAGTCATCGTAGTTCGCCGCGTGCGCAGCAATCCAACCCGGCCGCAATTCCACATCATCGTCACAAAAAAGCACTACATCGCCTCGCGCTTGCCCCACGCCGAAGTTACGTGCCTCAGGTAACCCAGGCGTTTCAAGAGAGAAGTACCGTATGTGCTCAAGGTGGCCTGCTAGAAATGCCTCCGTCTGCGGTGCGTGATGAGCCGTCTGATCCACGACGATGATCTCACACGGTTCATAATTCTGTTCTTGGAGCTGCGCTAACGTCTTGCACAGAACCTCTTCCCGATTATAGGTGGGCAGAATCACGGAGACGAACGGGGCCGACATGCTGACTATCTCCAGTATCCGAGCGTGCCCGGGCGGACCGCCTGCACTATCTTCCTTCCAACCCGCCAAACCGCACTAGGCGAGTATGATACCGCACGCATTGCGTGGTAGACCATAGCCGGATAGCGGTAACACCGCCCAGCCTGGTACGTCAGTTCCACCTCGAAACGGGCCAGTGATGGACGCTCCAGCCGTCGCAACGACTGCGCGGCGGGTGGCAGATCGGCGAAGACGCGGCGGATGAATGTAACTCCACGCTTCGGCACGTACCAGGCAACAAATTGCGCCAGCACCCGAGGTACAGCCTCATCATCATTTGTCAAGGAGGGATCAATCTCGATGGCCTGCTGCACATATCGCCTGCCCGCAGCGTCACGCCCCAGCGCATACTCCACAAGTGCTGCCCATATCAAAGTGACCAGTGCCACCGTGCGCGACTTGGACGCCATCAACGGCGAACTGGGCGGAAGGTAGTCGAACGCTCGCTCGACCACTCTGGGAGCATTCGGTTGAATACCGAAGCGATCCATTTTCTGTATAACATCGGTTTCTCCAAGGTGATAGACAGCTACCACTTCGGGGGAATAGCAAATCCCATACCGCGCCGACAGCCGCAGCCATAGGTCCCAGTCTTCAATGTAAGTGAGCGATTCGTCAAACATCCCTACGTCATCCAAACAGCGCCTGCGCACCGCTGCTGTGAGCAGCGGAACACGGTTGCTCAGTGCAAAGCTGGCAAACGCCGACTGTCCGCGTCGGGGGGGATAACCCAACAGACCCCACGCACGCCCCCAGTGGCGGCGTGGTCCGTACGAACGAGCACGAGCGTATGCAAATCCTGCCGAGGGGTAAGCATCCAACTGAGTCACTTGAAGTTCCAGTTTGTGCGGCAGCCAGAGATCATCTGCATCCAGGAAGGCGATGTATTCGCCAGAGGAGTGCCGAATGCCGTTGTTGCGCGCTGCAGAGCGCTCGCGGTTAGGCTGGTATACATAGACAATCTGGTCACCAAACTCACGCAGGACAGTCGCTGTGTCGTCGGTGGAACCATCGTCTACGACAATAATCTCAAAATCCCGATAGATCTGTGCCAGCACACTCTCGATTGCCTGTGCCACACAATCGCCATTGTTGTACGTGGGGATGATTACGCTGACTTTGGGCATAGGGAGTCAAACGGGTTGGGCAGGCCTGGGCCGCAGCAGGTATCTCGCACCTTCCCATACGTAGCCTGCATCCACGCGCAACCGGCACTCGCGCAGGAAGTCAAGAGTCGCCAGCCAGTAGCTCCAATGGATGGGCGAAACGAACCGCGCGATCGTTTTCAACCAGCGGCGGATCAATCGGCGTCGGTCCACCAGCGCGTCCAGCCGCGCCTGGGAGCGCCCGGATCCGATGCACCGTCGTCGCAAGTAGGGCTTCGAAGCTCGATCAGCCTGAACGACGTGGTAGACTATTGCATCTGGCGTGTACCAAGTGCGTGCCCCCAAACGTTCTAGCCGCAAGAGCAACTCCATCTCCTCCGCTTCCAACAACGCCTTGCCACTGCGTCCCAACTCGGCACAGAAGCCACCCGCCTTCACGAGCAGTTCACGCCGAATGGACAGGTTCCCCCCGTACGGAAACAACGGAAACACTGCTTGCTTCGCCTGATCGCCGTAGTGCATGGCCGAGAGGAACCCGTCCAGTTCGGCAACCCACCACATAGGGCGGGCACAACGCCAAGCCAGGAGGACAGGCCCACCAACCACATCGGCCTGGTAGCGGATATGTGCCATAGCCAGCGCACGAAGCCAGCCAGGACCGGCCAGCGCATCATCGTCGAGAAACGTCAGCACGTCGCCTTGAGCCAGTTCAATGCCGCGGTTGCGAGCGTAGGAGAGTCCTTGCTGCCGCTCAGTCGCGTAGAGCAATGGTACGTTAGATGTGCCTGTCAAGGACCGCACCACTTCGGGTGTCTCGTCAACGGAGTTGTTGTCCACAACAATGATCTCACGCGGAGCGAGGTAGTCCTGCGTCAGCAAGCTGGCAAGCGCCTCGCGGAGCAGCGAGGCCCGGTTGTAGGTACAGACGATGGTGGAAACTGAAGGCAAATCATCCACTGGGCTGGCGCCTGACGGCAGACTCACTGGGGCTTCTTCCCAGCACCCTGAAAAGCACGCGTGTCACTCGAGGACCCAATATGTAGGCCGCCAACAAACGGCAGCCTCTCACCTTGCTCAGCACGGACGGACAACGCTTCAGGAGCAGCGTCAAAAGACGACGGGAGAGTTGCCACTCTTCGCTTGAGATCCCGCAGCGGACGCACGACCAAGCCACATCGAGCAACCAGGCTTCGATCTCCGCCATTCCATCTTTTCCGGATGATGCGATGGGAGTGTAAAGTGTCATAAAGCGCCGAACAACCCGAACAAAATCGTTCAGAGCTTGAGCATCTATTGACGAATGGCTTCCAGCCATCAGAGGCTGGACGAATCTTCGCAATCGCTGGACCTGACGGAGACTGAGCTCCGGCCTTTCCAGCAAGTCATTTATGACGCGCCGGCTAATGCTATCGGCCACGAACTGTTGCTGCTGCAGGCAGCCGACGCTGACGCCGGCTGACACGCCTGTGCGCAAGAGAAGCAAGCGGTCGGGAAGATTCGCGAGCTCGGATACAACCGCAACCCGCGTCCACAGATCGTAGTCTTGCGCGTACGGCAAGGCCTCGTCGTAGTACCCAATCTGCTCCAGAGTTGTCCTGCGCACCATCGCACTGGAATGGACAATGGCGTTGTGGAACAACAGCCATAATCGCACGCTCATATCTGTAAGAGGAACCACCATCGGCCGTCTCTCATTTGTGGGAGTCAACTCCCAGTAATTTGTCCCCACCACACCAACTTCAGGACGCGAATCCAGGCAGTCTACCTGTCTCTCTAAACGTTCAGGCAGCGAAATATCGTCCGCGTCCATCCGCGCGATGTACTCCCCCTGCACCAGCGCCAGGCCCTTGTTGAGTGAGCGCGTCAGGCCGATGTTCTCCTCGTTGCGCAGCAAGCGGATGCGTGGGTCGTCATAGCCATTCAAGATGCCCCAGGTGCCATCGGTGGAACCGTCGTCTATGATGATGAACTCGAAATCGGTAAAGGTTTGGCTCAGGATGCTGTCAACGGCCTCGCGCAGCGTCCGGGCGCCGTTGAAGACGCTCATGACAACGCTAACCTTAGGCATGTGCTCGAACCTCTTCGGACAGAAGACCTGCTGCTTCGCTGCCATCCACCGCGTGGTGTCCTACTCCACAGTCTGGTTCTGGTTGCAGACGGTGTCCCAGGTCGGTGAGATTCGATCTCTCTGTCCTTTCCACGTCCCTCCCTCAAAGGTCGCGCGAATGATCTGGCGGGGGGAATACGTTGGGAACTCCACCCGCCCGTGGCGAGTGAAGTCATCGCGATAGGGGTTCACCCAGACGATCTCTGGTCGGGTGACGTGAACCAGGGCTCGCGTGGCAAGCCGATCAAACGGCGTCTCCTTCGGGTGGTGTGCGATCAAAGACATAGCAACGACGATGTCATACTTCTTTGCCAAGCGGCAGGTTTGGATAATCTGATGCACCGTGATTTGTTTGTTGTAGTAATTCAACATGCGCGGGCTGCCGCTCTCTGCGCCGATGTACAACCCCCGGCATCCGCTCTGCGCCATGAGCCTGACCAATTCGGGCTCTGAGCCCAGATCCGCCCGGGCCTCGCATGCCCACACAATGCCTGCATCCCGTTTTATCAGCAATTCGGCGATCTGACGGACTCTCTCACGGTCTGCAGTAAAGTTATCCTCGCGGAAATAGACACCGGCGATGTTATGGGTTGATTTTAGGAACAATATGTCATCCATCACTCGCTCGGCGCTTTGCGCTGTCCATAATCGTCCCCAGATCTGCCGGACAGCGCAGAACTCACAGGCGAAGGGACAACTGCGCGAAGTATTCATCACAAAGATCGGCTGGCGCTCCGTGAACGGAATCGTCCACACGTATGACCGCTTCTTGTCCATAAACAGATCATAGTCCACACGCGGCAATGCATCGAGATTCTGGATACGTGGGGTGCGGATGAGAGACCCTGCCGGGTAGGCACCCTCTACCAAGTCATTGATTATATACTCAGCTTCGCCTTGTACGACGTAGTCTACCCGTGGTGGTATCGTGCTAGGAAACAGAGTGGTATGTGGTCCGCCAAACGCAATTGGACCTTTATAGTCTCTCAGCAGCTCCAGAATATGAAGTGCGTCAGCGTAGCAAGGAGTGCTGGTATAGAGGCCTACGAAGTCGAAGGCACAAACGTCCTCCACCCAGTCATCAGGATCACTAAACCGGTCTACAAGGTAGACAGAATGCTTCTGCTGTTTGAGCATTGCAGAAAGACAACCAAGGCCGATGGGGAATCTCTTCTCAGACATAGAGAAGTCTGGCGATGAGCCTGCACAGCTCATTAACAGCACTCTCATCTATACCTCTCCTGGCGTCTGGATTCGTCTCGCCTTTTTGCCTGGAAATAAGATACTGCCATGATGTCCACTTCTCTCGTAGTTACATCAACGATGTCACAGTACGGCTCAATCAGGGCACTGACTTCCTCTGGCTTATACTCCTTAATATGATGCGGATTGCCGCTGTGTTCCTTTGTACGGCAGTGCGGTGATGACAAGAAGAGCATCCCCCCCGGCCTTAGCACACGGGCGGACTCGGCCACAAGTGCTTTGCCAACTATGGGCGGAACATGTTCTATGCCTTCCAGACATGCGACAACATCAAAGGTGCTACTGCGAAATGGCATTCTGCTCGCGTCTCCTACCAAGAACTTGGCATGCTTACCGTATCGTTGCTGCGCTTCCGCAGTCGCCTCTGACGCAATGTCTACACCAATAATAGTTCGACAACCTTTTAGCAACGACGTCCCCCATCCCACACCACACGGTATATCCAGAACATCACGGCCCTTGCAGTACCTACTCACCCATTGATAGCGCCAGATAACTTCCAGTCGGTAGGGGTTGCGTTGCACTGATATCCAAGGGAGAAACCCTTTTCGCAAGTGGAACCTCCATTTGTCGCGGAATGCAGGATCATCAGGATGGGCTCGTTCAGGCATGCGTATACCTATTTATTCTGAGTTTCCTGCAACATTGCACCATTCACAATCAAGCATGATCCTGCCACTCGACGCAGGGTTCCCGACAACTTGCAGCTTAACGTAGCGCTTCCAGTCAAACAGCTCGGTGTGATCGGAATTCCAGAAAGCGGAAAAGAAGTTCAAGAGTTGGTTGTTTGCGTTTATGCTCTTAAACACAATGTCAACGTACCCGCTTCTGCCAATTCTCCCCAACTCAATACCATAGTCTCTATTAGTCGCTTGAAACAGGTTTCCAGGAGTCGAATCGCGAATGGCTACGTCAAGCAGTGGATTCTCGATGTCTCCTGAGCTGCGGTATGAAACTCGAACTGTAACAGAATCCCCACAGCGAATCTGTTTCACTGGAGTTCCAGACCGATCTAGGAACGATATGTCCATGATGACTATGCGACCAGTCCCACGCACCTGGCCCATATCGCTGTCGTCACCATTGGAGCTGGCTTCGATGCTTATCATGTCGGCGGTGTATGCGGCCAGCGCTGCTCCTGGCTCCCCGATATGTTCCGGCACTCCGTGGTTGAGATAAACTACCCTGTTGCAGAAACTGGAGACATGATGCATGTTGTGAGAGACGAATACGATGGCTGTGCCCATATCCCGCATTTGTCCTATCTTGTTGAGGCACTTTGCCTGATAAGCCGTGTCCCCTACACTCAGCACCTCGTCCACCAGCAGAACCTCCAGCTCAACATGGGCGGCCACCGAGAAACCCAACCGAACATACATGCCCGAACTGTAGTTCTTGACAGGGGTATCAATGAATTCCTCGAGCCCAGAGAAGGCGATGATCTCATCCAGCCGCCGGTCAATCTCCCGCTTGGACATGCCCAGTATGGCACCGTTGACGTAGATGTTCTCTCTCCCGGTCAAAAGCGGGTGAAAACCCGCGCCCACCTCAATCAGTGCGCCGACCCGCCCCCGCACAGTGATACACCCTCTATCAGGGGCCAGGATGCCGTTCAGCATCTTCAACATCGTACTCTTGCCCGCGCCGTTGGGTCCGATGATCCCCAGGCACTCCCCAGGTTCAACGGCAAAGCTCACTTCGTCCACCGCCCAGAACTCCTGGGCACGCAACCGCTCGGAGTGGGTGGACATCCCCAGCGTTCGGCGTGCCAGGTCCCACACTCCATAGGTAATGGAGTAGCGCAATCTGCGACAGAACTTCTTCGAGACACATTCAACTGTTACCGCCGGGGGCATGGTCAGATGCGCTCCGCAATCATCGGCTCGGCCATGTGGAAGACACGCCAACTCACGGCGAGCAGCACGACGGAGACAATGCCAGCGATGGTCAGTTCGGCGGGACTGCGAACTGTGCCGTGCAGAATCAGATCCCGGGCCGCGTTGAGTAGCGGCGCGGTGGGATTGACTAGGTTGAGCAATGAGACGCGTTCCACCGCGACCGGTGGATAAATGACCGGGGTGAGGAACATCAGCAGCGTGGTGAGCATGGGCACGGCCTGGCCCACGTCGCGCATTACACCGTTCAGGATTGAGAGACCCAGGCCCAGCGCCAGCGTCAGCATCAGCAGAAGCGCCAGCGGGCCAATAGCCATGAGCGCCCCCCAACTGGGCCGTACCCCGAACCACGCGAACACCACAGCCACCAAGATCACCCGGATCAGGAACTCGAAGACAGCCTGCCCCAGGGCCGAGATGACCAGCACCTCGCGGGGGAAGTTGATCTTGACAATCATTCTCCCGGCGGCTGTCAGGCTCCCGGTGGTGAGAGCCAGACCGGATGCAAATAGTTGCCACAGGGAGATGCTCAGGAAGACGTAGGCAGGGTACGGGATCTCGGTGTCCTCAACAACGATAATGCCCTCACCATTGAGGAATGTGAACATCACTGTCGTGGCGACAGGCGGGAGGAAAGCCCACAGCACGCCAAGGACAGACTGCTTGTATCGGGCGATCAGGTCACGCACAAACAGGCGCCAGATCAACTCGCGGGATCTCACCAATTCGAGGACCATCTCCCGCCACACGCCTCGCTCCAGCAGGCCGCCGCCACCGGGTTCGTAGACACGAATCTGAGCGGACTTCTTCGTGGCACTTGGTTCAGCTACAACCTTCACGGGCTTTACACTCATCTCACCTAAAAAACAGAGCGGGACACAGAACGGGCGAGCGTCCCTCTCCTACTCCCTCAGCACCAGCGGCAAGTATATCTCATACTCACCGATCTGAAGGTACGGATCGCCAGTACTGCGCCAGCCGTTGGATGTGACCACCACGGGGCCACTGGTTGCCCCCGTAGGAACGGTGATTGTGATGGAGTTATTGCTCCAGCCTCGCACATGGCTGTTCGCCAGTTGCTGCCCATTGATCGTCACGTTGTAGAGGGTGGAGCTTCTGTCAGAGAGTGGCGGATCGTTGCCGAACGTGGTGCCGATAATCACTACCTGGTCGCCTTCCTGGACTCGAGAGGGCTGCAACTGGGTGATCAGGCTCTCCAGACGGAAAGTCTCGGTCGCGTTGCTCGGCAAGCCCCCGGCTGTCACAACAACAACTCCCTCAATGGGGCCATCGGGCCACAGATCCACACTATCCGGCGGGCAGATAACGATATGATCATCGGTCCAACTTTCCACCGCGCTGTCCGGCAATGGTGGGACCTCGCCGATCGAAACGTTGTCCGTGGACGTGCTACGGCTACCTGCAGGCACTGCGCCAAATCCACCTCCGTATATGTGGACTTCGGTGCCGGCCGGGCCATGGTCAGGTGTCACCTGTGTGACAGGGTTGTTGGTCACGAACAGCGTCGCCTCTGTAGCGCGATGCACAGGGAACATAGTGTCCCCAGAGCGGATCACCGCATCCCCTTCGACACGAATAGTATACTCCCCCAGGCTGGCATTCACGGCTGTGACGGTGATCTCGGCCTGTCCTGAACTGGTAGTTGCGGGCACAACTACCGTGGATATGCCAGTGCCGCTCGGCTCCACGCTCACCGTCAGACTTACCACCGGCGTCGTTCCCAGCAGGGACACCGTCGAGACATCATAGGTGACCACTCCATTGGGAGTTGTGACCCGATAGGCCGGATCAACCGCTAGAGTGAAGTTCGGGTACGGGTACTGAATGATCACCCCCGCCTCGCCCACGGCCCACCCCATAGAGGTAGAAGGCATATTCACGCCATTCAGCGGCCGATGGCCTATGTTGACTCCGTTGATCGGATAGATGGTCGCCTCCGCTGCCGGATCCCCTGGCAATCTGTGAAGTATCAGCGAGATCCCGCCTTTTTCACCCACGTACCACGCCAACTCGGGCGCAGATGGAAGCGCATCCACTGCCCTCAATTCGCCTGAGACCGTGAGCCCCCAATCCCAATCTATCCCGTCGAACTGCCTAACCACCCCTTCTCCCACCGCCCAGGCAAGCGTGGGCGTTACGGCCTTCACTGCATACAATTGATCTCCCGGGGTGGAAAATACATCCCATTTGTAGTCCTCCGCACACTCCTGGAACCGCAGAATGCGGCCACTTCCAACAGCCCATGCGTCGTACCCGTCCGGGTTCACGGTGGTGTTCACATCAGAAATGATGTCTGTCCCATATAGATCATACGTGACGCCACCACATGTCGCCAAACCCTCCCAGTAATCGGAGAGGGGAGGGTTGAAGTTGTTGTAGTTCGCGACTGCCTTGGCGCCGATGCCGACCGCCCAGCCGAACGACTCGTTGAGCATGGAGACAGACCGGATCGTGATGTTGAGCGGCGACTGGTAGCGCGGCGGTGCCCAACGACTGCCATCGTAGTGCAGGATCGTCGCCGCTGTACCCAAAGGGGCGCCCATTGCCCAGCCATCGTTCGAGGAGACCATGTGTACTGTGTACAGCGTAGCACCCGGGATAGGAGGATCGGTCTGGTAGATTCTCTCCCAGAAGCGCCCGTCCCAGTGCAGGATCGTGCCGCCCAGTTCGTCGGCCTCCCCTACCGCCCAGGCGTCCGTGTCGGAAACGGCATACACGCTGTGCAGAATGTTGTTCGTCGGCGGTGTGACCGCCTTCCACGCTTCATCGTCCCAGGTCAGGATGACGCCACCCACACCCGAACTACCGGCTTCGTCCCCGCCAACCATCCACCCGCGTCCGCTCGTGAAGTCTACACTCTCGAACATGAAGGGATCAGTACGTAGATCAGTGAACAGGGTCCAGGCTCCGCCTGAGTAGCGAATCAGAGTGCCGTTAATGCCCACAGCCCACCCCTCGCTGGCAGAGAGCATGTGCACAGCGCGAAGCATTGTCGTCGTGGGACTGCTGACAGGGCTCCACGTGCTGCCGTCGTAGTGCAGGATTATGCCGTGATCCCCAACTGCCCACCCGTCTGTAGACGTCCGCATATGCAGCCCAAACAACCCATACGATTCAGCATCATACGCCAGTGACCAGCCAGTCCCATTCCAGTGTAGGATCTGTGTTCTATGTGCACCACCGTAGTCGTAACCCCCTACTACCCATGCATTGTTCGGCGCCAGAACCTGGACATCGGCCAGGATCTTGTCAGTCGGCGCAGTGCCACTCCACTCGCGCCAGTCAAAGTTGAAGGTCTCGCCACTGGTGGTAGGAATGAAGTTTCCCTGTACCAAGGCCCCGTCATGTCCCACAGCCCACCCTGTGTACGAACCGTCAGGCTGTGCCACCATGGAGACCGACCTGAGCAAACTGCCGGTGGGGGGAATAGGATACTTCGCCCACACCCAGCCGTGAGCGGTGGGGTTGTACTGATAATGCAAGATGGTGCCCGCCGAACCCACGGCCACGGCCAGGGTAGGCGAGATGGCCTGCACCCCCCACAGGTCGTCGAAAACCGGAGTCACAAAGTGATCCCAGACCCCATTGCAGTACCCCAGCATTACACCGCCATTCCCGACGATCCATCCCTCACTCTTCTGACCCGCGTCAATGCAGTTGACCGGATAACTCGCAGGCAGTAGTGATACACCGCGCAGCAGGCTCTCCGTCGGCCTCAAGTTCCGCCAGACGGCCATATCTTGCGCCGGCGCAGCAACCGCGTCAAGTCTAGCAACCACCGGCAGCCCACCGTCCGATAGCGAAGCCGAATCCGCAACCAGCACCTCTGCGGGCATGCCAACGTGTGCTGGAGCGAGCCCCTTTCCCCGAAAGCCTACCACACCTGCGACGACCAGGGCAATGAGGCCCCAGGTCACCATCCGCCTTCTAGTCATAATCATCTCCCTTCCTCCCTGACAGAATTGAGCATGTTCTCTTGATCAATACGCCCCCTTCCCCCGCAGCACCGCCCCTGTCGTCAGCCACAAGATCTTCAGGTCGAGCCACAACGAGTAGTTGCGGATGTAAAACAGGTCATACTGCGTATTCAAATGCATGGGCAGGTCGCTGCGGCCGCTCACCTGCCACCAGCCGGTCATCCCGGGCGGCACGGCCAGCCGCTGCCGCTGCCAGGACTCGTACTGCTCCACGACGAAGACCTGTTCCGGGCGCGGCCCCACCAGGCTCATCTCGCCGCGCAATACGTTGATCAACTGCGGTAGTTCGTCCAGGCTGATGCGGCGCAGGATACGTCCCACCCGCGTCACCCTCGGGTCGCTTCGCACCTTGAAGAGCATCCGCCCCTGCTCGCCGGCAGTGTTGACCCAGTTCTGCAATCGCGCAGCGCCGACGACCATGGTGCGGAACTTCAGAATCTGGAACCATCGCCCGTTCTCGCCCACGCGCTGCTGCCGGAAGAGGACCGGGCCGGGGCTATCCAACTTGATGACCAGGGCGATCAGCAGCATCAGCGGCAACGCCACCAGCAGCCCTACGCTCGCCAACACCAGGTCAGAAGTGCGCTTGATGGCCCAGTCCACGCCGTCAATGATGGGCTCGCGCAGGCCGATCATCGGCACACCAAACAGATCCTCGGCCTTGACACGCACCAGCGCCAGGCGGAAGAGATCGGGGACGACGTGGATGTGCACGGGCTGGCCCAGCAGGTCGTAGACCAGCCGCTCGACGTCCTCGTGACACGTGCCCGGCAGCGCGACGATCACCTCGTCGCATCCCAGTTGCCAGGTCAGTTCTGCGGTCTCGGCAATACGACCCAGCACCGGCCACTCCCCCACCCTGCCTGTGGCTTCGTCGTCCACGAAACCGACCACGTCGTAGGCCGGTGACAGTTCACCGGTCACGATCTGCGCCACTCGCCGCCCCGTCTCACCGGCCCCCACGACGAGCACACGGCCCGTGGTATGGCGTTGCGGGCGCAACGTTCGTAGCATACCCACCGCCGCCACCCGCAACAGCGCCAGCAATGCCCAGTCCAGCAGCGCGAAGTAGACCACCAGCAGGCGGGAGATCTCACGGAAGGTGAAGTAGAGCACTCCCCCCAGGACGAATGCGCTCACCGGGACCGCAAAAGTCAGACGGCGTATCTGGACGCCGGCGCTGGTCGCATACTGCGAATCGTACACGCCCAACGTCTGGAAGATGACGGGCCACAGGAGCGCCACGATGCCATAGACCGCGAGGCTGACCAGCGGGTCGCCGGGCGCGATGAACTTACCCCAGAGCAACGTTCGTCGCGCCAGGGTCGCCAGCCCCAACGCCGCCACCGTGAGCAGCACGTCGGCTATCGCCAGCAGCATCAGAAAGCGACGGAAACGCCGGAACATTCTGTTGTCCTTCCCGGCCAATGATACGTGGGACGTAACTACCCAGGCCCTTCACCAAAGCAGGCACAAATAGCACACGGATACACGCAGATGAAACGGATTCTCACGGATTTCTTATCTTTATCTGTGTACATCAAAGTCTGCCCTACTTTACCTCCGTCCGCCGGTAGACCTGCACCCGCCCCTCGTCCAGTTCGACCATCAGCGCCCACCCTGCCCCCCCGCGCCGGGCGTAGAAGCCGGCCAACGGCGCCGGGCGGTTCTGGTCCAGCACCAGGTAATCCACGCCGTAGCGCCGGGCCACCGCCAGCAGCGTTTCCTCTCCCCCATTGGGCACGACGACGGAGGGCCTGCCCACATGATACCAGAAAGAAGGCGGATTGCCAACCAGGACGATTGTACTATCCGGGACATCATATGCATCCAGCCAGGCGCCGACTTCTTCGTAAACGGCATCCGTCCAGTTCCAGGCCGGGATGTAGCGTGCGCACAGATACCCGCTCAGAGCGATTGCCAGCAAGACGAAGCCAACGCTGAAGAAGACCCGAGCCGTCTGCACGTCCCACCCCCGCCGCCGGCGGGCCACCCATCCCACCGCCGCGTCCAACCCCTCCATTGCCGCCGCGAAGAGGAACGGCAACGCGGGGGCGCTAGCGTGAAAGAAGCCGCCTCGCGGGCCGGGGAAGGTGAAGGCGAAGGAATGGAAGAAGTAAATGAGGAATGAGTAAATGAGGACAAGGGTGAAAGGAGAGCGGCGGCGCAGACGGTAGAGGCCGATGAGGACGAAGGGCAGCAGGAAGACCAGGCAGTCCTCCGCCAGGAACCGCTCCAGGTTCACCCCCAATGCCCACAGTTTCGACTTCAGGATGTTCGTCCAGCCCCAGGCCAGGTAGGAGCGCAGCGAGAGGTCGCAGCCATAGCAGAACAGGTCATCGTAGGTACGCAGCCAGAGGGTCCTGGTGCCCGCCGGGGAGAGTGGCGCGCCAACTACGCTCAGGTTGCGGAGGAACCACGGGCCCATCACGACCAAGTAGCCGAGAATAACGAATGAACAATGAACAATGACCAATGACCAATGACCAATGATAAAGCGTGGTGCAGGGTGCGCGGTGCGTGATTTGGGCCGGGCCAGCAGAGGCAGGATGACCACGGGGAGGAGCAGGATGCCGTCGGCGCGGGTGAGATGGGCCAGGCCGACCAACAAACCAACTAACAAACTAACCAACAAACCACCTACCCGCTTCTCGCCTTCTGCCTCCTGCATCTTGCATCTTGCACCCTGCATCCCGCGTCCCGCCAGCCACAGCGCCAGGCTGCCGAAGAGAGCGAAGGGGGCGAACGTCTCCGGAAGAGTCCAGTAAGGGAAAAAGAGGCCGCTGAAGAGGGTGAGGAGACCGGCGACCCAGGCGTGGCGGCGCTTCCCCGCAACCTGCCAGGCGACACTGTAACTGACGAGGGGGAGGAGAGCGGAAAGGAGGGCAAAGGGAAGTTGAAGGGCGAGGAAGGAACCGGGGAACAGGGCCGCGAGCGGAGCCGCCAGCAGCGAGGGCAGCGGCATCCAGTAGAGGAAGCCGGGGTGAGGGATACCCGCCGGGTCGTCCAGGTAGTTCCAGAGGAAGGGCTCGCTGAGGCCGCCGCCCTGGGCCAGGTGCGAGGCCCCGGCAGCGTAGTAGGCCGCGTCCATGTAACCAGGACGGAGGATGAAAGCGGCCACGGCCAGCCGCACGACCAAGGACAGGGAAAGCAGCAGCCACAGATCCCGCCGATAGATGGGCCTCATTCGGCGTACCCCCACATGAAGAAAATCCCCATCAGGAACAGATAGAGAGTCAGCGAGGGATAAAGAATCAAGCGATGGAGCCAACGGCGTCGGCCAGCCGCTCCCAGGAGCATAAAGCCGGGGAATATGACCAGCACATGTCTCGACGCTGAAAGGAGAACACGCCCGGCAAGGTCATGGCGGCTCAGGCTATAAAGCAGGATGCCGGCCATATAGAGTCCGTACTCAGTCGGTAGCCGCCTGAAAGCCACGCCTGTCAAGATGAGAAACAGCATCGTCAGCCCAAGTGACAGAGCATGCTGGAAGTTCAAACCCCCGGCTAGTAATGTACGCAGTGCTATAAACAAATCTGTCCCCGGCACGGTTAATGTGGAGTACCAATGCTGCGCGAACTCTACCTGAACGGAAGGAAGCCCACGCCAGGCCAGGTACAGATTGTATCCGAGGGCTGCTACTGGCGCGGCAGCCAGGGTTAACGCTTCCGGGCGCAGAGCACGCCTGGTAGGACTAAAGCGGCGCAGGTAGATATACGTTAGTGGAAGAATTAACACCATTGCCTGAAGCCGGGTAAGCGTGGCCAAGAAAGCAGCAATCCCCGCGAGCCACCACCGTTCCTGATGCGCCCATCGGAAAGCAAGGAGCATAAGCCACAACATTAATGACTCCGCGTAAGCGGCGATCAAGATGTAGGCGGTTGGAAAGAAAATCAGGTACACGATAGCCCGTCTGGCTGTGCCAGTGCCAAATTCCATCGCCGTGATCTCGTATACCAGCACGAGCGTGCCGACGCAGGCAACCGATGAGATAAATATGGCAGCGAGCAGGTATTGTCCCCCCATCACTACACCCACCAGGCGAATCAGGAGCGGATAGAGAGGCGGAAAGACAACGGTACCGTTGTCCGCATTATACCCGTGGACAGCGATTTCCAAGTAATATAGCGTGTCCAGTCGTTGCCACACGCCCAGTGTCCAGCCAGTCACCGGGCCGATGACGGGCTTAATATCCAGATAGATCTGATCCGGGGCCGCAGGATGGATTGGGACGAGCCCCCGTTGCCACAGCAGCCACCCTAGCGCCAGTCCGACCAATCGGGAGGTCAGGCATAATACCAGCGCCAGGTGCAGTGGAGATTGGAGCCACTGTCTTAATTTTCTCTGCCAGGTATTCAGGGACCCCGTCATCCCACCCATCCCCAGAGCACAAACTGGGCGCTCAGATACAGGAGCAGAGCCACCGAGGGATAGAGTATCAGCCGGTTCAGCCAGGGGCTACGCTCGCCCAGTTTGCCCAGCAGAAAGAAGCCGGGGAACAGTTCCATCGTATACCGCCCTACGCTGCACATCGGGTGGGGCGTGCGCAGATGCGAGATGTTAAACAGCGCAGCCACGGTCACGTACAGGGCATAGGCCGGACGCAACCGCCACCAGGCGGCCACCACCAGCACGATGGCAAGCCAGGCGGCCGCAAAGTCCAGATAATCTGTAGGGTGAGCCACGCCAGCCAGCATATTGCGGAGATTCGCCGCCATTCCCATCCAGGGTGGGGCCGAGGCGTGGTGCCAGTGGGTGGCGTAAGTGACGGCAAGCGGTTCGATGCCGGCCCACGCCCGCCCAAGCAGGAAGCCAACAGAGGCCAGCGCCGGAAACAGTGGCCACACGAGGTCCACCTGCAGAGGCCAGAGCCGGAACTTGCGCTGGCGCAGGATCTCGAACAGGAGGGGCAGAGCCAGAGCGCCTCCTTGCAGGCGGGTCAATGCTGCCAGCGCGCCGCATAGGCCGGCCTCCCATCCCCGCCCGCGCTGCGCCATCCAGAGAGCCAGCCCGGCCAGCAACAGGAAGAGCGGCTCACTGTAGCCGGACAGTAAGACAAAAGCCCACGGATAAAGCGCCGCGTAGACCTGCGCCCGGCGGGCCGCCGCCGGTCCGACCTCCTGCTCGGCCAATGCGAAAAACACAGCGAAGTAACCTATCGCGCTCAGATTAGAAATGAGCAACGCGGCCAACATATACTGCCTGCCCAGCAACCCACCTATAGCGCGGATGAGCAAGGGATAGAGCGGCGGAAAGACGGTATGCGATGTCCCGGCCTCGTATCCGTGGGTCGCCAGGTAGACGTAGTGTAACGTGTCGAAGCGCTGCCAGGGGCCCAGGAGCGAGCCAGCCAGTCCCTCGTCCACCGGGGCGATACCGAAGTAGGGGCGAGCAGGCTCAGACGAGCCGGTCTCAGCCGGCACAAGGGCCAGCACCAGCGCGGCCCACAGGCTCAGGCCGACCCGCACGAGCAGGTAGAGTATCACGCTGCGACGCAGTGGCTTCCAGAGCCGGAGTCTCAATGCTCGTTTCTCCACACGTAATACTTGGGAGACTCTACTATACCCCATTTCCGACATAGTCTCGAATTACGTGCTCAAGTCCCGCACCGCCGTCAAACAGGCGATGCTGGGTGGCTTTCTACTTCGGTAAGGGGCAATCCAGCACCGGCGCTTCAGGCCGGTGCCCCCGGACGTAGAGCCGCACCTGTAGATCGTTGAACCGCTCAAGTGTATGCAGGCCGTAGTGATCCCCCAGCCACTCCAGGTGGGGATGGCATCCCCTGTACTCCTCGACGGCGCGGTCGAAGATGACGAACCACACCCGCTCGCGTCCCGCCGTGGCCGTCGCCACGTCGGGGGTGGGGAAGAGCCCCAGCGCCTCCTGGGTGGGGAGGGCCAACGTGTCGGAGCCGGAGCCGGGTGGATCGGCGACGAAGGAGCCGGGCAGGTAGGGGGCGTAGTAGTGCATGGGGAAGAAAGTCAGTTTGTTGCTGTGGACCACGCCGTCGCCCTCCTGCACGTGCTCCCGCAAATAGGTCGCTGCCTGGTCGAAGGGGGGACAGGGAAAACGGGCGTAGGTGTAGTGATGGCCCAGTGCCATGACCGTAACTACCAACGTCAACACCAGCAGGCTAACAAGGAGCGGGCGCGGAAGGCTTCCCTGCGCCAACAGCCAGCTCCAGGCAACCAGGTACAGCAGGCCCGCTGGCAGGAGCGCCCGCAGCAGATAGACTGGCTGAACCTGGGAGACGGTGAACATCAGGGCAACCGGTCCCCAGGCCAGCCAGAGGAACCAGATGGCCCGCGAGTGGATGCGGGCCACGCGATAGACCAGCAGCACCAGCCAGGCCATTGCCAGGGCCAGTGCGAGGGGAAGCAGACAGTCCGGCAGTGGGAGGCCTAGGTGGAATGCGATGAGCGTGTTGATCAGATCGCCGGCG